>Ga0079226_10005164_pt1 | contig 9982 bp, 14 predicted proteins | sample Poulit2014_FD_76345 | JGI IMG/M metagenome (GOLD analysis project Ga0079226, IMG submission 76345) | Agricultural soil microbial communities from Georgia to study Nitrogen management - Poultry litter 2014 | ecosystem: Environmental > Terrestrial > Soil > Agricultural land | place: USA: Georgia... | reverse complement strand
GGGTGAGTCGAGCTTCGGGGCGTAGTGTCATGGCATTCTCCTGTGGTTGGTGGTCTGTGTAGTGGGCGGCATCTATCGGTGGCCTTAGCCGCCGATCGGTTCTCCGCGAGAGTCGAATTTGAGCACTCGGGCTCCGCGTTCTCCCCATCGCCATGCGTCTCGGATCTGCTCGGTGGTGGCTCCGCGGGTCTCGGCATCGGCGAGAGCGGCGCGATAGGCGGTGATGTCTCCGTCGCGGGTGGCTGCGGCGAGGGCGTCGAGGCAGGCGACCATTTCGGCGATGGTGTTGGGGGTGCGGTGGTGAGTCATGTGTGTCTCCTCCTGTGGTTGGTGGTTTGCGTGGGGTTCAGTGGTAGAAGCGGCAGGATTCGCATTCATAGCCGTTGGCGGCGGCTTCCGCGGCGGTGAAGTGAATCCAGTCGTCAAGGTCGGTGATGATGTGTGGGCCTTCACCGTTCTTGACGGCAGTCTGTAGGTAGCCGCCTCCGTGATTGAGGCAGGTGATCATGCCGTTGGCGTTCATCCAGACTGAACCGTCGGTGGTGTCGTTCATGGTGATCGTCTCCTGAGGCTGGTGGTTTGTGTGGTGTGGTGGTGCCGTCCGGCCCCGTGGGGTGGCCTGCGCGGGGCCGGACGGTCGCTGTGGGGTCTACCGTCCGTAGGCGATGGCCTCGGCCTGCTTGACGAGTCGGTTGTTGAGCTCGAATTCGTCGGCCAGCGGGGCATCGAGGCGAGCGGCCATGTAGGGGTTGGTGTGTACCTCGAAGTCGAAGGCTTCGGCTCCGAATTCGACGATGCGCCCGAGGAGTTCGAGGGCTTCGATGTCGAAGCTGTCGGGGGTGATCGGGGCGTCTGAGTGGATCGTCTCGGCGAGCTTTTCGTGGCGTGCGAGGTAGACGGCGAGGGGGTATTCGAGGTTGCCGACCTCGCGCGAGCATCCGGCGATGCAGGTGTTGAAGTAGTTGATTCCGCGGTCGAAGAGTTCGGCGAACCGTGCGCGGTCTTCGGTGGCGATGGTGGTTGCGGCCATGGCTGGCTCCTTCGGTGGTTGGTGATTTGTGTTAGTTATAGTCTAACTAACGTAGGGCTGTGGCACAAGGGATTCGGCGGATTTCTCGGAACTTTTTTCGCCGGATCTCCCCCCGGCTCCGGCGGCTCGGGCCACGGTCGAGACTCAACCGAGCGGCAGGCCAAACCCTTCCCTATTGGCTTGGGCTTGGCCTGCCGTCGGTCAGTCGATGGCATCGAGGGAGACGTCGAATCCGCCGAGTGGGGAACGCCCCCAGACTGCGGCCTTTCGGTCCGCTCCCCCGTCGATGAGGATTGGTGCCCCTGGGATATTCCATTCCGCGGGGTAGCTCTTGGGGATTTTGATGCGCTTTTCGGCTTTTGGTTCAGCGAGGACTGGCAGGTCGCGCCATCCGGGCCAGCAGTGGTCGAGGTAGTCGACAGCGGCGGCGGAGTCGTTGTCGTGAATGCCGGTCCACCACTGGCAGTCGGCGCAGTAGATGCGGTCGACGAGGTCGCCGGGGCACGAGCATCCGGCGCGGCCATGGTGGCCGCATCGGAGGTCGGCGGTGACGGCGTAGGCGGAGTGGGGGCCGTTGGTGCCGTAGGGGCCAACGATGGCCGGGTGCCACATATTGCTGTTTACGTGACAGCCAAAGCGTCCGTGGCGGTCAATCCAGACCTGCATGGCGTCGGCGAGATCGTCGGGGGTCAGAGTCGGGTCGGTGGTGAAGTGGATGGGGAGGTCTTTGGCACGTTCTTCGCGGTCGGCGGCGTCGATGACGCCGAAGATGTCGAGCTGCCCTTCGGTGGTTTCCATGGCCACGGTGATCGTCTCCTGTGGTTGGTGGTTTGTGTTAGTTATAGTCTAACTAACCCAGGGCCGAGACACAAGAGGTTCCGGCGATTTCTCGAAACTATTTTCGCGCGGATCTCCCCCGCTCCGGCGGCTCGGGGCACGGTCGAGACTCAACCGAGCACGCCTGCAACTCCACCCCTCTCCGCACAACGGAGGATGGTACGTTGAACTACATCTGACACAGCAGGAGGAACAAAGACGATGACCTGGATAGAGAGCAACGAATCGGCCATGAGGGGCGCGCGATGGGTGCAAGACGTCTACGAAAGCCACTCCTGGAACGTCGAGCGGTCGGGAGGCATCGGTGGGCGACTCTGGATCAACCCCGACAGCGGTGACCAGATCGCCCTGCTCGCTGATGGCGGCTGGAGAATGGAGAAGAACGGGCACCATTACCGCTCACGGTTCCGGGTGTTTCGGCACTCTCAAACCAGCGATTCCATCGAGGAAATCAGCTCGGCGTTCCTCTCTTCCCATGAAGGCGATTTCGACGAAAAGGAGACCGGCAGCGGCAGATATTCCGCCGTGCAGGAGCAGATCACCGAGAAGATCAACCACGTTCTCGATGCAGTGGATAGCGCCGGAAACTCCGCTGTCAACGGTTAGCTTCGGTAGACCTTCGAGGGCAGCCGATCAACAGTCGGAATCTCCTGGCCACAGCGGTCGGCCTCGGCCTCGATGTCAGCGACGGCAGCGGCGACGGCTGCGCGGAAGACTTGGGATCGACCAGGGGTCTCCCGTGGGGCCGGCAGGAGCTCAGCTTTGGATCGGTCGATCCAGAACATACGTCCCTGCGGTTTGACGGGGGCGTCGACGTCGGGGGCGTCGGCGTGCGCGGCGAGGGTGTGATTGATCCAGTCGGTGAAGGTCGGCTCGTCGGTGACGTGGTTCTCGTAGGCCCATTTCCACGCGCTGGCTGCGTGCTTCATAGCGGCGGGGTCGACGGAGAAGTTGATGCGTTGCCGTCGGGCGTGCATTGCGTCTGAGTACTGGGGTCCGGTGGGCATTGGTAGTCCTTTGGATTGGTGCGGTGTTGGTATTCTGGTGGTGTCGGGGTGGTTCCCGGCGACACCGATTGGCTTCTGGCCAGTTGGTGGTTTGTGTAGATGTGGCGGTCGCTGTTGCGGCCGCCACATCGCTATTCACTGCATGAAGAGGACGGCACTGATGAGCAGCGCAATTGAGCCGAGAACGACCAGGCACCAATAGAATCTGCGCCTGTCGATCACGCCTTGCCTCACGTCGACTGGCACCTCCGGGTGCTCCGGTGGCACCCGCCTCGCGCGGAGGCCGAGCATCCCCGAGATCAGGCATATGCACCCAGCGACGAGAACGAGAAGGTTGATGATAGCTGCGATCTCCATGTGCCGGTCCTTTCAGCGAGGGGCGAAGGTGGGGTCGTAGAGGGCTTCGGGGTGTTCTTGGTCGTAGACTTCGAAGTTGAGCCAGTGGAGGTCGTCGAGGATTTCATCGTCGCGTCCTTTACTGACGTGGCGGACGATGTTGCGGATGGTGTCTTTGATGCTGTCGGCGGCCTGGTCGAAGTTGAGATCATGAAGAACTTTGTCGGGCGAGTCAGCGTCAGTGTCGTAGGTGGCTTCCAGGCCGGTGTCGGTGTCGACGAATACGTAGACGGTCATGGTGATCGGCTCCTGCGGTGGTTGGTGGTGTGTGTTAGTTATAGTCTAACTAGTGCACCTTGGACTGTCAACCCTTGACCAACTTCCGCATCTCTACATGCAGACGAGTCTGGCCATGCGGTGTGACGAAAGACGGGTGAACTATGCCCTGGCGGCCGACACTGTGGTGAGAAGGTAGCTTAGGGGTATGACTGCGACCTTCCAGGAACCACTCAACAAATATGCGGATCGGCTTCGGGAGAGCACCATTGGTCCAGGCCAGCCGGAAGCGCAAATTTCGCAGCCCGTCGCTGAATTGATTGAAGACTTCTCCCAGGAGCTCATGGGTACTGTAGCGACTATCCATCGAGAGGTTCCGTTTGATGATGGTTCAGTCCGCCCAGATTTCGGTGTACGGGTGAAACAATTGATTACGGGGCATGTGGAGCTTAAAGCTCCTGGCACGAGTCTCGATCCGGCTACTTATGCGAAGACCTCTCATAACGCGAAGCAGTGGCAGCGGTTGAAGCACATCCCTAACCTCCTCCACACTGACGGCAAAGAGTGGCGGCTGTGGCGATATGGGGAGATGGTGACTGAGTCCCCGGCCCGTTTTCACACTGCCGACATTAAGAAGCATCGAGGTGCGGCTGAGTTCACCGCGAACTTCGAGGGGATGCTGCGTGCGTTCTTAACGTGGGAACCATCACCGATCTACACGGTGAATAAGCTGATCACCACGCTTGCGCCCTTGGCGTCTCTGCTGCGTGAAGACGTTCTTGTCGCGCTTAAAGAAGAGCGCGATAGGCAAAAGCGTTCGGAAACGTCGATCCTCTCGCCATTCCTCGGGTTGAAAGAGGACTGGCAGGCAATGCTCTATCCTCGATCGACGAATGAGGAATTTGCGGACGGGTTTGCTCAGACTGTTGTCTTCTCGCTCGTGATTGCCCTCTCCGAGGGGCAGGATCTATCAGGGAAGAACATCGGCGATATTGCACAGGAGTTGCGAGGCAACCACACTCTCCTCGGGCGTTCGTTGGATCTCCTCACGGAGCACATCGAGCACTCCGCTACAGCAACAACGATTGAAACGATCACTCGTGCCCTGTCTGCGACGCAATGGAAGCGAATCGAGCAGGGCCGATCAGACATCTACCTACACCTCTATGAGCACTTTCTGAGCCTCTACGACTCACAGCGGCGAGAGAAGACTGGCTCGTACTACACTCCCGTCGAAATTGTCGATGGGATGGTGAACCTCACTGACCAGGCTCTCCGTGGCTATTTGAACCGCAGCGAGGGGATTTCTGATGATTCCGTTGCTGTCATTGACCCGGCGATGGGGACTGGGACATACCCGTTGTCGGTGTTGCGGAAGGTAGCGGAACAGAACGAAAAGTACGGGGCAGGAGCGGCGGCCGATGCTGTCAGCAACATGGCGGAGCGGCTATACGGCATCGAGCTTCAATCGGGTCCATTCTCGGTAGCGGAGCTGCGAGTGTCGCAAGCAGTATCCGAGCTTGGAGGCTCACTCCCCGAAGGGGGACTCAACCTTTTCGTTGCTGACACACTTGAAGACCCTTCGGCAACAGAAACGAAGAAGCTGTCATATACGTTGCAACTGCTCGCAGAACAACGGCACAAAGCGAACAAAGTGAAGCTCAACACCGATATTCAGGTGTGCATCGGCAACCCTCCCTATGACGATAAGGCCAAGGGAAAGGGTGGTTGGGTCGAAAGTGGCAATGGTCTCAAGAACAGCCACGCGCTTGCCGATGATTTCAAACAGCCAGGTAACGGGCGCAACGAATATGTGCTGAAAAACCTTTATGTGTATTTCTGGCGGTGGGCCATGTGGAAGGTGTTCGAAAGCACTCCGGGGTCGACGGCCGGAGTCACATGTTTTATCACCGCCACTGGGTATCTCAAGGGGCCAGGTTTTGCAGGCATGCGTGAGTATATTCGGCGCAACACGTCCCGCGGGTGGATCATCAATCTCACCCCGGAAGGAAAGCAGCCGCCTGCGAAGAATGCTGTTTTCAACATTGAGACTCCGGTGGCCATCGGCTTGTTCCTCAGAGATGAGGCCAATGACACCGAGACACCGGCGGAGATTCGCTACATTGACCTGCACGGATCAAAGCAGGAGAAGTTTGATGCTCTTGCTTCCCTGACCCTGGATGATCCGGGCTTCGTGGTGGCGGATACAACCTGGTCTGAGAAGTTCACTCCTCCGCCGAGCGAGATGTGGCGTTCTTTGCCATCGGTCCCGGATCTGTTTGTGTGGCCGTCTCCGGGGATCAAGGCGAACAAGAAGTGGGTGTACAGTCCTTCCAGCTCGACGCTAGAGGATCGCTGGTCCCAAGCTGTGATGGAAACTGACCGGGAGACGAAGCGGCAACTCTTTCGGGAAACACGCGATACGAAGATCGACAAAATCGCTGTTCCGTTGCCTGGTGATGATACGGAGCAGAACACTCATGTTCCGTTCGAGGCTTTGGAATGGCCTGCTGACAAACCAGCGGTAGTTCCAGTCGGGTATCGATCCTTCGACCGACAAAACCTCATCGCAGATAATCGATTGCTCCATATGCCGGCTACTGACCTTTGGAGAGCACGAGCAGTTGGAGATTCCCAGCTCTTCATAGTTGAGCAGCACACCATATTCCCCGGTGTTGGTCCGGGGCTGATGTTCTCTGAACTCATCCCGGATATGGACTTCTTTAAGGGGAGCGAAGGAGGGCGTGCTTTCCCTCTCTACCATCCGAACGGAGACCCAAACCTTGCGAGAGGACTCTGCAATGCGTTGACCTTGGACGCGAGTGAGTGGGCCGCCTACGTAGCCGGCGTCGTCGGACATTCGGGATATGTGGAGAGGTTTGCCGAGGACATCCGCCGCGGAGGTATCCGCATTCCAATCACGCAAGACCCCAACCTGCGCAATCAAGTAGTCGCGGTTGGGAAAAAGATTCTGTGGCTGCATACAGACGGCAAGCATGGCACTCCTCCCGGCGACGGTGAATCTATTCTTGACGACACTGATGAGGTGTCGCTTCCTCGGTATGAAGTGGCTGTCAAGAAGGCACCTGTACCGGACAACATCTCCTATGATTCAGCCAGCAGAACTCTTTCCTTGGGCACGGGAGAGTGGCGGAACGTCGACCCTCGCGTCTGGGACTACACAGTCGGCGGAAAGAGCGTGATTCGCTCCTGGTTCGGATACCGAAAACGGAATCCTGCGGGTAGGAAATCGTCGGATTTGGACAAGATCGTTCCCGTGGAGTGGCCGAGTGAGTGGTCCCGCGAGTTTCATACTCTCCTGGCGACACTCACGTGGCTGGTCCATCTTGAGTCTCAGCAGGAAGCGTTGCTCGACGACGTCATCGTCGGGTCCGTCTTAACGGTCGATGATCTTCAAGGTTTAGGTGTCGTGTTTCCTACAAAGAGCGACCGGAAACCTCAGAACGGATGATGTGTTCGCCGTTGGTTAGAACAGTGTTGGCGCATCGGGGTCGTAGCCTGCGATGAGCGCGGCGATGCGTTCGCGGTCGTAGCCGTTGGCTTTGACCCAGTCACGGATCTCGGTCATGAGCTCGTAGCGTGCTCTCCGCGGTGCGCCGACGATAGAGGTGGAGGTGTGCTGGTTGCCTGAGCGTTTCCGTCTGGCTCGGTCGGCGACGTTCTCGGCGTTGGTTCCGTCTCTAAGGTGCGAGAGGTCATCGTTGACGTCGGCGTGGACGCACAGCGGGAAGTCGCATTCGTGAAGGATGTGGCCTTGGGGTTCTTGTCCGGTGATGAGCTGGTAGACGTAGCGATGGGGGCGCAGCACCTTTTGGCGGCCGCCGGCCGTAGTCCAGTATCGGCCATATCCGTCGTCGCTGATGGCTCCGGTCCAGATCCAGCAATCGCCAGGGTCGTCGCCCTTGACGACGTGTGACCAGAAGCGGGGATCGTCGTGGTTCACCATAGGATCGGCGGTTCTGCAAAGACGAGGAACATGAGGGCGGCTACGAGGGTGACGCAACCGAAGACGACGGCGAAGGCCCAGAATCCGGTCTTATAGTCCTTGCGGCGAAGGATGTTGGCGAGGACGATGAAGCCGATGGTGAGGGCGAGTGTGGTTAGTCCGATTGGCAGCAGTGCATCGTAGAGTGCATCGAACCACGGAAACGGTGGTCGAAGGGGGCGGAGTCCGCCGAATGGGTTATCCATGGCTGCCCTCGGCTGTTTTGACGGCTCTCATGATGGTGTGGCGGGAGACGTCGAAGAGGTCGGCGATTTCCTGGTAGGTCTTCTTGGGTCGCCCACTTTCGTCGGGGGCACGCCATGCGATGGCTTCTTTGACTTTTGCTGGGGTGAGAGCCTTTGGTCGGCCGCCGTAGCGTCCCTGGGATCGTGCGTATTCGAGGCCGCGCATGGTGTTGGCGCGGATCGTTGAGACTCGGAGTTGCGCGAGGACAGCCATGATGCCGACGATGGCTTCCCCCATGGGTGTTGAGGTGTCGACGTCGAGGAATGGTTCGGTGAGCGATTTGAGTCGAACGCCGCGATTGCCGAGATCGCGGATGATTTCGATGGCCATGAGTTCGGACCCGGCGATGCGGTCGAGCGCGACGATGACGAGAGTGTCGCCGCGGCGCAGCTGAGCAAGGCAGGCGGCCCATTGTGGGCGGTCGGTGATGCGGCTGGATTCTCCGTGGTCGATGAAGACACGGTCACAGCCGGCGGCGCGCAATGCGGCTTCTTGTGAGCCGGGGTTCTGGTCTCGGGTGCTTACCCGACCATAGCCGGAGAAGTGCGGGTCGGTTTCAACATCGCTCACCGGGTGGTCTCCTCTTGTATCTGGTCAGGGAGTGACTTGGGTGTCCGGCGGGTCGATGTCGCGGCCAATGTGGTCATGGTGCTCGGTTGAAGGTGCGGGTTCATCCAGTTCGGTCTTTTCGCGGCTAGTGCGGATCGTCTCTCTCAGCCGTGTCATCGGGTCTCGCTCGGCGTCGACGGTGTTCTTGATGGTTTCAACGTCGAGGGGCTCGTCGGGATCGTGGTCGTAGATCTTCGTCACCGGCAGCTTGGGATTGATCCGGTCGAGGAGGGTGAGTCGGGCGAGAGTGAAGTCGCCGGATTCGGGCCGGTTGATGAGGTCAACGGCGTTGGTGAGGGAGACGGAGTATCGGTCGGTTGAGGATAGATACATGCCGGAAATGACACTCGGAGACAGATACCGGGCTTGTGGATCACCGGCTGTCCGGGCGTTCCACCATCGGTCTCCGGCTTGTTCGATCGCTCGCTCTTTGCCGATCTCGACGGCCATGAGTTGGTAGCCTGCGTATCCGCCGACGGTTCTGAGGCTGTCGAGGTACTGATCGGGTAGGCCGTTCCAGGAGAAGGTGCCTTCACGGACGAAGTTCTCTTGTCCGCGGTAGCAGTCGCGTTCAAGTTCGTCTGCGAGGTCAGTGGAGAGCCGGTGAACAAGGGTGGATAGTTCCCCCGGCTGGACTGGTCGGCCGTCGGCGAGGGTGCGTGTGGTCCACTCGTTGAGGAGTCCTTCGCGGTCGGCGACGTTCAGACAGATCTTCTTGAATTCGTCTGGATCGATTGTGCGGTAGGAGTCTTGGTCATCGAGAGACTGAACGAGTGAGGATTTGCCAGCTCCGGGGACGCCGGCGGTGAGGACGATAACAGCTTCGCCGTCGTGTTCCCCGGCGGGGAACTGCTGATCGTACAGTTCGTTGATCTCGTTGCGGAACGGCAGCAGTGCTTGGGTGATGTCGTGGGCACGGGCGATGAGTTCGGGTTGGAGTGCTTCGAGCTCCGCCGCGGTCTCGGCTCTCAAGCGGCTGGTTTCGTGTGGGTGGAGCCGTTCACCCATTGGGGAAAAACCGCGGCGGGGAGATCGGCTGCACGCGCGATCTGCTTGAAGGCGTCTTCGTCGATGAGGCCGCGGGTTTCGGCGTATTTGACGTCGTCCCAAGTGCCGCGGTTCCAAGCGTCCGACGACATCGGATGAGTGCCTGGGGTGACACCGAGGTCTCCGAAGGTGTACGGCCATGTGCTAAGCGTGTGGATCAGTTCTTCGCGTGACCGCTCCCCCACCACGTACTCGTCGATGACCTCCATCGGCTTGCGCACGAGCTGGTTGGGACGGTTCTCAAGTGTGCGGATCTCGGTTTCGATCTCTTTGAGTGAGCCGCCGAGCCGATCTGCAATGTCCGCCGGCCGCTCTCCCCCGCGGTGGGCTCGGTCGATCTCTCGACGCCACCGAAGACGCGCGAGCTGTCGTGAAGACACCTCGATCTGGCGCGGTGTGAATTCTTTCATCGTCGCGGTCATCGTTGCCTCCCTCGGCGGATTGTGTAGTTCCATTCTATCGCTTACGTGCAAAAACGTATAGAGAATCGTTCTGCTACGGATTGGTTTTGACCGTGAGTTTTGCTACATCGAATTCCGCGTGATTGCGTGACGGCGCGACAAGCGATCTGAGCGGTGAATAATCGAT
>Ga0079226_10005163_pt1 | contig 9984 bp, 10 predicted proteins | sample Poulit2014_FD_76345 | JGI IMG/M metagenome (GOLD analysis project Ga0079226, IMG submission 76345) | Agricultural soil microbial communities from Georgia to study Nitrogen management - Poultry litter 2014 | ecosystem: Environmental > Terrestrial > Soil > Agricultural land | place: USA: Georgia... | reverse complement strand
CAATAAACATGGTGTACCTCCTTATATGATAGTATTTGTACTTGATCTATACTGACTTCATTTTGAATGTTATCAGTCTTGACATTAGCCGTGTACCTAAAGTTATATTAATTTAAAAAACTCAATGATTAAGAGGAACATCAATGATGAATATAAGCGTATTGTTAGTAGCATCGAGAGTTAAAAGATAGAATTAAAAACCTGTGAAAATTAAATAATATTAGAAATATATACAAAGTCTACGTATAAATTATCATTATTGAAATGATTCAATTTTAAAAATTGATCCCTTAATCACTGCTATCTTTCCAAATTGCCCTAGAGCAATTCGGGAAATCCTACCCACTCCTCTGTCAAATTACCCAGTCGAACTCCGAGCTCCTTTCCTTTATTCTTAATGCATCCAGATCACTATGAACAAATTACTAAAGGGGAAAGCACAAAATCAATCACGATTTTGCAACGTACTTTAAAGCAAATGATCACCGCATCCACTTTCAAATTAGCAATCCCGGGATTAGAGGAAACAGATATAGCGAATTTTACACAGAAGGCATCTTCGCTCTTCAGCAAGCATGCCGCGATTACATTCCAACACAAGGAAACCTCGGCACTTATTTAAATTACCGCATCCGCCATCGCCTCATTGACCTCATCCGTAAGAAGGATCGACAACAAAAGTACGAACAATCCTACCAAGCACAATAAAAAATTGACTACACAAACGGCAATTACCACCGTAATCAAGACAAATCAATCGTTCCACTCCCTACACTGAAAGTAACCGACACAAGCATCTGGCACGACATCCGCTCACAACTAACAGAAAATCAATGGAAATGGGTGAAATACTTTATTATTGCCGATCCTTCTGTAAAAGAGATTATGGAAATAGGAAATGTATCTGCAGATGCTATAAAAAGTTGTAGAAGAGAAGTTAGAAAAAAACTCCGAGACGACGAAATGAGAAAGAAGACTATTGAAAATTTAGATAAATAAAATCTTTACACTTATTAAAAAACAAGCCGATAACGGTGCCACGGTAGGGCGTCGTTGTCTGCTTGATTCATTTCAATATATTACAAAGCAACCTAGTCTAGTGAAACAAACGTTAAAACCATGTCCTACAAAGACTAAGCATTACGTAATCGGTTCATTTATTTTAAAAAAAGATAAACACAAACTTTTTGTTTACTTAAGACTATCTATTTCCCAACCTCGTTTATCTTATATAATGACTTTTTCAATTAATTAATTCAACTGATTTTAAAATTTCCTGCAATTGTTTTATTTCAGATTTATTCAGTTTTTGTGCTGGAGGTTGAACAAATGTAGGAATTTCCATTGAACTTTGGTTAATTGCCTCTTTTATAGATATATATATTGGTGATTTTATATTATAAATTTTACTTAACTTAGTTAATTTTTTTTGCAAATCTGCCATAATTTTTAAATTTCCTTTTTGAAACATTTCATAAATACCTAAAGTTAACTGAGGTGCAAAGTTAGCAGTACCAGGAATCACACCATCGCCTCCCATTAATAACGTATTTGCTAAATGTACATCTAAACCAGCAAATACTTTAAAATAACCATATTTTGCTTTAACGACTTGAATCATTTCTGATATACGATCAACTGAATCAATTGTTTCTTTTATTCCTATAATATTTGCATTTGTCTCGACTAGTTTCATAACTAAAGAAACTGAAATAGGTTGCCCAGTTAGATTCGGGAAATTATATAAAAAAATTGGTATATCAACTGATTTGGCAATACTATTATAATGTTTAAATAAATCTTCCTCAGTTAATTGCCAATAATAAGGATTGATTATAAAAACCCCATCAGCATCAAGTGTTTTTGCATGCGAAGTTAATTCAATTGCTTCATTTGTACTATTGCTTCCCGTTCCAATAAATACTGGTACACGCTTATTGACGTACTCAACGCAATATTCAGCTATCTTTTTTCGACTTGAAGTATTTAGCTCGTTGAATTCACCACCTGAGCCAAGTATCAATAATCCATGAACTCGGCTATCTATAACCTGGTCAATTAATTTAGACATACTTTCCTTATCAAATTGACCTTGTTTGTCAAATAAGGTGGAAATTGGTGGAATAACACCTTTAAAATGATCATAGTTTTTCATTAAATAACCTCCCCAACGAATTTTTATTTACAATATAGCGTGGTGTCTTACCTTGCATATAATTGATGACATTCATAACAGCCTTACTTCTAATTTCTATAATTGCATCTTCTGAATACCAAGCGGCATGAGGTGATAAAACAACATTATCCATACTCAAAAATGGGTGATTTTCTCTTAAAGGCTCATTTTCAATAACATCTAGACTTGCACCAGCAATGGTTTTTTTGTTTAAAGCATCGATTAAATCGTTTTCTCGAATTAAAGCACCTCTTGAAGTATTAATTAATACAGCAGATTCTTTCATTTTTTCTAAACTAGACTTTTGAATTAGATGATGTGTGTCATCAGTAAGCGGACTATGTAACGAAACATAATCTGAAGTATTTAGTAAAGTATTCATCGAAACCTTTTTTACATTTAAACTGTTCATTTCTTTTTCTTCAACAAATGGATCATAAGCCAATACGTTATAACCAATAACATCTAATTTTTCAGCTAATCGTTTTGCGATTTGTCCAAAACCTACCAATCCAACATTTAATTTTGAAGCTCTCACAGGTGTCTTTGTTAATTTAAAATCCCATTGGTTGTTTTTCACATAATAATTAAATGAAAAAAGTCGTCGTGTTGAAGATAAAATCATACTCAGAGCATGATTCGAAACTTCTTCAATACAATAATCTCCTACATTACCGACTATTATCCCCTTTTGAGATGCTGCTTTTACATCAATATTATTTACGCCTATCCCATATCTTGAAATTATTTTTAAGTTGTCTGCACTATCTATGATTTCTTTACTTATGTTTGCATACATAACAATAATAGCATCTGTATTTTTAATACCGTTCATAATTTCTGTTTTATCACGACTTTGTAAAAAGTTGAATTTTATCGGTGTTTCTTCGGTAGTAAAATTTTTAATTATATTCTTTTCTATTTCTAAGTTCTCCCATTCATGGTCGATCAAAGTAATAACAAAGGGTTCACTCATATATTACATCTCCTAATATAAAATCAATCAAATATAAATACTAAAGAAAACCACGATATATAGCTTATTAAAATTAGAGTTATCACCATATTTAAAAATCCAGGCATAACATATCTGCTCAATGTTTCTACTCTCACTTTAGAAATACTTGATGCAACAAATAAATTTAATCCTAGTGGTGGCGTAACAAAGCCTAGACTTAAACCTACTATCATAATAATACCTAAATGAATAGGGTCTACATTCAATTCCATTGCCAATGGAAATATGATTGGGGTTAGAATCAATAGTGAAGCAATGGTTTCCATAAACATTCCCATTACTAACAAAATAATGATTACCAACAATATAAATAAATGTACGCTCGAAGATATACTTAATATAGAGTTAGCAATCTCAACAGGAATCCTTTCTAAAGTAAGTATTCTTCCTAATACTCCAGCTGTAGCTACAATAATCATCACTGAACCAGTGGTAACTGCAGAATCATAAAAAATTTCAAAAAAGTCATAAACTTTAATTTCTTTATATATAAATACACTAATAACAAAACCATATACAACCGCAACGGCTGCAGCTTCAGTAGGTGTAAAAACACCTCCGTAAATACCACCTAAAATAATTACCGGCATTAATAAAGCTGCTTTACCATTATTTAAACTTTTTAATCTACGTTTCCAACTTGATTTCTCAGAAGTCGGATAATTTTTTCTTCTCGCATGCACATATGCCCAAAGTATTAAGCTTAATCCCATCATAATTCCCGGTAATACTCCTGCTAAAAAAAGCTTACCAACAGATACATTTGCTGTTACACCAAAAATAATTAATGGTATAGATGGTGGAATAACAATACCTATTGTTCCTGATGCTGCAATTAGAGCTGTAGAAAAAGGTTTACTATACCCTTGTTTAACCATCTCAGGAATCATAACTGTTCCAATAGCTGCAACTGTTGCAGGCCCAGATCCAGATATTGCCGCGAAAAACATTGATGTGATAACAGTTGAAATCGCAACTCCACCACGAATATGACCGAAAAAGTTATTTGCAATATCAAATAGTCGCTTAGAAACTCCTCCCTTTCCCATTAAAGCACCCGCTAAAATGAAAAACGGAATAGCCATTAAAGGAAATGAATCATTAGCTGTAATCATTGTTTTTGTAATCGTATCAAAAGGCAAATGAATATCCATAATAAAGATTGTTACGATGCTCGAAAAGAGTAAAGCAAAGCCAACCGGAAGAGAAAGTGCTAAGCATATTATTAATACGACGAATAAAACAATCGCAGTACTCATACACCATTCTCCTTATCTTTCCACAAATTAATTGAATTTTGAATAAGCCTTAATATAGTCAATAAAAAACCAACTGGTAAAGATAGATAAACTAACCACATTGGCGCTCCTAAAGAAGCAGAGTGTTGTCCTAATTTAATCATCTTCTCAATCAATACAAAACCTTGATAAACCATTAAAATACTTAATAAAAAAACTAAAGTATAAACAACTTGTTGCATCATCTTTTGTTGAAGATCAGACAAACGATCTTTTAAAATCGTAATACTTATATGTTTCTCTTCATTAAATGAAACACCAATTGATAAAAAAATAAGCCAAATAAAAATATATCTGGACGCTTCCTCTGTCCAAGTGACAGTATCACTCATAACATATCTAGTAAATACTTGAACAAAAATTAATATCGTCATCGTGATTAACATTAAAATAAGCAATATTTTTTCTGGCTTTTTTAACACGTTATAAAAGAAACTCAATTTCTCACCTTCTTTTTGTGTATTAAATAATAGAATCTAGATTAACTTATTGAGGTCTAGATTCTATTATAAATTTATTCTACTTGACTCATTAGCTCATCAAATAAATTAGTATCAACTTCTTCTTTAATTTGATCATTAATCACTTGCATTTTTTCTTTAAATTCTTCTTTTTCTGCGTCAGATAATTCTATAACTTCCATGCCCTCATCTTCTAGTGCTTGCAACGCTTCCTCTTCAGATTCCTGAGACATTTCTCTGTTCGATTCTCTTACCTCTTCTTCAGCTTCAACAATAATTCGTTGAAGATCCTCTGGTAAACCTTCAAAAAATTCTTTATTAAATACTACAGGCCAAGGTGAGTATGCATGTGAAGTCAAAGTAAAGTAATCTTGTACTTCATAAAATTTCATTGAATGAGTCAATGCCGCAGGTCCTTCTGCACCATCAACAGTTCCTTGTTGTAACGCTGCGTATAATTCTGTAAAATCTAATGGTGAAGCATTCGCCCCTGTTTCTTCCCAAGCTTTAATTTGCATTGGGTTTTCTAAAGTTCTTATTTTTAATCCATTCATATCATCAATATTTTCTACAGGTTTTTTACTGTTAAACAAATGTCTAAAACCATTTTCCCAATAACCTAAACCTATAAGTTCTTTGTCTTCTATATCGTCTAATACTTCTTGACCAATATCACCGTCTAATACGTCATGTGCCATATCAAAATCTTCGAATAAAAACGGAACATCCCATACAAGCATTGAGTCTGAAAAAGAAGCTAAAGGAGCACTTGAAGGAACAGTCATTTGAACATCACCAATCTGTGTTGATTCAATCATTTCTCTTTCCCCACCCAATTCCCCATTTGGGTAAATCTCCATTTCTAATCTACCGTCACTTTTATCTTCAATAATCTCTTTAAACTCTTCAAAAGAATCCTGTAAATATAAATCAGGTGATGCAGCATGACCAGCTTTTATAATATATGTTTCTTCAGAATCCCTACTTGCATCATTGTTATCATCTGAATTTGAACACCCAATTAATCCAATTGCTATAATTGTCATTACCAAATAAAAAAATAGTTTTTTCATTAATATTCCTCCTAAGTATATTAATTATTTCTAAACTTTATTTTTAGCTAACTCTTGTGCAACGCCTATAATCCAATCTTCCTGTCCTCCAACAGCCCCCATTTCTGCCAATTTAATTAAAATATCCCTTGGATCTACTCCATATTTTTCACCTGCTTTTTCTGCAAAAAGTAAAAAGCTAGAATAAACTCCGGTATAACCTAATGACAATGTTAAACGATTAATTTCAATTGGTGTTCTTATTATAGGTTTCATTATATTTTCAGCTGCATCCATTACTTTAAATAAATCTACATTATGCGGGATATCCAGTTTATTCATCACTGCAACAAGTGGCTCTAATGCTGCATTACCTGCTCCAGCCCCCATCCCAAGTAAACTTGCATCGATTCTAGAAGCACCTTCTTCAATTGCTGCAATAGAATTACCTACAGCTAAAGAAAGATTATTATGCGCATGAAATCCTACTTCTATATTCAATTTTTCTTTTAATAATGAAACACGTTCTCTTACATCATCCATCGTTAATGCACCAGCTGAATCAACAACATATATACATTGCGCGCCATAACTTTCCATCTTTTTAGCTTCTTCAAGTAATTGCTTTGGAGATGTTCTATGCGCCATCATTAAAAAAGTAAACGTTTCCATTTCTAATTCACGTGCTGCTTTAATATGTTGTTCCGAAACATCAGCTTCAGTACAATGAGTGGCTACTCTCACAACTTTGGCACCACATGATTTTGCCTCTTTAAGATTAGTAATTGTTCCAACTCCTGGTAGTAATAACACGCTAATTTTTGCTCTTTTTGAATTGTTAACAGCTGTAGTTATAATATCTTTTTCTGTTTCTTTAGATTTTCCATATTGTAAAGAACTACCTCCCAACCCATCACCATGAGTTGCTTCAATAACATCTAAACCAGCATCATCTAACGCTTGTGTAATCTTTTTTATTTGTTGTATTGTATACTGATGTGAAATAGCATGCATTCCATCTCTCAACGACACATCTGTTAAAATTATTTTTTCCCTGCTCATATTCATCCACTCCTTTTCAATTCATTTTTTCTCATTTATCACTTGATATTGATTTAGCGATAAGTTCTCCTGTTCTTGTTGCTGCCGAAGTAATAATATCTAAATTACCTGCATACGGTGGCAAAAAGTCTCCTTTACCTTCCACCTCTATGAAAACGGTTACAATATTGTTGTCATATGTTGTATCAGCTTTATATGAATAACCAGGTACATATTTATTCACTTCTTCAATCATTTTATTCAATGATTCCTCGATTTCCTTTTTTATTGAGTTTGCATTTCTATCAATTTCAATATAGATTGTATTTCTCATCATAATTGGTGGATCAGCAGGGTTTAACAAGATAATGGTTTTAGCTTTCTTTGCCCCGCCAACTTGTTCTATGGCATTAGATGTTGTTTCTGTAAATTCATCTATATTTTGCCTTGTTCCTGGTCCAGCACTTTTACTAGAAACAGAAGATATAATTTCCGCATATTCAACAGGTACAACATTAGATACAGCTTTAACCATTGGGATTGTCGCTTGGCCACCACAAGTAACCATATTAACATTTTCATTACCTTTTGCATTCAAATTATCTATGTTTACAGATGGAACAACAAATGGACCTATTGCTGCTGGCGTTAAATCCACTACTTTTTTATTAAGGCTTTTAAGAATCGAAGCATTATGCATATGTGCTTTAGCAGAAGTTGCTTCAAAAAATATTTCAGCCATATTAGGATTTTCAGTAACTGCTTCGATACCGTTAGAATATATGTCAATTCCTTTTTTCTTTGCTAGTTGTAAACCATCAGACGCTTTGTCAATTCCTATTACTGCCGTTAAATTTAAATAATCAGAACGAAGTAATTTATACATTAAATCAGTACCAATATTCCCTGAACCAATAATGGCACAATTGATTTTTTCAGTAGACATAATTTCAATTCCCTTCTTTTTTTATTTTCTCAATCATATAACAATAATAATCCGTTGCCATTTCAAGATGTTTTGATAAATAATGAGCAGCATTATTTATATTATTCTCTATAATCTCATTTAATATCTTTTCATGATAGCTAATAGTTTTTTCTTGATCAAATACTTGATAATCTGTTGTAACATCAATCAATGTATGAAACATATCACTAAGTGAATCCCAAACCATAATTAATGCTTTATTTTTAGATAATCCCACAATATATTTATGAAAATCCAAGTCCGCATAAATATCTTTATGATTTTTAGAATAAGCCTTTTTCATTGTTTTTATCTGTTTTTTTAAGCTTTCAATATCTTTATCTGTAACTACAATACTTGTAATCGCTTGCATTTCTATTAATTTACGTACATTATATAAATTTTTTACATCTTTAATTTGAAATTCCTGAACAGCAGCCCTACCACTGTAATTCCTTTTAATCAAACCTTCCATTTCTAATTTCATTATGGCATCTCTTATTGGCCCTCTACTCGTTTGGAAACGATTTGATAGAGATTGTTCAATTAGATGTTCATCTTCTTTTAAAATACCTAACATAATTTCACGTCTTAAAATATTCGCAATTTTTTCTCCTAATGGTACTTTCGAAAGATTAACAATATCGATTTTACCCACCTTCTTCCACAGTTAATCGTTAACTGTTAACAATATATTAATATGTTATTTGATTATTGTCAATATAAAATTTTTAATAGTCATTTATGAAATTACAAACAAAGTTAAAAGCTCTTAAATCAATACGTTTGGGCAACAGGAGTGAGTAATGCGGACGATTCTTATCAAGTTTGCAGGTAAATGTACCAGTCCTTGCATGTGTATTTACCAGTTATGTTAAAAGACATGAATAAAAATTATAACTTTTATTCATGTCTTGTTTTTTGTTTATGAAATTTTTCATTTAAACTTTATACCTTTGAGTCAATTTCATAATTTCTAGCCCTTACAGGGCAAGGGTTTGAAAATACAAAAAAGGAAAAACTAAAATCTACACCTAAAAAGCGTGGACGTAAGTCGAAAGCGGACCTCGCCCAATGGCTTAAAGAACAAATTGAAAAAGAAGCTAATTTTCCAATCAACGAAAAGAAGATTGAAGATTAATTAGATGTTCCGTTAACTCAACTTCGTACTGAAATTCCACAAGACCCAAAATGGGATGTGAAAAAGAATTCAGAAAGCAAAAATGAATTCTGGTATGGATATAAAGGTTATTTAGCTGTTAGAACATCAAGCCAATATATTTTAAAGTCTCTCCTTTCATCAGGAAGTTTAAATGATGGAAAAGCTACCATAGGTCTTTTAAAAGGAATAGAAAACCTACAAGATTTAAATATACGCTATCAAACCATGGATGCTGGATATTATTATGAAGCGATTTATGAACAAGTATATCGAATGGCACAACAATCGGTGATTGCCTATAATAAGCGAAATGAAACTGAACCCATAGGGTTCGATAAGCATTTTGCCTCAAACTGTTTTCGTGAACATTCTTATCGATATGATAGCTACGAAGTTAAATATGAGACACTAAAATATACGAGTCCAAAAGAGTGTATCGACTGTCCCTTGGCTAATGAAGGCATTTGTCAAAAGGTATTTAAAATGAAAATAACCAAAAATCTTAAAAAATATACAGCACCAGCACGTGGTTCAAAGGCCTGGCAAGCAATTTATAACCAGCGTACAGCTGTTCAACGAGTGAATGCATATGTAAAAGAGTTTTTTCAATTAAACAATGTTCGATTGCCGGGATGATTTCTTTTTCCAGTAATTCATCGTACATAAGATTAGATTTTTCAATTAAATTTGAACTATATCTTTCTACAGATTTGCGCCAAACGAAAGTAAATTTATTTGCGTTTGCTTCTATTTTTATACCATCAATAAAAATAGCTTCCGTGTCTATTTCTTTTTCTTGAACTAGCTTG
>Ga0079226_10005162_pt1 | contig 9984 bp, 4 predicted proteins | sample Poulit2014_FD_76345 | JGI IMG/M metagenome (GOLD analysis project Ga0079226, IMG submission 76345) | Agricultural soil microbial communities from Georgia to study Nitrogen management - Poultry litter 2014 | ecosystem: Environmental > Terrestrial > Soil > Agricultural land | place: USA: Georgia... | reverse complement strand
TTAAACCGAATCTAGTCATTCGAGTATACTTTTTTGACCGAAGTAAATAACAAACCCGTTTTGCTCTTGAAACACAAACAAAAAACACCCTTCTATCTTCATTTAATTTTTCTGGATTTTCTTCATTTAAATAATATGGGAATGTTCCTTTTTCCATACCAAGCATAATTACAGATTCAAACTCAAGCCCTTTTGAGCTGTGTCTTGTTGATATAGTTACTTGATTTACTGGTTTACCAAGATTTGAAAATCTAGTAATATTGTAGTCCCTAAAGCTACCTTCGTGTGAAGCTTTTAATAGTGTTTTTAAATTTTCCACCTCGTCAGGATAAATTGCAGATCCTTTTAGAGTATCATAAAGTTCCAATTTTAAAATTACATATTGCAACCATTTATGTAAAGAATAATTATACTTAAAACTGTTTTCTAATAAAGAATACAGTTTTTTTCTTTCCAAAATAACTTTGTCTGGAGATATAAAATAATCATGTCTTTTTAAAAAATTAATCCAATAATCAAACAAGCCATTAAATGATTCGTTTCTTTTAGATATTACCCAAGATGCACATTTTTCTAACCAATTAACTATATCACTTCTCTTAAATTCAAATCTAGATATATAGTAAGGGATATCATTTTTCTCTAATACACTACTCAAGTCCTTAATTTGCTTTTTACCTTGGACTAGTATACAAATCTCATCTAGGGCTATTCCTTTCTCCTGACATTCAGGAATAATCTGATTAACAACTGCCTCATATTGATCATCTAATTCTTCTTCACAAGTAACAAAATGAAATTCTGCTTCTTTATCAAAAGATTTACCTGATATATAATTTCTATCTTGATTTAGTGCTATAATTGAAGCGTCAATAATATCTGGGTGACTTCTATAGTTCGTAGTTAACTCTATTGGTGTTATATTAGGATTTAAAGACAATTCATTTAAATAATCTGGTTTTGCTCCAGTAAACCCATAAATTGATTGATCAGGATCACCAACCACAAAAATTTTAATATTTGTGTGATAAAATAATGATAGCATCATTTCATGAAGAGGCCTCCCCAAATCTTGATATTCATCAATTAATATCCATGGGAATTTTGCTTCTATACACTTCCTAACATATTGCTCTTTTTGTATAAGTAAGACAGCGTACTTTACAATATCAATAAAATCTACCATTCCCATTGCATGAAGTTGTTTCTCAAACTCTTTTGCAACCTTTAATGCAATATCATGAGGCTCAACTTTTATCGAACTGAATCCATCAATATTCGATGTTCGTTCCTTATCCATTTCAATTAAATTTACTAAATCATGATTATAGCCAAAATTGCTAACAATATCATTAAACAGTTGTGTTCTCTCTTTTTCAGAGACTATTTTCAATGGTGTAGGAATATCATAATTATACAAATGAGCATATGGAGCAATAACTTCTGCGATGCAAAACGCATGTACAGTCCCCAGAAAAACATTACTTCTTTTTACATACCCTAAATCAAACAATCTTTGGGTAAATTCTTTTACTGCTTCCCTATTAAATGTTAAACAAGCTAAACCTCTAGGATATTTGATTTTTTCATTCAAAAGTCTCATCATTTTTAAAGTTAAAACTGTCGTTTTCCCACTTCCAGGCCCAGCTTTAACAACTGTACTATCATTTGAATAAAAAGCTGTAAGCTGATTTTTATCCTTTTTAATCTGTTCAAGTTTTTTTAGATAGGTAGTATACATTTTTAATTTACCTTTCTATCTTACTATATATTTTAGTAATCGCTTCTTCAACAAAGTCTGGGATATGTTCTTTTATACACATTAATGATAACCTTTGAGCAAACCTACCTTTTCCAACCTCATTTGAACTACTTTCAATTTTCCTTAAACAAGACCAATAATCACCAGCTTCTAGTTCTTTTTTAAAGTTTTTCTTTTGCTGTTCCCCGCCTGTTGTTAAATCAACGAATATATTATAAATTATATTTTGTCCTTCTTTGGAATCTGAACACGCATCCATTATGTCCACTTCCATTGTATAATTCCCAACAAAAAATCCTTTTGTAGCAAAAAAGTCTTTTTGTTTATTAAAATTCTTAGGTATTTCCGAGTCCTTGATTTTCTCTGTTTCCACTAATAATTCTCCAACACGCTCTAACCCCAGATAACCAAAAAATTTATATACTTCATTATGCATTATATGATATTTTCTTTTTTGTTCTCCTTCTTCAGTTATCCAAGTATAATAATCTCCATCTGTAATACATACATATGGAATACCTAATAAATCTAAAAAAGATACGAAGGGTTTAAAATTAGTGGAATTAATATTACAACAGATAATTCCCTTTAAATCTAAAGATTCACCAATTTTATCTGCAAAAGTTGGAATTAAATATTCTTCTGCAACTCCTTCTACTAGAATTACACCTTTACCAAAGTAAAGCTCTCCACGTTTAACGTCTATATACCTTTCAAGATCTTGCATTTCTTTGTTTGTTAAACTTAAATTTGCAGTTGTATTAATTATTGAACCTTGTTTAGTTGGGCGCAAATGAACGATAGAATCTAATGGTGCCACAGATGTTATATAAGGTGAATGTGTTGTCATCAATACTGATGTGTTATTTTTCATTACATCTTTATAAATAATCCTTTGAAACGTTGGATGTAAATGTGCCTCTGGTTCTTCAATTGCTAATATTGTGAAACCCTCATTTACTGTATTCGTGCTATCCATAAATGAATATAAATTAGCCATTAATTCTTCTTCTAAATTATCTTTTAGAAAATAATTACCATTAGTAGTAATCTCATAACAGTCTTTTAATATATTACTGTTATTTTCAATAATCAGTTCAGAGTATTCTTCCTTTTTTAATAATGTAGGAATTGTTTTGTCCTCCAATGATAAAAGAATTAAAGAAATAAATAATATGTTATTTATTCCAAGACTAGTCTCACTAGTTGGTCTTTGTTTATGATCACCAATCATTAATTTTAATGTATTTAAAATTCTATTAGGATCCACATCAATGGTTTCCAATTCAACTTTTGAAAAAGGGATATTTCCAAAAGAGTTATTAAATCTCTTATTAATTTTATTTTCTAAATCAATTAATTCATCTATTGATAATATTTCTTTACTCTGGTTTTTTAATTTCTCCCCTATACTTTCTAATTCATTCTTATCAAATTCATATTCCTTCAGCAAATGATTAATAGGAGACCTTCGTGAATTACGCATATCCTTTTCAACATCCCGGATTGCATTAATTAATTTAATGTTTAGGAATCTTCTATGATTATGTGCAAACTGAACTTCAGGTCGATCCCCTTGGAAAATTATATATGTATAATCATTAGTATCTGGAGACGGGTAGTATCGATAAGTTAATCTTAAAGTTGGCGGATTAACTGATATTGCCGCATCTGCTAACATAGATAAAACAGTTTTATTATGTTCATATCCCTGTACCTCAATCATAATTTCTATAATTTCACCATTTTCCATCGGATCGATTATATCATCATAAAAATCTGTATCATTGAGAAACCTATCTTCATCAGTTAATTTTGGGTCTAAAATGAGTTGGATTGCTCTTATTAGGTTCGTTTTACCCACGTTATTTTCACCAATTATAACTTGCTTATGACTTAAATTTATATCAACATCTTTAAAATTCCTAAAGTTTTTTATTCTCACTCTAGAAATATAAGGTGACTTAATTGTAGACACAATAACTTCCCCCATTCGATATTTTGGTATTTATACTATCAAAATGATTCTTTCTTTACTACTTTCATTGGTTAATAATTTAAGCTCCCTCAACCGTATCCACGTTCTCATTTATATCATCAATAATACCTAATATTTTCTTAACATCCTGAATATTATCTTCAAACAACTCCGACACACTACCTAATGTTCTAAATGGATCTTGTTGTAAGGCTTCTTTTTCTAAATATCCATTTGCGACGACATAATCAATGATGAGGCGAACAAACTTTATTTGTGTCGCATTTAACCTCTCCTCTGAAAGAAACTCAGAAAATGCTGCGTTGACTGCATCACGATCTAATCCAACAATTTGTCTTACAAGTTTTGTAATTGGTGTATCCCCAAATTCTTTCTTATACTCTTCTTTAGAACCTAAATCATTCCATAACACATCTTCTAGAAATTCTACATCTGCCTTGGTTAATGACTTATTATGCTTTAATTTATATATTGCCATTTCATCTTGATGTTCTTTCAAATATTGATTTACACGTTTTTTATAATTTCTTAAATCGTTTGAGCCATAGATAGGCGTACCATCAGAGATTATATTAAATGTGTCTTCGAAGTTCGTATAGTATGTTTTTCTAGTCTCTTTTTCTATGAACTGGACAAGCTCACGCATTACTTCACGCACTTCTTCTAATTTAAATATATCGGCTTCATCCCAAAAATCTGTTGATTGAACATGTATGAGTAAATCTTTATTTTCAACGATTTTAGGAATAGTACCCATTTCACTTAATTTCTCTGCCGTTTCTACGACAGTCCTAATAGGCTTTGTTGCTTTTTGCACTGTCAAATAAGCAAGTTCTATTGTATAGATCACATTATCAAATCGTTTTGACATTTCATCCTCATCTTCAGGAATGATTAATGGTGCTACTTCTTCTTTCAGTTCTCTTATATCATTTATAGTTAAAGCTTCCCAAGTCTCTTCATTTTGGAACTTATGAACATATTTTACTTTCATTTTCACTTGGAAATTTTCTTCGTTTAATCGGCGAATTCCAGTTACTAATTCATTAATAAGACTGTTCCTGTGGCTCGTATATGGCTCTTCTTGATAGTCTAACTGTTGTAACTCTTTAACAATTTCTACTTTTAAATTGAATAACCTTTCCGTTAAACTAACAACAACATTACCCTCAATTCCCTTTGGGTTTTCTCTAAAGAATTCAAAGTTTCCCACGTAATCAAATATTAGGAAGAACTCCTTATCCTGTCCTGGACCAAATAAGTCTTCACGTAATCTCGTACCTCGTCCAATCATTTGCCAGAACTTTATTTTCGATCTAACCTTTTTGAAGAATACTAAATTGACCACTTCTGGGACATCAATTCCTGTATCTAACATATCCACTGATACTGCAATATGTGGTTCAGAGTCTTCCACTTTAAAATCATCAATAATTGAATGAGCATATTTAATACTATAATCTACTTGTTGGCAGAATCCTCCGCCATAGTGGGGATACAAATGATTAAATCTTTCTACGATATGCCTGGCATGTTTTGCATTCTTAGCAAAGACAATCGTCTTACCGAGTCGATCGCCACCAGCTACTTTAATTCCCTTTTCCATTAATTCATTCAACACATAATCAACAGTGTTATTATTAAATAACCACTCATTAAGTGCTGAACCACTAATATAATCAGAGAATGTTTCTTCTTCGTCAAATGTCTCTTCATACATTTGTTTTTCTTCTTCCGATAAATCGTCATAATGAATACCGTCTTCCATAAATTTAGAGACAGATTCTATCGTTCGATAATCAACTAAATATCCTTCTTCAATTGCTTGCTCAAGCTCATAGGCATAAGTTGGGTTTCCTGATTCAAGGCCGAATATTTCATACGTATTAAAATCTATTTCATCTTTAGGGGTGGCGGTCAATCCAACTAGTAAACTATCAAAGTATTCAAAGATAGCACGATATTTCTTATAAATACTTCGATGGCTTTCGTCGATAATAATTAAATCAAAATGTCCAGGGGTAAATAACGTTTTACCGTCTTCTCGTTTTGTACCATCAATCGCATTCATCATCGTTTGATACGTAGAAAATACGACTCTCGATAACTCTGGACTTTCTTTATCATCAAGTAAACTGCAAAGACTTAGTGATGGGAGTGAGTTATTAAACGCATTTTTTGCTTGTCTCACTAATTCCGTTCTATCGGCTAAGAATAAAACGTTTTTCACCCAATTATGTCTTACTAGTACATCTACAATAGAAATAGAGACCCTTGTTTTACCTGAACCTGTTGCCATGACAAGCAGTGCATTTCGTTGTTTAGCATCGAATACTTCACACACATTCACAATTGCTTCTTTTTGATAGGCTCGATTCGTAATGTCGTCTTTAATCATGACATTTTGTAACGGATGCTTCAGTTGTCTACGTTCAATTAGCTTAACTAAATCGGCTTTAGAATAGATTCCCGATACATTTCTATCTGGATATTCTGTATCATCCCATATTCTTGAATCAAAACCATTTGTTAAAAAGATGATTGGACGTTGATTATGCATGTTTTCTAAACAGTCAGCGTAAAGTTTTGCTTGTTGCTTACCTTTATTTACGCCAACTGATGTCCTTTTTGCTTCTATAAGTGCTAAAGGTTTACCATTTTCACCAAATAATACATAATCAACGTACCCAATACCCTTCGAATTAGGCATCCCTTTTACTTCATATTCAATCGACACATCTTTATTAAAGGTCCATCCAGCTAATTTCAAATCAACATCAATATAACGCTGACGTGTTTCGTACTCAGAAATTTCATCCACTTTGAAGTCATAATCCTTTTTCTCTTGATTAAGAATACGGGTCTCTGTTGCTTGTTTTCTAAGTTTTTCGTTTTCAGCAATCATATCTTCTAACTTACGATCTTTAGCACTTAGTTTTTCAAATAAGTCTTGATACTCTTCTTTTCTTTTTCTCGTTTTCCCACCATCTAGTAACACTTCCTCATTAAAAGCTTGAGCAGTATAGTCGACTGAATAACAGTAATCAATCCAGCTAACAAATTCGTGTAAGTTACGTAGGGAAGTAATCGCTTCTTCTCGTGAAATATTCGAATTCGTATGCACAGCAACATTTCCTAACTTCACAATGTAACGAATCAAAGAAAAAAGATCACTGTCGATGATATCTCTAAAGGTTTGTTCATGAATTAAAGCTGATAACCGGTCATCATATGGAAGCTTCAAACCCTCATCGAAGCTATATGTCCATTTTACTGCAAGCTCTAAAGCCCTCCTCGACAAAATAGCAGTCGTAGCAGGGCTGATTTGTAAGCTTTTCTCGGCTTCAAAACAAGCACTCGTAAATGATTTATATTGTTCTTTTTCTTTTAAAAATCCAAAATTTGTCATCTATAGCACCTTCTTTCGTACCTTAGTTAGACATTTATACCTTCTTTAAATAATTCACCGTTGAAGGCTTTGTGTAATATAGAATCATATAATAAGTTCATTTTATTCAGGCTGTTTTTCAATGTAGTTCTTTGATTTTCAATTTGAGTTACGATGTTCTCAAACTTATTTTGTAAGTTTATCGGTGGAACCATAATCTCCACTTTCTTTAAAGAGAATATTTTCAATTCAGCAAACGTTGTTCCAGATGCAATGTTTGAGTAATCTCTTAAAAATTTATCTTTTAAAGCGTATTGAATATAAGTCGAATTAACATCTTTTTCATCAAAGAACTTGATCCATAAAACTCTACCATCCTTAAAATAAAATGGTTCGTTATGATTTACCCTGTATATTCTTCCATCTGAACATATTGATGGTAATAATAAGTCACCTATTGCGGGTATTCCACTTGATTTCTTTAACTCTTCATAATGATCTTTACTAATATAAAGAATTGATTCAAGTTCCTTGTCTTCTGCTAATAATCCAATTTCATTACCTCTATAAAAAGGTATCCCATCATCCGTTAACTCTTTCACAAAAACCCTTTTACTAGACCGAACAGTTGCTATTTCATCTAAGATATTTACTGGATAATTATTTGGATTTGTAATTGAGTCTCCAAACATATCAAAAAACACACTTTGTTTTAATGACGATAATGCTTCGATTTGTTGTTTGCGATACCGCAAAAGGTCTTCTGCTTTATTAAGTACTTTTATGATTTGTTCTTGATCTTTTATTGATATCAAAGGTATTTCTATTTGTTCTAATTTTCGTTTATTTAACGTTTTACCTCTAGCTGCATTATCCATCAAATGATCATAATTGTAGCTTTTCAAAATATAGTATAAATACTCCGCGAGTAATAAATTATGATTTTTAATAGTAAAGGCAGCTATCGCCTCGTTTGTATAAAGTTCCTTTGTTGTAATTGCAACTTTTCCTATAGAAAGCTTAAAGCTCATAATCACAGTGTTCCCTGGCACTATTTTCATGTTGTTTTCTTTTATTGCTAAATCAGATACTTCTTCTTTTGAGTTACCTATAAACTTACTATTCATATCAGCAATGGAAATCCAGCTATTACCTTTACCCCAATATTTACCTTCTGATCTCTTGGGGGTCTTCCCTATTTGTATATTGCAAACTTCAGTAATATTTTTATATATCATATTTTCACTTCACTTATTAAACTCTTTAATGAGTGTAATTCTTCTTCAATTTCTTTTTCTAATTCTATAACATTTTCAATCAAAGCTTGAGGGTCCTTATATTCAATTTCTTCATATTCAATTTCTTTATATTTATTAATCGATAGATCATAATCATTTTCTTTAATTTCCTCAAAAGGAACTAAGAATGACTTATTTGTTCGTGTTCTGTCCTCTTCTTTATCCAAGTTATGAAACCTCTTAACAATATCTGGTATATCATTCTCTGCGATTGGGGTTCGGTTATCATTTAATGAAAACCCATCACTTTCCATATCATAAAACCAAACATTGTTCGTCCCACCTGAGCCTGTCTTCGTAAAGATTAAGACCCCTGTAGAGACACCTGCATATGGTTTAAATATTCCACTTGGCATACTTATAACGGCTTCGAGTTTATTATTTTCTAGAATTTCTTTACGTATTGCTTTATGTGCATTAGATGAACCAAATAAAACACCATCAGGTACGATGACTGCAGCCCGCCCACCTTTCTTTAATAAACGTAAGAATAATACTAAAAATAATAATTCTGTGCTTTTCGTTTTAGCAACTTTTAATAAATCATCCGAGACTGCATCATGATCGAGTGATCCTCTAAAAGGGGGGTTTGCCAATACTAATGTATACTTTTCCTTTTCTTTATTTTGCTCATTTAAGCTATCTTGATAACGGATATTTGGATTATCAATGCCATGAAGCATCATATTCATCGTACTAATTCGTAACATTGTTGTATCTATTTCAAAACCATTGAACATCGTATTGTGAAAATGCTCTTTCAATCCTTTTGTGTAAAATAAATCATTATGATTTTTCCTTAAATATTCACTAGCAGATATTAAAAAACCAGCCGTACCAGCAGCGGGGTCAACAATTATATCTTGTGGGGTAGGTTTCATTAAAGCAACCATCATATCGATAATTTGTCTTGGGGTTCTAAATTGTCCATTTGTTCCAGAACTTTGTAATTTCGATAACAAATACTCATATAAATCTCCTAATGAATCAACATCTGTATCTGCACCTGTTGCTGTAGGTAAATCACTAATACCTGCTACCACACGTGATAACAATGCTGGTGAAGGAATAACAAATACCGCATCTTTTATATGCTCGGAATACGCAGTTCCATTTCCACCCATTTTTTTTATAAATGGAAATACTTTTTGAGAAACTGTTTCAAACATTTCTTCTGGTCCCATCTGTGAAAATGTACTCCATCTTAACTCAGGCTGATCCTCAGGAAACAAACTCTTATGAGTAGTTCCTAATAGCTCCGAATCCATTTCTCTGCGTTTTTCACGATCATCTAGCCCTTTTATATAGAGTAAGTATGTAAATTGCTCAATAACAGTAAGTGGGTTGGTTATGCCACCTGTCCAAAACGATTCCCAAATTCTATCAACTTTGTTTCTTAATTCACCTGTAATCATGTGTATTGCTCCTCTATTATTAACATATATGATTATTATACTAGTTAAAAACTTAAGTTTCTAACTTTCATATAGATCGTTAAAAAATACTACAAATCCTCTGTTGGTTTTTCATAAAATCC
>Ga0079226_10005160_pt1 | contig 9985 bp, 6 predicted proteins | sample Poulit2014_FD_76345 | JGI IMG/M metagenome (GOLD analysis project Ga0079226, IMG submission 76345) | Agricultural soil microbial communities from Georgia to study Nitrogen management - Poultry litter 2014 | ecosystem: Environmental > Terrestrial > Soil > Agricultural land | place: USA: Georgia... | reverse complement strand
TGAGCAAATGTATTAGCACATGCAGTAGTATATTGATGGGACTTTAATATAGCATCTATAATCTGTTCAGAACCAGCTGCATATCCTAATCGCCATCCATCCATCGCATATGCTTTAGAAAAACCGTTAATTGTAACAGTTCGCTCTTTCATTTTTGGTAAACTTCCTATACTTATATGTGCTGTATCATCGTAAATTATTTTTTCATAGATTTCGTCAGATAAAACCAATAAATTTTCACGTATGCAAATTTCTGCTAATGATTGGATAGTTTCTGAATTTAAAACAGATCCTGTTGGGTTATGAGGATTACAAAGAACTAACATCTTTGAATTTGGTGTAATACGTTTCTGTACCTCTTGAGGGTCTAGGGTAAACTCGTTTTCTGATTTCAGTGGTACTGGAATAGGCTTAGCGCCCAATAGTTTTACTATATTAGGGTAAGAGGCCCACCAAGGTTCCGGTATTAAAACCTCGTCACCTGGATTCAAACACGCTAAAAATGTATCGAAGATAGCTTCTTTACACCCTGCAGTAACCACAATTTCTCTTTCTGGATTTACCTCAATATTATTTTCTTCTTTCAACTTTTTAGAAATAGATTCTCTTAGTTTAAATACTCCTCGATTAGAACTGTAATGAACGTGTCCATCTCTTAGCGCTTGAGAGGCTTCATCTTTTATACTTTTTGGTGTATCAAAATTGGGTCGCCCTATTTCCATGTGAACAATTGGCGTACCACTCTGTTCAAATAACTTTGCTTTTTCATAAATGTCTCTTACTTTTGAAAAAGGAACATTTTTAATGCGTCTTGATAATTTCTTCACTATCTCCCCTCCTAAACTATAAAATTATCTCTCGGAAATAAATTTTCCACATACTCTGTCTTTCGACTAGGGATTTTTATTGCTTCACCTCCAAAATCAAAATCACAATGCATATCACATGACATTTTACTTACCTTAGTCTCTAACGAAATTGATTTATTGTATCCAAATAAAATGCTGATTACAGAGCACTTCGCTGTTTTGATTATTAGAACAAGCATGATTGACCTTACGCAAACAGCTGATTACTAAAACATCGATATGCTTCCAATTCCAAAGGAGGATATTCACGAAACCCTTATAGCTCCGAAGCTTGCTGCTGATGCATAGGCTTCAATACACAAGCATCGATAAGTGGGTTGGGGCGTTTAAAAAAGTACCACTGCATACTGTTTTTAGCAGCTTTTAGTTCAGATTCAACTCCGGGAGTTGGAACCTTTCATGACTTTTTCAAAATTAGCATATTCTCCCCACCTTATACCAACCAGGTTATTTTCCACGTGTGAAATGTGACGTAAAGAATGACATAAACGCTATGCACATGGAATATTTATATCTAGTGTTAACTACTGCTAACCTTCAGAAGTTAAACGTGAAAGTACAAAAAATAGAAATGGTTTTTTCTATTATTCTGTATTAATTGTGGTATAACCATTTATTATATCAAATTGTACATCGTCTTTGTTTCGACAATTGATGTCTCCATATCCTCCACCGCCTGGAGTATCACAAATTAATACATCTCCTGGATGTAAAACATAGCGATCTTTAGGGTTAATTTCCACGTTATTTAACAGAACTTTTCCTCTTTCTCCAGGCTTTCCACCTAGCAAACCAAAAGGAGGATTCTTAACACGCTCAGCTAGAAAGGAAACTTTAGCTGGGCTTTTACCTATATATTCAATAACTAATCGCTGTCCTAATCCGCCCCTGAATTGTCCATCTCCACCGGAATTTTCTCGAAGAGATTTTTCATGTATATGGATAGGAAGATCTTTTTCTAGTAATTCTACTGGTGTTGATGCCACATTGGAAGGGAAGCTTAAACAAGAATATCCATCTTGATATGGAGATCCCCCTTGTCCACCATTAAAAAAGAAAACGTTAGAATATTGTTCTCCGTTATTTACACCTGTCATGTGAACAGCCCATATTGGTGATCCACTGGCTGCTTGTATTTGTTTAGGAAGAACAGTAGATAGTGCGCCAAAAATAGCTGGGGGCAATAAGTGTCCGGTTAATACTCTAGCTCCAACTGCAGCAGGATAATTAGGATTTAAAATCGTACCTTCAGGAGCTTTTACTTTAATAGGCTTAAAACAGCCCTCATTATTTGGAAGTTCTGGGCTTAAAATACACTTAATAGGATAAACTGTATAAGCAAATGTATAAGCTAACACAACGTTTAAGGCTCGTGGAACTTGCTTCGATGTACCTGTATAATCAACAATAATATTATCGCCCTCTATAGTTATTTTTAATTTAATAGTAATTGGCGTTTCGAAGCCATCTCCAGAAGCCTGGTAAAAAAAACTTCCGTTAGGTAACGTTCGTATTTCATCTCGTATCGCTTCTTCTGAACGCTTTTGAATGGTAGAAGCTAAATTTTCGATGTTTGTAAGGTTGTATTCAAACATAAGGTTTAAAAGAGACTTTTCTGCGAATTGATTTGCAGAGCTCTGAGCCCAGATGTCACCCATAACCATTTCAGGTACTCTAACATTATTTTGAATTAAGTTTGTTAAAGTTTTATTTTCTTCTCCTGCAGTTACTAATTTACTTATTGGTATACGAAGCCCTTCCTCAAACAGGTCACTAGATTCAGCTGATCGAGTTTTACCTCCTATATCAGGTGAATGAGCAACCGTTGCTGAAAAACCTACAAGATTATTTTTATGAAAAATGGGAACTGCAATATTTATATCAGGGAGATGTCCTGCTCCTAGCCAAGGGTCATTAGTAATGATAACATCTCCTGGAAACAGATTTTCTTCTGGGAATACTTCTAACATTTTTTTAACTGTTCTTGGTAGCGTACTAATAAAAGAAGGAATACTAATTGTGGATTGGGCAAGTGAATTACCGTGTTTATCGGTTATTACACATGCATAATCATTAGATTCCTGTACTACTGTAGAAAAGGAAGTCCGCACAAGATTAGCAGCTGTTTCATCTACAAGAGAAATTAAACGACTCCAAATCACTTCTAAAGTAATAGGATCAAATTTCATTTTAATAATTCTCCTTTCTTCAACTTTTTAGTTTAGCCACTACATTCAAAAAGGGGTCTATATAGATAGAAGCAGAGCCATTTATGACAATAGTGGATTCTTTTTCTTCAATAATACAAGGCCCTTTAATACTATCTCCAGGTTTAAAAAGGTATCTGTCATAAACTGGAACAGAAATATACTCTCCTTTTTCAATTGTTTCTTGGTCAGATGTAGGTAAAAAAATATAACGATTCTCTTTGAACGGAGCCTTTTTTTGTTTATTTTGTGAGTAAAAAGATAACCTAGGGGGTTCTTCTGTACTTTCAACTGCTATCCTAAGGTTAACAAGTTCAGGCTCTCCACCTTGTATTATATTTGAAAATAATTGTTTATAAGCAGTTTCGAAGTCTTTAATAATTTGGTTTTTGTGTTTAATTTCAAGTGGCTCTTTTGGGAGCATTAAGGTAACATTATGACCTTGTCCTTTGTATTTCATATCCGCCATTCGCGTAATATTCACGTGTTTCTCTAAAACCCCTGCTTCTATTAAACGTTTTTTAGCAGATTTTTCAAGATTAGATAAAGTTTTATTAATCTCATTCCAGTTAACTTCATTAATAGATACTGAAAAAGCTTTAGATATATCTTCTCTAGCAGGACTAATGAGCATCCCTAAAGCAGAGCTAACGCCTGCAGCAAATGGGTATACAACCTGTTTAAGGTTTAAGTTTTTAGCAACACCATAAGCATGTACAGGGCCGCCCCCCCCTGTTGCTACTAAGGTATATTTGCGATGATCTTTTCCTTTTTCAGTTGCATAAATTTTAGCTGCTTCGGACATGTTTTCGTTAACGACTTTGTGTACTCCCCAAGCTGCCAAATAAACCTCTAACTTTAATGTTTCAGACATTTTTTTTGATATTGCTTCTTTTGATTTTGTTTTATTGATTGGTATCTCACCCCCTAGAAAAAAATCAGGGTTAAGGTATCCTAAAATAAGATTTGCATCAGTTACTGTTGGGGACGTCCCCCCTAAGTCGTAACAAGCAGGACCAGGCTCCGAACTAGCACTTTCAGGTCCTACCTTCAACAACCCAAGGTTGTCTGCATGAGCAATACTTCCTCCACCTGCGCCTATCTCAATTAATTCGATTGTTGTTATTAAAATAGGAAGTCCACTTCCTTTCTTAAATTTATGCACACGTCCTGCCTCAAATTTAAAAATCTTCTCTGGACTTCCATTTTGAATTAAGCAAGCTTTAGCTGTTGTACCTCCCATATCAAACCCTATAACTCTAGAGTTACTCGTTGCCTCCCCCCAATAAGCAGCTGATAATGCGCCTGCGGCAGGACCGGATTCTAAAAGGCGTATAGGGTATTCTCGAGCTACGTCAATATTACAAAAACCTCCACTACTTAACATGATATAAAAGTTGCCTCCAAACCCTAAAGTTTGTAATTCTCTATCCAACTGAGTTAAATAATTATTTATTAGAGGTTTAACGTAAGCATTAGCTGTTACGGTAGACGTGCGTTCAAATTCTCCAATTTCAGAAGCTAAATCAGAAGACAAAGAAACATGAATATTTGGGAAGTTTTTTTGAATTATTTTTTTGGCTCTCTTTTCTAAAGTATTATCTGATTGTGCTTGAATAAAACTTATAGCTATAGATTTAACCCCTTTTTCAACAAGATTTTTTGTAACTTGAATTAATTCTTCATCCTTTATGGCTTGTTGCTCTTTGCCCGATACTATTTTTCTTGTTTCAACTTCTTTTCTGAGATGACGGGGAACTAAAGAACCAGGACGTTTCATGAATAAATCATAGAGATCGTATCTCATCTCTCTACCAATCTCTAATGTGTCTCGAAACCCCTTAGTAGTAATTAAACCTATAGTCTCTCCTCTCCTTTCAATTATTGCATTTGTTACCAAAGTTGTTCCATGAACTAGTTTATACACATCCTTAATTGACAATTTGTAATATTTCAAACACTCCGACAATCCTGTTGCAACAGATTTAGATGGTGACCTGGGAGTAGTAAGGGATTTCCAAGTAAATACTTCCCCTGAATACCTATCTAAAATCACAAAATCTGTAAATGTTCCTCCAATATCAATTCCTACATTAAGCCTTTTCTGATTATTCATATGGTTTCCTCCCACTTGAAAATATTTACCGAAATATTTTTTAGTAATCAAATAACTAAGATGAATGTAATTTCTTATAATAATAATTTTATATACTTAGCTTTAGAAAAACTTATCATTTAGAGGTCTTAATAGACATAATGGTTTGAATATTTAGTTATTTTCCTAATTAATAAGTAATCTCTGATGAGGTAATCTTGTATGTTAAATAAATAGATGTTCTATATTACAATTCTTTTTTGATAATTTCGCGCTTGGCTTTAAAAATTTAAAATGCTAAGAGCAAACACTTTTTATAGCTTTTTATAGTGGACAACTTACTAAAAAGCTTAACATATTTATATTATATTTGATGCCACTCTGTCCCTAAAAATGCTATTCTATCACCAGAATTTACTACGGGGTTCTCTCTAACCGCAATAACATACCCTTTATCTAAAGCAAAGGTTTTTTGTATATCATTAGTAAAAAAGTGAGTTTCTGAAATAATACTCCCAGACGAGACGGTTTCACCTGGATTAATATGCATTGTTGTTAAGCCTCCATAATTTGAGTGAACGTGGGTTCTTTTTGTTATTAAGTACTGCTTAGCTACAACATGAAGTTCACCATTCATTAAACCAGCATATTTCATTACATTTATAACGCCGTTTTTAGCAAATTCTACGTCTTTTCTACTTATTCTTCCGCCTGATCCGATTTCTGCCATAAACGTGGGAATATTGTTTTTGATACACATTATATCTAGTGCGCCAGTTGTTGCGCCTGGCAATTCTCCACTTGCTGTTGACAGGTTTACTGAACAATTCGTCTTACATCCAAAAGCTAGTGCCATCTCTTTCGATTTTAAGACTATTTCTTCTTCCGCATTAGGAATAATCTTGGACACGGTGTATGGATTAGCTTTAAAAAGCTTGTTTAGTGTATGAAAATTAATAACATAATCAGCATGTTCATTTATCTCATTGTAAATTAAATGGGCAAATCGTTGAGAAAATTGTCCATCATTTTTTCCCGGAAAAACTGTGTCCATGTCTAGAAAATCAATACTAGATATTTTGTTGCGATCACCAAATGCTATAGGATTAGATACTGGAGTAATGACTATAGTTCCCTTTATATCGTTAGTAGATAATTCGTTAAATAATTCCCAACAAGCTACAGCTCCGTTCAATTCATCTCCATGAACGAGGCAGTTAAGCCATAAAGTAGGCCCATCATTTTTACCACTTAGCACCATAACTGGAATAGTTATTTCCGCATTATTTGCTAAAAAGCCAACAGGTATGGTGGTTGTTTTTTTTTCATTTCTATGAACCATCATATCAAATATCTTTTTCATTTTTAAATCTCCCTTATAAACGAATTTTAATAACATTCTTTATTTCTATATTTTAATTTACTAAGAATAATAAAACCTTCATATTCTAGCAATTTATTTTAGAGATAGAATTTTCTGGTGTATTTTCTTGAAGAAATAACCTATGTCAATTATCCTAATACTTATTTTAAAGAAAATCCTTGTTTTTCTAAAAATCTAGCTAATTGTGAACGCATCTCGTTTCCTTTTGCCATACGTCGGGCTGTGTGTTCTATCCAACCGTAATGGTTCACATCTTCTTCAAATTGTGGTGTTATCCCAGGGACGTGTACTCTTCTATTTTTATAAATGTCAGTCTCTGACATAAGACTATCATATTCTTTGATAAATATTTCCTTGTTTTTAGTAGAATACTGCTCATAATTTATAATTACTTCTTTAGGTAATCTAGGCTTCACTTTATTTTTGAAAGAGGGATATCCTACAGCAAGTCCCACCGTTGCAAAAGACATCTTAGGTAGTTTCAAAAATTCAGATACTTCTTTCGCTTTATTCCGAATTGAACCAACCATGCAACAACCTAACCCCATACTTTCGGCCATAATAAGTGCATTTTGACAAGCTAGTGCGCTATCAATAGCGGACACTAATAATAAGTCCAAATAATTTGAATTAAATTTAAAATTTCTTTCTTTAGTTAACCACTTGTGTCTAGAAGCATCCGCACAAAAAATGATAAACAAAGGGGCTTCATCAATAAACTTTTGATTAGCACAATACTGTGCTAATTGCTTTTTATTACTTTTGTTCTCGACTATAATAGCACTCCAAGATTGAAAATTTGAAGAAGTTGAAGCTCTTTGAGCAGCCTTCATTAATATATTTACAGTGTCTTTTGGTAATCTTTTTTGAGAATCAAAAGAACGAACTGAAACATGTCTAGTGAATAAATTAAAAACCGAGTCTGTAAAATTTTCCGTCATTTTAGAGCCTCCTGAATTTTTCGAAATTGAGTATAAACCACCATTTTATATTCTGTATATTTGATTTAGAAATAAAGTTAATTATACTTTCAAAACCGTTCTTAGGTGATAAAATGATTTCTATAGTTTTTATGTCTCTAGTCAAAATTTTTTGCCTCCTTTTATATTTTTATTTTTATTACTAAATTGTTAAAGAAGTTGAGGGTGCTTAAAACTTGTTATTTCTTGCTCAAAAGCATAGCCGAATTTATAAAGAACTGATTCACTAAAAGGTTCACCTATTAACTGAAGACCGATGGGTAAACCAGAATTTGAAAAACCACACGGTAATGACATACTTGGTAATCCACATAAATTAGTTGGCCCAGTGAAATTTCCTATAATATTATTTATATTTTCGGAGGAATTGTTTAAATTAATATCTCGGCTTCCAATTTTTGTTGGAAGAACAGGTACTGTAGGTGTGAGTATAATATCCACATGATTAAAAGCTTTATTAAATTCCTGTATAGCGTGATATTTAATCATACTGGCATGCGCATACTCATGCCCTTTAATGGATTCTCCAGCTAAAAGATTACATTTAACCTCTTTATCTAGCAAATCTCCATATTTTTTTACTATATTTTTATTTACAGCATATGCTTCAATTTTGAAAATTATTTTTCTAGCATAAGATATTTTTTGAATACTGGGAATATCAACTGTTCGTATTTTAGCGCCCAATCCCTGAAAAATTTTAATTGCTTCTTTTACTTTATTAAGAACAACTCTATCAATATTGTCAAAGTAGTACGAGGAGGGGATACCAATAACCGAATTTGATATATCTTGCTTTATAAAACGAGTGAAATCTTCTTTTTCTTTTTTAACAGAGTAAGGATCTTTTCTATCATACCCTGATATAGCATTCATTAAAATAGCATTATCGCTAACAGTTTTTGTCATCGGGCCTATGTGATCCATTGACCAACAAAGCGGATGAACTCCATGCTTGCTTACTCTCCCAAATGTTGGCTTCATACCTATAACTCCACAAAAGGATGCTGGTATTCGTATTGATCCGCCTGTGTCTGTTCCTAAAGAACCGTAACATAATGAAGAAGCAACTGCAGCAGCAGAACCACCACTTGACCCCCCAGAAATTTTCGTGAAATCATATGGGTTTTTTACTGCTCCTAAAAAGGATTTGTCCCCAGTTCCTCCATAGGCTAACTCATGAGTATTCAATTTTCCTATAATTATAGCACCCGACTTTTTTAATTTTTCAACAACAGTAGCATTAATATCAGGTATATAATTTTTATAAACTTGCGAGCCCATAGTAGTTGTGATATTTTTAGTAAATATGTTATCTTTTATACCAATTGGAATACCGTGAAGAGGACCTTTTATATTATTATTTAAAATTTCTTTTTCAGCTTTTTTGGCTTCTCTCAATGCATTATGGTTTAAAATAGAAATAAAAGAATTTATATTTTTATCTTCTTTATGAATACGACTCAAAAGATTTTTAGTAATTTCTAATGGTGAGATATTTTTTTTCTTTATTTCTTCAGAAGTTTCTAAGATACTCAAATTTGTTTTTTCTTCAAATTTTGTCATTTAAAATCCATCTCCTCCGTAAAATAATTATATACTTAGGAAAGTAATTTAGGTAAAAACATAGAAATTGATGGTATGAATGTGACTAACAATAAGCTAACTAAGGAGATGCCGATAAAGGGGATAAGCCCTTTCCAAGTTTCTGTTATTTCTATATCAGTTATCGAATCTCCAACAAATATATTAAACCCAAAAGGTGGAGTAAACTGTCCAATTGCTAAATTAAGACATATGAGAATCCCTAAATGAACAGGATCAATACCAAGAGATACGGCTACGGGCAAAACTAATGGAGAAATAACAACCAACGATAACGAAGCATCCAAAAACATACCAATAATGAGCAATATCACATTTAAAAATAATAAAAATGTGACATAACTAGTGAAATTATCTGTTAAAAAGCTAGCAAGTGTGGCTGGAAATTGGGTGGCTGTTAAAAGCCACGAAAAAGCTGACGCTGTTGCTAGAAGTATCAAAAGGGAAGCAGATGTTTCTGCTGATGATAAACATACTTCATACAGTTTCTTCCATGTTATGTTTTTATATACAAAAACGCCTATTATAATAGCATATATTGATGCAATAGCTGCGGCTTCTGTTGCTGTGAATATACCAGAAAAGATTCCCCCTAATATAATTACTGGAACCATCATTGGAATAAGAGCGTTTTTTAAACTTTGGAACACCTCAGAAGCAGTGGCTCTTTCCTCCCCTTTAATATTATGTTTTCTAGCATAAAAATAAATATAAATCATTGCTAATAATGAAAACACAATACCTCCGCCGGCACCAGCAGCAAACAGTGCTGAAACTGACGTATCCGTAGCTGATGCATAGATTAATAAACTAATGCTTGGTGGAATTAATAGTGCTACAGATCC
>Ga0079226_10005159_pt1 | contig 9986 bp, 11 predicted proteins | sample Poulit2014_FD_76345 | JGI IMG/M metagenome (GOLD analysis project Ga0079226, IMG submission 76345) | Agricultural soil microbial communities from Georgia to study Nitrogen management - Poultry litter 2014 | ecosystem: Environmental > Terrestrial > Soil > Agricultural land | place: USA: Georgia... | reverse complement strand
CTGGATGCGCTTGAATATGAAATAATGCGTCTAGATTTTGGTTGATGCGCTTGAATTTCAGTTATTGCGCCTGGATTCAAATTATTGCGCTTAATTTTCAGTTATTGCGTCTGGAACTTTCTGGATGCGCTTGAATATGAAATAATGCGTCTAGATTTTGGTTGATGCGCTTGAATTTCAGTTATTGCGCCTGGATTCAAATTATTGCGTTTAATTTTCAGTTATTGCGTCTGGAATTTTCTGGATGCGCCTGAATATGAAATAATGCGTCTAGATTTTGACGCTTGAATTTCAGTTACTGCACAGTATACATCAACTGCATATAAAATCCATCCGTTGAAAAATTATCACTCCAATCTTCCTATTTATAATCGTTCAACTAAAGAGCGGAATAATTTAATAATCTCTCAGTCTTTTTATGTGTTTGGAAATATAACTCAAAATTCCGGAGGTGTTTACGATTGAATTTTTAGATGCAATTCGTTTAGATATTTTATGGAATTATAAAGATTTATTTATTCGAGGAATTTGGATTACATTAGGATTAACAATTATTGGGTACAGTTGCGGTTTATTATTAGGACTAATATTCGGTTTAGGAAAATTGTCTAAAAGAAAATGGATTTATTATCCATGCAAATATTATGTAGATTTCTTTCGAGGAACCCCACTACTTGTTCAAATTTTGTTAATTCATCTAGCATTAATACCGACAATTTATGGTCAATCGTTAGGTTTTTTTATATCCGGAGCACTTGCACTTATGCTTAACTGTGGCGCATATACGGCAGAAATTATTCGTGCAGGAATTGAGACACTTCATAAAGGTCAAATGGAAGCGGCCCGTTCTTTAGGAATGCCGCATCACATGGCGATGCGTACGATTATTTTACCGCAAGCATTTCGTCGAATGGTTCCACCTTTAGGCAATGAACTAATTGCTTTATTAAAAGATTCTTCTCTTGTAACGGTAATTGCGGCGACAGATATACTTTATGCAGCTAAAGTTGTCAATGGCGCTACTTTTCGTGTATGGGAGCCATATATTTTAGCTGCAATTCTTTATTTATTGTTAACATGGATATTTACAAAATTAATTGCTTATATTGAAAGAAGATTTAGCACAAGTTATGTTCCATCCAAAAGACCGAAGATTTTTTCAATTAGTCGAACACTCGGTGGAAGGTGAAAACAATGATTAAAATTGAAGGACTCGTCAAATCATTCGGAGATTTAGAAGTTTTAAAGGGAATCGACTATGAAGTAAAAGAAAAAGAAGTAATTTGTATTATTGGTGCGAGTGGTTCAGGAAAAAGTACATTTTTACGCTGCATCAATTTATTAGAAGATATTACCGATGGAGCCGTTTATATAGATGATGTAAAAGTAAATGATCCAAAAACGAATATAAACAATATACGGACAGATGTCGGCATGGTATTTCAACAATTTAATCTTTTTCCGCATATGAATGTTTTAGATAATATTACGGTTGCCCCAAGAAAAATTCGCAAGATGGATCCGAAACAGGCGGATCAATTGGCATATGAATTATTAGCAAAAGTTGGTTTAAGCGATAAAGCAACAAGTTATCCGGAACAACTTTCAGGAGGACAAATGCAGCGAGTTGCTATTGCACGGGCCCTCGCAATGAAACCAAAAATAATGTTGTTTGATGAACCGACTTCTGCTCTGGATCCAGAAATGGTTAAAGAAGTCCTTGATGTGATGAAGCAACTTGCAAAAGAAGGTATGACGATGGTCGTCGTAACCCATGAAATGGGATTTGCTCGGGAAGTAGCTGACAGAGTCTTATTTATTGATGGGGGCTATATAGTGGAAGATGGCACACCTACTGAAATTTTTAATCATCCGCAAAATGAACGGACAAAAGCTTTTTTAGGAAAGGTTCTATAAAATTTTGGTAGGCGGTTATTAAATAGATTAATAGTCTGCCACCGGAAATATCAATTATGAAAATACTGATAAAAGAGATAAAAGGGCTAGTTTGTAACTCAAAGCTTTGGCCTCATTCATTTTCTTAATAATTTATTCAGAATGATAATCAATAAACTATATAATAATCAAAATTTTCTATATTATTTGAAGAGTCCTTTTATTAAAAGTTTTCTATGTTATAATATGAAACTATAGATTCGAAAAACTAACTTAGGGGGGCTAAAGATGTATCGAAAATTATTACTTACGTTGTTTCTGAGTTTGTTAATTGGAGTGTTAGTAGCCTGTGGTGGGTCGACTTCTGATGAAGGTGAGACGGATGTACCAGATACGGAGGAAACTGAAAGCGCTACCGAAGAGGGTGCTGAGGCAGAAGCTGATTCAGATGGAAAAGTGTATACGGTTGCAACAGATAACGCATACGTACCATTTGAATATTTAGATGAAGATTCAGGTGAATTAGTTGGATTCGATATCGATCTCATCACTGCACTTGCTGAAGAAGCAGGTATTGAAATTGAAATTGAAACATTGGAATTTGCCGGAATTGTCGCTGGTTTAGGTTCAGGTAAATTTGATATCGGGATTGCAGGTATGACGATTACAGAAGATAGAAAAGAAAATATTGATTTTACACAACCTTACTATGAAGCAGGATTGATTCTTGCTGTTACAGAAGAAAATGTAGATGAGATCCAATCGATAGATGATGTGGATGGCAAAGTTGTTGCTACACGTCAAGGATCTACTAGTCAAGAGTATTTGGAAGAAAAAACAGATGCAACACCAGAGGCGTTTCCTGAAATTGTAGAAGCATATCAAAATGTTCTTGCTGATAGAGCAGACGCTGTTTTATACGACTTACCAAACGTTCAATATTATTCTGAAAAAGAAGCGGGTGGGGAACTAATAACAGTTGGAGAGAAGCTAACCGGTGAAGACTACGGTATTGGTTTTCCAAAAGGATCTGAAATACGTGATAAAATTGACGATGCTCTTACTACGTTGAAAGAGAATGGAACTTACGATGATATTTATGAAAAATGGTTTGGTGAGCGACCAGAAGGAACTTAATATAACAAAAATATAGAATGATAGAAAAGCGTGATCATCTGTGTCACGCTTTTCTAACTTAAAGACATAAGTGAGGTGGTTGACATATGCAGCATATCGTGGGAGTGCTTCCCTATTTATGGGAAGGTATTAAATTAACATTTTTAATTACGATGATTGGTGTGGCAATCGGATTTGTTATCGGGGCATTTGTAGGTCTAGGTCGATTATCTAAAAATAAATTTATCTTTTGGCTTTGTACTGTCTATGTAGAAGTTATTCGAGGGACTCCTATTCTTGTACAAATATTCTTTATTTACTTTGGACTTTCTGATTTTTATAATTTTGATAAATTAACTGCGTCGATTATTGCAATTTCCTTAAATGCTGGGCATACATTGCAGAAATCGTCCGTGGAGGGGTACAGTCTATTGATAAAGGCCAATTTGAAGCAGGTGATTCAATTGGACTTACGAAAACACAGACGATGTGGTATATTATTTGGCCGCAAGCGTTAAAACGAATGATTCCACCACTTGGAAACCAATTTATTATTAGTTTAAAAGATACTTCTTTATTTTCAGCTATCGCAGTACATGAATTATTATACCAAGGCCGTACATATGCTTCCTCAACGTTTGTTTCTTTTGAACCTTATTTGATGGTTGCACTTTTTTATTTAGCAATTACGATTCCATCTAGTATTATGTTAAGACGTGTTGAACGGAGGCTTGATGTGCAATGATCGTTGTAGAAGATTTACATAAATCATTCGGAGAAAATAAAGTATTGAAAGGGATTTCCAATACAATCATTGAAAAAGAAGTAGTTTGTGTAATCGGACCATCTGGTTCAGGGAAAAGTACTTTTTTACGTTGTTTAAATCTATTAGAAGATGTGACTTCCGGTACGATTACAATAGATGACGAGGAGATAACGGATAAAAATACGAATGTGCCAAAAATTCGGTCTCAAGTAGGCATGGTATTTCAGCATTTTAATCTTTTTCCTCATAAGACAGTGCTAGAGAATATTACTTTAGGACCGATGAAAGTTAAAAAAATCTCAAAAGAAGAAGCAGAAAAAATTGCAAGAGATCTGCTTGCAAAAGTTGGTCTTTCTGATAAAGCAGATGTTTATCCAGCAAGTCTTTCTGGTGGGCAAAAGCAGCGAGTAGCTATTTCTCGAGCACTTGCAATGAATCCAAAGGTAATGTTATTTGATGAACCAACTTCGGCACTTGACCCGGAACTGGTTGGTGAAGTCTTAACAGTTATGAAAGACTTGGCTAAAGAAGGTATGACAATGGTTGTTGTCACACATGAAATGGGTTTTGCAAGAGAAGTAGGGGATCGCGTTATCTTCATCGATGAAGGGGTAATTATGGAAGAAGGAACACCTACAGAAATCTTTGATAATCCGCAAAATGAACGGACAAAAGCTTTTTTAGGAAAAGTTTTGTAAAGCAGATAGTGATAGCGAATTTCACTAACTATGATATAATAGGCCACAACGAGTACATGTGATAATCCCCATTCGTTAAAACGTTTAACGTGGGGATATTATTTTGGATTTTTTACAGAGCATGAGGTGATTGATATGACAACTGAAAACCGCTTACAGAAACAATCGGTGTCAAAAAGTTTTTTTCAATATTTAATTCCATCTTTAATCGGAATGGCTTTATTATCAGTTAATATTATTATCGACGGGATATTTGTTGGCCATGGGGTTGGTTCAGTCGCTCTCGCCGCAGTAAATGTAGCATCTCCGGTTTTTTCAATTTTTTTATCTATCGCACTTTTAATTGGAATTGGCGGTGGAGCTGTATATTCAATGATGCTTGGGAAAAATGAAGTGCATCAAGCACAACGTATTTTTACGACAGCAATGGCATTAGTGACTGTAATTACGTTTGTTATATCGATCATTAGCTATTTGTTTATGGAACAGTTAGCTTTCTTTTTTGGAGCGAATGAAGAAACCCTTCCATTTGTCGTTGAATATATTCGGATTTTATTAATCTTTTCCTTATTTGTTGTTTGGGAGTCAGCATTAAGTGTTTTTGTCCGTAATGATGGGAATCCGAATTTAGCGATGCTTGGGCTTGGAGCAACATCATTATTAAATATTGCGTTAAATTACTGGATGATATTTATTTTAAAACTGGGTGTTACTGGAGCTGCTTTAGCAACTGTTTTATCCATCGTTGTTGGCCTACTTATATTAATGACCCATTTTTTAAAAAAGACTTCGCATTTAAAATTAGTAAAGATACGATTTACTTTTTCAGAAGGGAAACAGATTATTTATATTGGATTCCCTAGCTTTTTGTCAGAAGTTGGATTTGGTGTTTTTGTTATTGGGTATAATATTGTTATTGCTTATCATGCAAGTACCAATGGTTTGGCCGCATTTTCTGTCATAAATTATCTACATACTTTTATGTTTCTAATGTTTATGGGGATTGGATCGGCTATCCAACCGCTCGTAAGTTACTATTATGGGGCAAATTTATTTGTGAAAATTAAACAATTAGTAAAGCTGGCGGAACGTACGGCAGTTTTTCTAGGCGGTATTTGTTTGGTGGGAGGCTATTTTGGAGCTATGTATCTTGTGTCGCTATTTGGTATAACATCTCAAGAAATTACCGACTTAGCTATACAAGGAATTCGCTTATTTTTTATCAGTTATTTATTTATGGGTATTAATTTTATTTATGTTACTTATTTTCAATCAATCGGTTATGTAAAACCAGCCTTATGGATTACGATATGTCGAAGTTTTCTTGTTTTTGGTCTCCTATTAGTCGTTTTACCTTTTTTCTTTGGTACACCAGGGGTCTGGTTAGTGTTACCAGGAACAGAAGCGATTATTACGCTCGTTTTAGTGCTTTTTGCCCGTAAAGGGGTTGTCGGAAAGTTAGCTGATGTTCAAGAACTCAATGCATAAATTTTTACGTATTTTTACAACAAAATTCTCCGTGAAGAAATTGTTCACGGAGTATTGTTGTCCATATTTTAAGATGAAGTTACTGATAAATCATTCAATCTATTTACAAATTGAATATCACGTTTTTGTTCAAATTTCTCCCGATTAAATGGGGAGAGTTGACCAATGTTTCGCTTCCTTTTTAATTTGATAATTCGATCTACAGCATGATTAATCCATTCCTCTTGTAACTCTCCCGATTTCACTGCTTCAATCACCCGATTTATCGTATAAATTTGATGAGAATACGACGCAGGGATAAAAAGAAGATCAACTCCTGCTTGTATCGCAGTTACCGCATATTTTGCCATTTCTAATTTCGATTCAAATATTTTTGCATCGATTGTTGACATCAAAACGCCTTCATATAGTAACTCGTCCCTTAATAATCGATGAATCATGGAACGAGAATAGAGAGCAGGATTTTTAATTCCCGGATCCGGAATCATTTTTTTGGAAACAAATAAAGCGTCAACATCGTTTTGAATGGCTTTATACACTGGATAAAGAGGAGAGCGAGCATCATCATAAGCTGCTGTCAATAATTTATCTACCTTTTCTGGATGACTAAAAATATGAGTTGGTACGGCAGAAACACCTTCGTTTTGGTGTCCTTGGATGGCTGCAGCACCATGTTTTGCAACGAGATCACAGGAGTTACTAAAGCTGTTGTCAACTTCTTTATCGATATGGAGGGAAGGATAAAAGTTCATATTAATTCCCATAGCATAAAGTTCTGCAGCGATAATTTCTGCCATTCGTTTCGTATATAGGCGGTTGTTCACCGAACCAAGTACTGATTGGCTTGGGCTTTGGACTACACCGTTTATTATATTGTTTCGATTTCCACCTTTTTGAGATATTGCTAGAAGTAACGGAAATTCTCTACCTGCATATAATTGCATGTCTTCTGATAATCTATGGATCTGTTTTGGATTTCTTACATTTTCAGAAGAATAATATACCCCACCGATTTTATAAGTAGAAATTAGGTGAATCGTTTCTCCGGTTATTTTTAACCCTTGAAATCCTACCAAAAATAACTGGCCGACTTTTTCTTCAATAGACATTTCATTGATATTCATGTAACCGTTCTCCTTTCTTAGCGTCTAAATAGTAACGACGTAAGGTCGATTTAGGTGATGGCTCGTTCAAATGGAGAGAAATTTACTAGTTATATAGACAATCATTTGTTACTTGCTATAATAGCGTATATTATGAATAATGACAATGTCATCCTATTTTCTGATAAATAAATGTGTTCGTTCTTTTATATGTAATGGTATTAGAAATCAACCACATCGCGTTTCTGTTATGGATAACATATAAATAGCAGATTCGCTAAAAACTATGGTAAAATTAAATGGAGTTTCTTAAATTTAAAAGCAAATTTCTATGAAATTAACAATTTTTTACCTCTTAAAAATGAACGTATCTCGCTAGTCTTCGAGACTTCCGATGTGCTACTTAAGAATATCCGTTTTGCGGAGGGCATAAAAGCTTACGAGGAGTGAAGTTATGAAAGTTATTAAAGTCAAAAATAGTGATGAATTGGGTGTCAGTGCAGCAGAATTTGTTTCAGAACGCTTGATGAGTCTAGAAAAACCGATCATTGGGTTAGCTACGGGTTCTACACCTGAAAAACTTTATGCAAATTTAATTAAAAAATGTCAATCAAAAGAAATTTCATTTAAAAATGTAACTACCTTTAATTTAGATGAATATGTAGGTTTAGCCCAAGATGATCCAACAAGTTACCATTATTATATGGATAAAAATTTATTTAATGGGATCGATATTAAGAGGGAAAACACTCATGTATTGGACGGTGAAGCAGAGGATTTACAAAAAGAATGTGATCACTTTGAACGGTTAATTCAAGAAACCGGTAAAATGGATTTGCAAATTTTAGGTTTAGGTTTAAATGGCCATATTGGATTCAATGAACCGGGTACATCTTTTAATTCACGCACACATATTGTGGAATTATCGGAGACAACGATCAAAGCAAATGCACGATTTTTTCCTACGATTCAAGATGTTCCAACAAAAGCATTAACAATGGGAATTGGGACTATTATGGAAGCGAAAGAAATTTTATTTTTGGTGCAAGGTGAGCATAAAGCCGAAATACTCCAAAAGGTTGTCCATGGCAAAGTTACCGAGGGAGTTCCAGCGTCAATATTACAAAGACATCCAAATATAACACTTATTACAGATATCGATATTTAATGGTGTAAATTGAAAAAAGCATATCACATCGGTGACGTGCTTTTTTCACGTTTCGTAAACTGTTAATTGAAGGAGTGAATAACAAATGAGGAAAAAGAACAAAAAAGAAAAGAAGGAAAAATACACGACTATAGATGCTGTTTTCGATGCATTTCTTTGGGTTCCGGAATTAATCATTATTCCGATTAAAAAATGTATTTTGTTTTTAAGAACTGTTAGTAGATGGATAAGGAATGTATTTGAAACGATCTAACATTCAACAAATTTTAATTATTTTAAGGCCTTTATTATATTTTTGGCTATTTTATAATAAGCGGATCATTCGTAATTAAACCGTTCACACCCATACGCTTATAATTTAATGCCCATTTTCGATTATTTACCGTATAAATGTTTACTTCTATATGTCTTTGCTGTGCTTCTTCAATTATTTCTTTCGTCACATAAAAATGATTCGGATGAATACTGTGAACGGACAGTCCTGTGTTATCAATATAATCAAAAAGATGAATCAGATTTATATGAAACAATAGTCCAATTTTTGCTTGTGGATCTATGGTGCTTAATCGCTCTAAACTAAGGTGATCAAAAGAGGAATATACAACTCGTTTTTGAAAGTTATAACGATAAATGACTTCTAATACGTTGCTTTCAAAATTTTCCGGAATATTCGGTCCATTCTTTAATTCGATATGAAGTAGGACAGAATGGGGTCCAACAAGCTGCAACACCTCTTCTAAGGTAGGAATTTTTTCTTTTTTGTATTTTTTATTAAAATGCGAACCGAAATCATATTTTTTTAACTTGTGTAGAGGCATACGATGAACGTACCCTTTGCCATTACTTGTTCGATTAATTGTGGAGTCATGACAAACGACTGGAATGTCGTCTTTTGATAATCGTACGTCCAGTTCAATAGCATTTACGCCTAGCTCTAATGCTTTTTGAAAAGCAGCTAGCGTATTTTCAGGACGATACGTTGATGCTCCACGATGGGCGATAATTTCCATATATTCACCTCCATTTCAGTTGCGTATTAGTTAAACTTTGTACGCAAGTAACTAAAATCTCTGTGTAAATTTTCAAATATTCGCATTATCCAAATTTTATATGCATCAATTAAATTTTATGCGCATCTATATAATTTTACACGCATCCTCTTAAATTCATATGCATCGTTCGAAATTCATACGCCTAATATCTAAAATAAACGCATCTTCTCATTGGCTGCATTGTTTGATCTTAAAGATATTATATTTAAGTAATATTTTTTGTTATACTAGAGGACATCCAGTTGTTGTTCCTCGTTATGGGATCCGGGAAAGTGAAGTTTCTAAAAACATATTACAATGTTGTATAATAATCAAGTAGGTTACGTAAGTGAGGAGAATATAAGATGAGTAAACAAGAAGTCGTATTAGTGATCGACTTTGGAAGTCCCTATAACCAATTACTAACAAGAAAAATTCGTAAATTAGGTGTGTATAGTGAATTACGTCCACATACTGTCACCTTTGAAGAAGTGGAGGCTTTACAACCAAAGGCAATTATATTGTCTGGTGGTCCGTATCATATACATGATGAACATCGCTATCGAGTCGATGAGTCGATTTATTCGAGTGGGATTCCACTTTTAGGGATTTGTTATGGTGCCCAATTGATTACAGATTACTTTGGGGGAGAGGTAGAACGTGTTTTCGACCGTTCATATGAAACGAATGAACTTCATGTTGAACGTGATTCTTTGTTAT
>Ga0079226_10005157_pt1 | contig 9988 bp, 7 predicted proteins | sample Poulit2014_FD_76345 | JGI IMG/M metagenome (GOLD analysis project Ga0079226, IMG submission 76345) | Agricultural soil microbial communities from Georgia to study Nitrogen management - Poultry litter 2014 | ecosystem: Environmental > Terrestrial > Soil > Agricultural land | place: USA: Georgia... | reverse complement strand
TCTAGTTCCTACCCCGACTTTTCCTGAAGGAAGGCCCATACCCAAGTGCCCTGCGAAAAAATAATCTATGTCATGGACATAGGCTGATTCGCTAAGGGACTTACCCCCACGAAGACCCTCTTCTCCCGGCTGAAATATCAAAATATACTTGCCAGTGAGATTTCTTTTATTTTCCATCAGCCATTTTGCAAGGAAAATCCCCATAGATAGGTGCCCATCATGGCCACAAGCGTGCATGGCGGAAGGGTTTTTAGAGGCAAAGCCTTCTCTAAAGGGCTTGTGAAACTTATCTTTGCTTTCTGTAATAGGCATGGCGTCTATATCAAAACGAAAGGCAAAAGTCTTGCCAGGCTTTCCAGTATCTATAGTTGCAATAAGACCAGTGTAGCCCATCAATATCTCAGATATATCAAAGTCTTCTCTTGTCTTAAACTTATCCCTATAGGTTTCGATTTTGTAGGGAGCAGGCCAGCCAAAAATTAAATCTTCCTTGTGAATTTTTTTGCCATATTTAATATCACTAAGACCTAGTTTTTTTAAATCCTTGATAATATTTATAGTCGTTTTAAATTCCAACCAACCTGGTTCAGCTATCTTATGGTAAAACCTCCTAGTCTCTATCAAATTTTCCATCTCTTAATCCTCTTTCCTATAGGCTAGAAAATATAAAAGACCAACTAGGATAACACCGCCAATGATATTGCCAATTGTTACTGGTAGGAGGTTTTTAACTAGCATATTAGAAATATTGAGATTTGCCAGAGCCTGTCCGCTAAGTCCTGATTTTGCTGCAAGGTCCGGGATGTTTTTAGCCAAAATTCCTGCTGGTATATAGTACATATTTGCAACGCTATGCTCAAAACCTGATAGAACAAAAATTGTAATCGGGAAAAAAGCAGCTATAGACTTTGACCCATAAGATTTTCCACCAAGTGCCATCCAAACACCAAGGCAAACCAAAAAATTTGCCAAAACTCCTAAAATTAAGCCTTGGCTAAACTCAAGGTCAATTTTTGCCTTGGCTATTAAGATTGTTCTTACCCCTATAAGACCATCTCCTAAAAGCCACTGGTCTGATCCATAAAGCAAAAATGCTACAAATAAGGCCCCAAAAAAATTTCCCAAATAAACTAAAAGCCAAGATTTTATCATATCCTTTAGCCTTACTTTTTTATCCAAAAAAGCAGTAACCATAAGGGCATTACCTGTAAAAAGCTCTCCTCCAGCAAGTAAAACAAAAACAAGTCCTGCTGTAAAGACTAAACCCTGGATAAGTTTAGCAAGGCCAAGGCTTGACGGATCACTTAATAAATTAGCTGCAGCAAGGCTTGAGCTTTCGGCAGCTAGGGCTATAAAAGCTCCAGCAAAAAAAGCTAAAATCAAAAGCTTTTTAACCTGTAACTTTGATTTTTTCGTATAAACATCTATGGCCTTATCCAAAATCTTATCTGGACTAAGATCAGTTTCCATATTTCCCCCTCTTTTTTATATTAACTAAGTAAAAATCATTTCACTAACTAATCTTACCCCTAAATAAGGAATAAAAAAGAGCCAGATTTAACCAGCTCAAAAATTTTATTTATTGTAAAGGTCTCTATCAAGCTCACCTTCACTTGCAGCTACTATTAGGGCTGCTGATGAGGCTGCAGTCACATTTGTAGCAGTCCTTCCCATATCAGCAAGTGATGAAATTGGAGCAAGGATAACTACCATTTCTATAGGTAGGCCCATGGAGGCAAAAACTGCTGTTGTTGCGATTGTAGCAGTTCCTGGAACTCCTACTGTACCAAGTGATACTAAAAGAGCAACTAAGATAAGGCTTAAGTAATCTGTAAGCCCATAGCCTAGGTCAAGGACATTAGCTGTAAGTATTGCTGTCATTACTGGCCAAAACCCTGCACATCCTGGCATACCCATGGTGGCTCCGGCTGGAGCTACAAAGGAGGCAATTTTTTCTGATAGTCCAAGCTCATTTTCTAAATTTTCCACATTGGCAGGAATAGAACCTACTGAAGATTGGGTGGTAAATCCAATAGCTTGGACCGAGAAGTTTTTCTTAAAAAACTTAAATGGATTAAGCCCAGCAAAAATACTTAGTAAGGCTCCTGTTGTGATATATGAATGAATAAAGGATGCTAGGTAGGTTAAAAGTAAAACTGATACCAAAGGCTTAATAGCAGTATAGTCAATCCTTGCTATAGCTGATGCTATTAGTGATAAGACTGCATAAGGGGTAAAACTTGTCACAAGGCTTACCAGGCTATTTATTATCTCAGAAAAAGAGTCGATAAAGTCTATAAAAGGCTTAACCTTATCACCCTTACCCTTTTCAATCAAGGATAAAACTACAAAGCCAATTAAAACTGCAAAAACAATTATAGGTATAACCCTACCATTTGCTGCATCATCTACTATATTTTTTGGAAAAAAGTCCACAATCGCTTCTGCAAAAGTAGGTACTTCCCTCGCCTCTGCTGGATCAGGAAGGGGAATATTGGCATCCTTTCCTATAGCAAAGATTACCGCAAGGATTACCCCGAGGGCAGAACCTAAGACATTGTGAAGACTTAAAACTCCAACAGTCTTAAGACCTATGGACTTAAGTCTATTTATGGTTTTATTTGAAATTACAACCTTAATAACAGATGTCAAAAGTAAGGGAATTACTAAGGCAAAGAGGAGGTTGGCATAAATTTCACCAAAGATTCCAAAAAGTTCTGTTCCCCCCTTAAAGACAAAACCAAGTCCAATTCCTAATAAAGAAGCAAGGATAACTCTTGATGAGAAACTCGCCCCCTTATTTTTCATAAGCTTTAGACCATAAAAAAGTCCTAGACCTATTATAAGTGCTAAATATTTCATTTCTAATCTCCTTTCAAATTTTATAATAAAATGAGATAAAAAAAGCCCGTCCCCAAAGGACGAGCATGATCGTGTTTCCACCTTTATTCACTCTTATATATAAGAGTCTTAAACCAGGGTCAAAAAACCCCTCTCGCTATAACAGGCGATCCTGGAGTCTGCTACTAACTTCACAAACCCGACTTAAAGATGCATAAACACAAGCTTTTTCTAGCTAATCTCAGCAAAATAGCCTCTCTGTAATAAAAGTTTTTTGTGCTCTCTTCTTTTTAACGTCAATTTTATTATAATCTAATTATACAATCCCTAGTAAAATAGTCAAGATTAAATTTGTTAATAAATTTTCACTTATAAAACCGCACAGTTTTAAGGTTACATAAGTTTTATCTTTTTTTAATAGCAAATAAAATTTGCAAGAAGAATTTCTTATACTTGCCAAATTACAAAACTATTTTTTCCTAGCCTCTTATTTTGGTAATTATTTGCAAAAATTATATTATCTTCTTCAAGAATAAAATCTTTTTCATCTCCTAGATTTATAGCAAGGTTTAGATTATTTTTTCTGTCAAATCTTTCTATTCTAAGGATATTTTCCTTACTATAAATTTTTATAGACCCACTTTTTACGGCAGGATGGTTTTTGACCCCTAAAATTTCTTTAATTTTTTCTGTAAAAGGCTTTTCTTGATCGAGGTTCTCCCAAGGGAAGGCTCTCCTACAATCAGGATCTTTGTCACCCTCAAGGGTGATTTCTGTTCCATAATAGATAGAATTTGCTCCCATATAGACCGTGCTCATAGCAAGGGCTGCTAGAAACTTATCCCTATCTCCTTTTATTTCTGTAATGAATCTTGGCGTATCGTGGGTATCTAGGAAGTTTAACATCATCCTATTTGCCGCATCCTTATTTCTCATCATGACCATATTTAAGTCATCACTTGCTTTTTCGGCATCAATTTCCTCTTTGAAATAATCAAGGGCAGTGTTCGTGAAGGCGTAGTTCATAACAGAATCAAACTCATCTCCTCTTAGGAAGGACTCCGCATTATGCCAATTTTCTCCTATTATAACCGCATCCTTTTTGCTAGCCTTAATTTCCTTCCTAAATCTCTTCCAAAAATCGTGGCTTACTTCATCTGATACATCTAGCCTCCATCCGTCAATATCAAATTCTTCTATCCAATATTTTCCGATTTTGATTAAATATTCTTGGACATTTTTATTAGATGTGTTAAGCTTTGGCATGTTATAAACATGGGCGAAGGTCTCATAGTTGATTCTTTCTATATCAACTTCGGCTCCTTCTACAAAAAACCAATCATAATATTTAGAATTTTTACCCTTTTCTCTTACATCCATAAAGATAGGATTTTTGTGGCTCATATGGTTAAATACAGCGTCTAATACGATTCTAATCTCCATTTCATGGGCCTTTTCCACAAGATTTTTGAAATCTTTTTTATCTCCAAATTGCGGATCAATTTCAAAATAATCCATAATATCGTATTTGTGGTTAGTCGGAGATTTAAAAATTGGAGTTAGGTATAAGGCCTTAACTCCCAAAGATTTGATATAGTCGAGTTTTTCTATAATCCCCTTTAAATCTCCACCTGCAAAAGAATCTGGCTTTGGCAAATCTTCCCATTTTTGATTTATATAAGAATCATCCTTAGAAAAGTCTCCCCTCCTAAATCTTTCAGGAAAAATCTGATAGAAAAGGGCATCTTTCATCCATTCTACTGGCTCAAATAGGTCAGCCTCGTTTATATATGGCATATGAAAGGGTGTGAAATGAAAGTTTTCAAAATCATAATTTTTATAGATTCCACTTTCACAAAGATAATAATTTTCTTTTCCTTCTTTTATCTTAAAAATATATTCAATTCTTTTGTCAATAACTTTTAAATCAACTTCATAATAAGAAAAAATTTCATCTTCAAAGGTTTTTTCCATCTTTATTTCTTCCCATTTGCGTGGTTCATCAAATTTATAAGTATAAAGAAGACTTATATCAAGCATATCTTCCTTATCGGCCCTCATTCTTATATTTAAAATATCCTCACTTTTTGCACTTGCCATAAAACTCTCACTAAGGTGTAAAACTGCGGCTTTGTTCATAATCCCTCCCTGATGTTCATAACAATATAATCTTTCTATAAATTATACTAGTCTTTGGACAAAAAAATACCAGAAACCTAGGCTCCTGATATTTTGATGTATTATCGATTATTTTTCAGTTTTATCCTAAAATTTCTTCAGGTTTTTTCTTAATTGCACCTAATATAAGTCCACCTACGATTGCACCAACTATTACTGCTCCTACAAATAATAAAGCGTGATTTAATGAGCTCATAGCTGGAAGGATAAAGATTCCGCCGTGTGGGGCTGGTGCACTTATGCCAAAGTATCCTACTATGGCTCCTGCTATAGCTGAACCTATTACGCATGATGGAAGGACTGTTTGTGGCTCAGCTGCAGCAAATGGGATAGCTCCTTCTGTGATAAAGGATGCACCTAGTATATAGTTTGTAACTGTTGTCTTTTTTTGCTCTTCGTTAAATTTATTTTTGAAAAATGTTGTTGCAATGGCTATTGCAATTGGTGGTACCATACCTCCTACCATTACTGCTGCCATAAAGGTACCAATACCAGTATCTGTGAAAGCCCCGATTGCAAAAGCATAAGCAGCCTTATTTATTGGACCACCCATGTCAATTGCCATCATGGCTGCAAGTAGGGCTCCAAGGAGTACCATGTTTGTGCCTGATAGACTCATTAGCCAGTTGTTTATAAAGTTATTTACTCCAGTAAATACAGGATCAATTGCAAAGAACATTATTGCCCCTACAATTAATAGTCCTAGTACTGGGTAGATTAGCATTGGCTTAAGACCTTCAACTGATTTTGGAAGGTTTTTAGTAGCTTTTTTAAGGAAGTTTACAACATATCCTGCTATAAAACCACCGATTAGACCACCGATAAATCCTGCCCCGCGGCTTGCCATAAGACCTGCTACCATACCTGGCATAAGTCCTGGTCTATCAGCTATAGAGTAGGAGATATAACCTGCAAGGATTGGAATTAAGAATGAGAAGGCATCTCCTCCAAGTCTGTTTAGGAAGGTAAATACTGTTGACTCATCGCCTGCAAATCTTTCAAAAAGGAAGGAAATTGCAAGTAAAATACCACCACCAATTACAAATGGAAGCATGTGGCTGATACCATTCATGAGGTCTCCGTAGATCTTTTGACCTAGGCTTTGACCTTCTTCATCGTAGTTTTTGCTTTCTCCACCTTCTTCGTGGTAAATATTAGCTTCACCCTTGATTGCCCTATCTACAAGGTCATCAGCCTTTCTAATGCCGTCAGAAACTGGTCTTTGGATTAGTTTCTTGCCATTAAATCTAGCTGTTTCTACTTTTTTGTCAGCTGCAATTATAATAGCATCAGCTTTTTCGATTTCAGCTTGAGTCAATCTATTTTTGATTCCGTCAGAACCATTGGTTTCTACTTTTATGTTTACTCCCCTTGTCTTGGCTGCCTTTTCTAGAGCTTCTTGGGCCATATAGGTGTGGGCTATACCATTTGGACAAGCTGTGACTGCTAGTAGGTTGATGTCTGATTTTTCCTTATTTTCTCCTACTATATCTTCTTTAACTTTTTCTTTATTTTCAGAATATTTTTCAATTACAGCATAGACTTCATCTTCACTAACTACTTTTTTAAGATCATCTACGAAACCATCTTTCATAATCATCTTAGATAGTTCTGCAAGAGTTGCCACATGGAGGTTGTTTTCTCCGTCTGGAGCAGCTATGGCAAAAAAGATTTCTGTTGGCATGCCGTCTAGGGCCTCATAGTCAAGGCCTTGTTTTTTCCTTGCAAATAATACTGCTGGTTCTATTACAGTTTTATTTTTACTATGTGGGATAGCTACTGATTCTCCAAGGGCTGTTGAGCCTTGGGCTTCTCTTTCTTTTAGACCTTCTCTAAAGTCTTCTGCACTTTTTACATAACCTTTTCAAAAAATTTGTCAGCAATTTCCTTGATTGCCTCATCTTTGTTTTCTGCCTTTAGGTCTAGGACCATCAGGTCTTCTTTTAATAAATCTCTAATTTCCAATTTCTTCTACCTCTACTTTACTTAATACATCATTTATCATATCCTTATCTGCTATATCAGGACTAAAGGCAGTTGCTGAACCACAAGCAGCCGCAAGTTTGAAGGCGTCTATCTTGTCATAATTATTTACACAAGCATAAACAAAACCACCCACCATTGAGTCACCTGCACCAACAGAATTTACAAGTTTACCATTAACAGGTTTTGCCCTGTAGACCTTGTTATCATCTAAAAAGATTGAACCCTTTGCACCAAGTGATACGATTACATTTAAGGCTCCTAGTTCGTTTAATTTTTTAGCATATTTAACTAGGTTATCCTCATTTATTTCAGTTTCAAAAATCTTTCCAAGTTCTTCCTCATTTGGCTTGACTAAAAGTGGCTTTAAGGCCAAGTAGTCAAGCAGATTTTTATCAGCTATATCAATAGTAAACTTCGCCTTAGTCTCCTCTATTACTTTTTTATAAAAATCTTTATCCAAGGAATATGGTAAAGATCCTGAAATAACAATTATATCTTCTTCTTTTACTTCTTTTAAACTATCAAAAAACTCTCCTACTTCTTTTTTAGAAATCTTTGGACCCTTGGCATTGATTTCTGTTTCCTTATCGTATTTAAGTTTGACATTTATCCTCGAGTTTTCTTTGATTCTTACAAATTTTTCGCAAAGGCCCAAGTCTTTTATAGCACCTGCTATATATTCACCTATAAAACCTCCAACAAAACCAAGATTGGTTGGATTTTCTCCAAGATTTTTAAGGATTTTACTTGCCATAATGCCCTTGCCACCTGGGTACTTTTCGTCTTCACTTGCCCTAATTGTGGCCCCATCTTCAAATTTATCAAACCTTAAGATGTAGTCAATGGCTGGATTAGTTGTAATTGTATAAATCATTCTTCCTCCGTAATTAATTTAATTTCATCTCTAGTGGCTATGGTCTGAAAGTATTTTATATCCTCCTTTGACCTATCTGCTAAAATATAAGCTCTTGATGAGTTTTCAATAGCTTTATTTTTTACCATAGCTTCGTTTATATCAGCTGTATAAAAGGCCCTATCATCGTATCCATTGGCCCCTATGAAAGCTAGATCGAAGTTATATCTAAAGATAGATGCCAAGGTTTTTGGGCCAGTTGTGACCTTGGTCGATGGCTTTATCTCTCCTTCTAAAAGGATGGTATGGATATTTTTGCTAATTAATTTATCCACATGCATAAGTCCGTTTGTAACCACAGTTATATCTTGGTCTTTGTTAAGGTAGTCTATAACCTTGTTACAGGTAGAACCAGCGTCTAGATAAATAAATTTCGCATCCCTTATTAGACTACTAGCTTTTTTGCCGATTTTGGATTTTTCCTTAAGTTTACTCTTTTGGTTATCAGTAAAATTTTTCTCGCTAGAAGCTATATTATTTAATACAGCTCCCCCGTGCACTCTGGTGATTTTGCCCATATCTTGTAGATATGAAAGATCTCGCCTTAGGGTTGATTCACTGACACCAAGCTTGTCCATTAAAATTTTATTTGATACAGCCTCTTCTTTTTCGAGGGTATCTAGGATTACGTCCAATCTTTTTTCTAATATCATGTTAATATTATAACACCAAATTCAATCATAGTCAATCAAAATCAGTCACAAATCAAAAAAATTGACTATTTATTATAGAAAGATTATAATTAGCATAAGTACATAGTGTGATTTTTATTTATATATAAGGAGATAAGATGAAAGAACTAGAAGAACGAATTCTTAAAGATGGGATTGTTATCGGTCCAACAATACTAAAGGTAGACTCTTTCTTAAACCAACAAATAGATTCAAAATTGATCCATAAGATGGGTATTGAATTTGCAAATCATTTTAGAGATAAAAATATCGACAAGGTCCTAACCGTAGAATCATCTGGTATAGCACCAGCCCTAGCAACAGCCCTAGAGCTTGAAGTTGACTGTGTATTTGCTAGAAAAAAACAATCACTAACTACAGGTGATTACTTTTATCATTCAAGTGTATATTCATTTACAAAACAAGTTACTAATGAACTTATAGTTTCAAAAGACTTCCTAAAAGAAGGCGAAAATATCTTAATGATCGATGACTTTCTAGCCAATGGTCAAGCAGCCAAGGGCATGATCGCAATAGTAAGACAAGCAGGAGCAAATCCAGCTGGACTTGGAATCGTAATTGAAAAGTCCTTTAGTGAAGGAAGACAGCTTATAGAAGATATGGATATTGATATTTACTCACTTGCAAGAATTGCCAAACTAGAAGATGGCGAAATAACATTTGTAGAAGAATAAAAAAATAAACTGCCAGGATATTAATCTAAACTTTAATATCCGGCAGTTTTTCTTTTTTAAAGTTTTTAAAACAAGACCCTCCTAGCCATTTTATGATATAATAATAATGCCTAACACCAAAATATTTTAGGTGGAGGGAGGTGAGTCACAAATGATTCAACTACTTTTGGAAAGCTTTTATTTTCCACTACTTGTAGGTATTATTCTAATTATTTTAGATAAATATTTAGATTCTTTTTCATATAATTTAAAAAGACACTAGCAACTAGCCCGTCGGCTCGTGGAGACCCTAGTGTCTTTTTTATGTGAGTCACACTCACTATTCAACTACTTCGCTTTGTAAGAGGTGGCTTCTCTTAGTATTATTATATAGCCTTTTTCTCATTTTTCAATACTATCCTATTTGTCTGATTATTTATTATACTTGATTATAGATTATAGTGTTAATTATAAAAAAGCAATCAAAATCCATCGGAATAAACTACTTACTCTTTCAAAGCCTCATTATACCTATATTTTGACTATAAAATAAATTCTACAAAAAACTCTTGACAAAATTTAAACTATGGTTTATTATTATCTTAGATGTTGATAAAGATTATTAATATCATAAAATAAAATTTAAGGAGTTATTATGAAAAAAATAGCAATAATATATTTCTCTGGCACAGGCATTACCCTTGCTATGGCAAATGAAATATTAG
>Ga0079226_10005155_pt1 | contig 9993 bp, 7 predicted proteins | sample Poulit2014_FD_76345 | JGI IMG/M metagenome (GOLD analysis project Ga0079226, IMG submission 76345) | Agricultural soil microbial communities from Georgia to study Nitrogen management - Poultry litter 2014 | ecosystem: Environmental > Terrestrial > Soil > Agricultural land | place: USA: Georgia... | reverse complement strand
CGTGGGGACTAGTGAGATAAGAGAAGATGCTGCTTGTGGTATATCTCATCATAATGAAGTACACCCCCTTTCTAGGAATCTTCCACTTCAATTAGACGGTAAGGTCAAATAAGTAGTGAGTAGCGGTAGTTCATCGAAAAAGTCAATCATAAAAGCAGATACTTTTTGTGTAATGCGATAAAATATGAATATGGAATGAGTTAGTATATCTTCGAGGAGTGTGACAAATGGAATTTTATATGAAAGAAAACGGCATGCACACTAAATTTGGGTACGGTGAACTTGATATATCATCGGATGATACGAAAGGATTCAGGCCATTTCAACTGATGGTAGCTTCCATTGCGGGTTGCAGTGCATCCGTCTTTCGGAAGATCCTTGTGAAACAACGGATTGAAATTGCCGAGTTGCAAATTGTGGCTGATGTGAAACGGGATCCGGATGAAGCGAATCGTATAAAGGATATTACGTTGAATTTTGTTGTAAAAGGCGATCGCCTTGATCAAACTAAGATGGAAAAGAATTTAAAGTTGGCACGTAAAAACTGCTCCATGGTGCGTTCGGTTGAAGACAGTATTAACATTACCGAAACGATTGAAACAGTACAATTAAGTGAGTGAATGGGTTGGACCTGATGGGCTGGATATCCGGTCCAACTTCATTTTAAATTAAACAAAAAATATGCATAATATATACCTTCCAAGAAAAAGATATAGAAAAAGGAAGGAATGGGACTTGTGAAAAATGTAAAGATATATAGTGTCGTATTGATCGCTTTAGCTCTCGTTTTTATTTTTCCGTTAAGCAGCCTCGGAAAAGAAACCAAAAAAGAAAAGAAGGCCGAAGACGAATTTGACATACCAAGCCATGTTTTATCGATATCCAAGGAAAATACATTTCCAAATTCAACAGAAGATCAAGAAATTGTCGAGCCGAGTAAATCGACGAAAAACCTTATGGAAGATGCAGAAATTGAAATTCAAAATCCGGAATTGATTAAAATGTTGAATGAAAGTACAGTCAAACCCTCTCCTATTGGTTTTGGTTATAGAGGGATGGTGTACTTAGGGCGCTGGCCGCTTCATTACAAGTCATTAGAGACCACGGTTAATTGGGAATACCAGCCGATAAATACGAATGAAATCAATAATATCGGTGGGGATGAAGCCCTGGAAATGAGCTATACACAAGAAAATGAAAAAGAAATTACCGGTGCATTGACAAATAAAATAAACAATCCGGATGATATCCGGAAGATGATGCTATTGACTGCAAAAGATAAAACAAAATTACCATTGTCTTATAAAACGGTTATCGGAAAGGATACAAAAAAAGAAAATACGTATAATGTGCCGATTAAAAAGATCGGTGAATTAAAGGCGTATTCACCCGCCGTCAACGAAAAGGGACAAGTTGTATTCGGGGATGTATATTTTAAACTAAAAGGAACCAAAAAATCCATCCAGATTAAAAATGTAACAAAACAAGGAATCGGCGCGTGGATTCCTGTGCAAGATCATGTGTCGTTTTCATTTCAGGTAAAATGATTTTTATGGCATGAAAAGCGCTCCAAAAGTTTTGGCTGTTTGGGCGCTTTTTGTATGTGGGAAAGAATAGTCATTTACTATCCATTCTGACGCACATCGAATAATCCTGTGCTTCTCAGATCTGTTTCTGCGCTTCTTGAGTCTGTTTTGGCACATCTTAGTGTAATAAGCGTATTTCGAATCAGTTCAGGCGCATCACCCAATAATCCAGATTCATTTCAGATTTGTTTTATATTCCCAAGATAAAAACTAATACCGTTATTTAGCTTTTCATAGGTAAGGTTTCAATTGCAGTGCATTATATTCTGCAGCGAATTTGTATTAATGCTTTTGAAATGCCCCGAATGAATAAACACGGTAGGCAACTTAACATCAACAAACGAATAAAATGAGGCCATCTTGGATAACGTAAGGAAAAAATAGGTGGGATATCTATGCGATTTATTCAAAAAGTTTGTTGCATCATGACGCTTCTTTTACTAATGTTTGTATCGATACATGGTGTTGCTGAAGCGAAGAGCAGTTACGGATGGGGGTTTAAGAAAAATGATAACCATGAATTGCCAGATGTTGGCAAATATGAAACCATACTTGAAGGAAATAATGCGTATTATGCGGACAAATCCGGTGAAAAAAATATTTATTTAACGTTTGATAATGGATATGAACAAGGGTACACGGGAAAAGTTTTGGATGTACTAAAAAAGAATGATGTTCCGGCAACTTTTTTTGTGACTGGTCAATATGTCGAGGATGAACCGGAACTTGTCAAACGGATGGCTGCTGAGGGACATATTATCGGTAATCACACATATCATCATCCAGATTTAACGAAAATCTCTAAAGAGTCTATGGAGAAAGAGCTGAAAAGCGTTGAAAAAGCGGTTGCAGGTGTATCGGGTCAAAAAGAAATGAAATACTTACGTGCACCGCGCGGAACCTTTAATGAACGGTCATTGAAATGGGCAGATGATTTAGGGTATATTGATGTATTCTGGTCGCTGGCATTTGTTGACTGGAACACAGATAAGCAAAATGGCTGGAAATATGCATATGAACAAATAATGGATCAAATACATCCTGGCGCTATCATTTTATTGCACACCGTCTCTTCCGATAATGCAGAGGCGTTATCACATGTCATCACCGATTTGAACAAAGCGGGATATTCGTTTAAAAGTTTGGATGATATGGTCATGAAGGATATGATGCCGAAGGGGGTGTATGGATTTTAACCTCTTTTTCGGGCCAAATGTCATGCTTATTTTTAAGAATTAAACATTGCCGGAACAAATGTCGTTTACAAAATCCAAAAATGTATAATACAATGATTCCGCTCCGTTCGCTATGTCTCATCACAGGATTGATATCGTTTTGTAAAGAAGCGGGGTTTTCTTATGCAGTAACTGACTGATGTTCCACTCGTTTCTAAAGAAGCGGGGTTTTCTTATGCAGAAACTGACCGAAATCCCACTCGTTTCTAAAGAAGCGCGTCTGCCTTATTCAGTAACGCACCAAAGTCCCACTTGTTTCTAAAAACTAATCGCTTCCCATTTGGTTTTTGTCCTGACGGCTTTGTTCATATCTAAGTTCGAGTCTCCGTACATTTCCTGCGATAAATCAATCCATCATCGTCTTTAGAATATAATTGAAGTACTTTTTTACGTCTCCGTTTTACTTTTTAATTTTTTGGCTTAAAAAACCCTACTAGACAGTAGTTCAAATTTTTTCAAACTTTTGATATACTAGAAATCAACACTAGCATTGGAGATGATCAAATGAAAAAAGAAGATTTAATTGCTCCGGATTCGTACAACTTTTCGATGGAAGTGGAGCGTTTTACGAAAGATCCATCCAGAAAAGCTTTAGTATGGCTAGATGATTCAGGTAATCGGAAAGAAGTAACATACAAAACATTAATGAAACGTGTGAATCAAATTGGAAACGTTTTTTTAGAGAATGGACTGAAAAAAGGGGACAAGGTGCTAATTATGATTCCCCGTTTAATTGATGTCTATGAAGTATACTTAGCTGCATTAAAGACCGGAATTATTGTTATTCCAAGTTCGGAAATGTTGAAAACAAAAGACCTTGAATATCGTATACAGCATGGAGAGGCAAAAGGGGTAGTCAGTTATTATCCATATGTTGATCAATTTAAAGGAATCAGTAATTACGATGCTTTAAAGAAATTTGTTGTAGGTGAGCCTATGCCGGATTGGAAATTCCTAGATGAATTGAAGGAAAATGCTTTCGATGAGTTGGAGGTGGCAGATACCAAACGGGATGATATTGCCTTTTTGCCGTATACCTCGGGTACAACCGGTAATCCAAAAGGTGTGGTACATACACATGGATGGGGATATGCGCATTTGAATACGGCTGCACGTAATTGGTTGAGTATAGATGTTGGTGATAAAGTGTGGGCTACAGCAGGTCCGGGGTGGCAAAAGTGGATCTGGAGCCCATTTATATCTGTGCTAGGTGTCGGGGCGACCGGTTTTATCTATCATGGGAAATTTGATGCGAATAAATACTTGCAGCTCCTGCAGGATGAAGAAATCAATGCTTTGTGCTGTACACCTACGGAATATCGCTTGATGGCAAAAGCAGAAAATCTTGATACGTATAACCTTGCTTCCCTGCATAGTGCGGTGTCAGCAGGGGAACCATTAAATCGTGAAGTGATTGATACATTCCGAAAATACTTTGATGTGACTGTAAGAGATGGATATGGTCAAACAGAAAACACATTATTACTTGGGTTTATGAAAGGTATGGATGTGAAACCTGGTTCAATGGGTAAACCGACCCCAGGGAACGATGTAGAAGTGATTGATGGAAATGGTGATCCGGTCGCAGTGAATGAAATCGGTGATATAGCTGTGAAATTGGGATCTCCTGCATTGTTCAAGGAATATTATAAAGACCCCGAACGAACAGATATGTCACGTCGTGGTGCCTATTATGTCACAGGTGACCAGGCTACAAAGGATCGTGACGGTTATTTCTGGTTTGAAGGACGCAGTGATGACATCATTATCAGCTCGGGATATACCATTGGTCCATTTGAAGTAGAAGATGCACTTGTCAAACATCCATCTATTCAAGAGTGTGCTGTAGTAGCCAGTCCAGATGAAATAAGGGGAACAGTGGTTAAAGCATTTGTTGTATTAAAACCGAATGTGGATGATTCTGACCCTAATCTAGTCAAGAATTTGCAAGATCATGTAAAAGAATTAACTGCCCCATATAAATATCCAAGACTCATAGAATTTATTGAAGAGCTGCCAAAAACAATGTCAGGGAAAATACGTCGCGTGGAGTTACGTCAAAATGAACTGAAAAAGTAGAAAATGACATAATCGGGGAGCATACATCCGTTCGTGGCTTTGATGCTGCGAACGGATTTTTAGACTGAATCAGCACCCCTCTTTTCTTAACCTGTACATGAACATCGTGAGAAATGGCTTAACAAAATGGATGAAAATTGGAATGGCGTCCTTTACTAAATTTTTATAAAAAAACACTTGAAAGTCAAAGAAGGTCAGTGTATAATATAATCATAAGGTCAAAGATGGTCAATGCAAATGTCCGTCAAACTTTTGATTTTAAGCAAAAACATATTATATTTATTTGAATCCAGCCCTTTTTATACGTTAGTTTGTCATTGTGATTTTTGATGAAAAGATAAGCAAACATCTTGAAAGTCAAAAAAGGGCAGGTTATAATATGGACATAAGGTCAAAGATAGTCAAGGTCAAATTTGGCCATACCTTATTAAAACAAACTATTCTGAGGAGGAATGGAATATGTTATGCCAACAATGTGGTAAAAATCAAGCAACTGTTAATATGACAATGCAAATAAACAATCAAACAGCGCAACTACATGTATGTAATAAATGTTTTCAGGAATTACAAGGACAAATTATGGATTCTGATCAATTCTTTGGTGGTAGTGCCCAAGATGGATTCTCACAAAATATGTTCAGTGGAAATGGCCAGTCACAAACAGGTACACGCACCAAACGACGTGGAAAACAACGAGATGGCTTGCTGGATCAGTTAGGTAAGAACTTAACAGATGAAGCAAGAGGTGGAAAAGTTGATTCGGTCATCGGTCGTGATAATGAAATCAAACGTGTCATCGAGACGCTGAACAGACGCAATAAAAATAACCCTGTTCTAATCGGTGAACCTGGTGTCGGTAAAACAGCCATCGCAGAAGGTTTAGCAGTTAAAATAATTGAAGGCGATGTGCCAGCCAAACTGATGAACAAGGAAGTTTATATCCTTGATGTTGCCTCGCTTGTAGCAAATACAAGTATGCGTGGACAATTTGAAGAGCGCATGAAACAACTCATCAATGAACTGCAAGAACGAACAGATGTTATCTTGTTTGTCGATGAGATTCATCTATTAGTTGGTGCTGGAACCGCCGAGAGCTCGCAAATGGATGCGGGAAATATACTCAAGCCAGCATTGGCACGAGGTGATCTGCAACTAATCGGTGCAACAACTTTAAAGGAATATCGCCAGATTGAAAAAGACGCAGCACTAGAAAGACGCTTGCAACCAATCATGGTTCACGAACCGTCTCTAGAAGATGCAAAACATATTTTAATGGGGATTAAGGATCGTTATGAAAAATTCCATGAAGTACGCTATTCCGATGAAGCCATTGAAGCATTTGTAACACTTTCAAACCGGTATATCCAGGATCGTTATTTACCGGATAAGGCAATTGATCTCATGGATGAAGTCGGTTCCCGTTTAAATCTTGCTAACGCACAAAAAGATTCCGATTCATTGGAGAAACGTATGCAGGAAATCGTGAAAGAAAAGGAAGAGGCAGCGGAACGAGAAGACTATGAGACAGCGGCAAATCTTCGCTATCAAGAAATTCAATTACAAAAACAGTTGGAAAAAGCAAATGATGATGCCAAGGTATTGGATGTAGACATATCTGATATTCAACTGATTGTCGAGGAAAAGACCGGTATCCCCGTGACTAAATTGCAAGCAGACGAACAAACGAAAATGAAAAACTTAAGTGCCAGTTTAGGAAAAAAAGTTATTGGACAGGAAAAAGCGGTCGACAAAGTTGCTAAAGCTATTCGCCGTAGCCGTGCGGGTCTGAAGTCACATGCTCGTCCAATCGGATCATTCCTGTTTGTCGGACCTACCGGCGTTGGAAAAACAGAATTGACAAGAGTTCTTGCTGAAGAAATGTTTGGAACTAGAGATTCGCTTATCCGGTTGGACATGAGTGAATATATGGAGAAACATACTGTATCTAAAATTATCGGTTCACCTCCAGGGTATGTTGGTCACGAAGAAGCAGGTCAGTTAACTGAAAAGGTAAGGCACAACCCTTATTCCATCATCTTGCTTGATGAAATTGAAAAAGCACATCCTGATGTGCAAAACATGTTCTTGCAAATTATGGAGGATGGGCATTTGACTGATTCGCATGGTCGTACGGTCAGTTTTAAAGACACAGTTATTATTATGACAAGTAATGCAGGGACCGGCGACAAAGAAGTAAATGTTGGGTTTACCAACACTAAAAGCGATGCTGTGAACACAATGGAAGCATTAAGTGGTTATTTCAAACCGGAATTCTTGAACCGGTTCGATTCAATCATCACCTTCAATGAACTGTCAGAAGATGACTTATTGCAAATTGTTGATTTGATGCTTCAAGACCTGGAAAAAACCATTGAGGATAATGATATCACCATTACTATTACAGATGCTGCAAAAGAAGCACTTGTAAAACAAGGTTACGACGTGCGCTTTGGCGCCAGACCATTACGTCGGGTCATCCAAGAAAAAATCGAGGATCAATTAACCGATCTTATTTTGGAAAATGAAACAGTAAATGCAGTAAATGTCGATGTGGAAGATAATGACATTGTTGTTATGAACAGCTAATGTCGATTGATAAAAGTGTGATCGGAGTAATGTGTTGTTCAGACAGCCATCCCAAGCTTATGTAGTTATTGGGATGGTTGTTTTTTATTCATTCTTGTGACGGTTATGCCTACCCTTAATTTCCTACAGTTTCCGTAAAGGATCCTAGCACCCCCAAAAATATTCATGAGGGTGCAAATATTTCAGTTTGAACTATAGAACCCAGCGGAGAATCGAAATTCCATTTGCAAACGAACTTAAAACATCTGTCTTATACAAGGACGATCTGTCTCCAAAACATTACCCTTCAAATAACAACTTATACTTTGATAGTTTCGTTCATATCAGGGTATAAAAACTCAAAAGTTAATTTCAGATTGCACTTCATCTTGTTACATGCTATTATCGTAATGATGGTTTTCCGAAATGGATGGATATTCTCTTATCTATTGTAAACGGATTCAGTAATATGAAAAACCAATAAACGAAATGAGTGTTTTTTTTAATTAACGTCCAGAGCAATTGCTATATATGTGAATTATTTCACAATACGTAAGTTTTTTTCTTTATAAAAGAGAGGATATAATCCTATCCGATGTGACATGATGTCCGTGAAAAATGCTCATGAAAACCATTGAAATTTATTAAAAGAGGAGAAGGGGAGAGAAAATGTCTTCAAAAGGTATGTGGTCATTAAAATTATCAACTGCTGCCATTGCTTTGATTCCTGCGGCGATTGGGATTAATTATTTGGGGAAATTGTTTGCTGGTCTGTTGAAATTACCATTGTGGCTGGATTCAATCGGAACTGTTTTAGCTAGTATGTTGGCAGGACCGGTTATCGGTGCATTATCGGGTATTATAAATAACCTTATCTATGGTGTTACAGTCGACCCAATTTCAACGGTTTATGCCATAACAAGTGGTGCGATTGGATTGATTGTTGGTATGTTGGCATACAAAGGCTGGATTGCCAATGTCAAAAAAGCGATTGGTATCGGGTTTGTTGTCGGATTTGCTGCAGCCATTATTTCGACACCCCTTAATATTATATTCTGGGGCGGTCAAACAGGCAACGTATGGGGCGATGCATTTTATGCGTTTCTATTATCCAATCACCTACCCGTGTGGATTGCATCTTTTGGGGATAGTATAGTTGTTGATGTTCCCGATAAGGTCGTCACTGTCATAATCAGTTTTCTTATTTTTAAGGGACTACCTAAGACAATGACCAATATATATCGAAATGATAAGGATATTGAGGAGTTATAAGGACTGATAAAATGAGTTCCATGACGTTATATGTTGATAGACATTCTTATATTCATCGGATGGATCCGTTGACAAAATTGTTGTTTGTTTTCGTAAGCATTGCGGTGACATATATTTTGCCTACCCACCTTTTGGTTATCATTGTCACAAGTGTGACGTACGTTATGCTGATTGCCGGTAAAGTCATTTGGAAGATGATCCCGATAGTTGCTATAAGCATTGTATTGATCATTTCCATTATCATTGTACAAGGCCTATTCCATCCTGAGAATGAACATGCACTTTTTTCTGCTTGGGGTGTGACATTCTATAAGGAAGGGTTATCTTATGCCCTTCTATTGACATTGAGGGTTATCAATATGCTTGGAGCTTTTGGAGTGTTGATTTTAACAACAAAGGCTGACGAGTTGATGGAGCGCTTGATTCAGAAGGGGATGTCGCCCAAACTCGGTTATATTTTCTTGTCCGTATTGCAACTCATTCCGCAAATGCGGGTGACAATGGGGAAAATAACTGATGCTCAAGCATCAAGGGGGTTGGAGACAAAAGGGAATATATTTATCCGGATGAAAGCTTTTATCCCTTTAATCGGTCCGGTGATCCTAAATTCCTTGAATGATACACGTGACCGTGCAATTGCACTAGAAATGCGGGGATTCGATACTAAAGGAAAAAGGACATTTTTAAATGAGTCTAAAACGTATCGTTATCAACGGATCATTCAATTAGTACTCATTATTGTATTGATTAGTTCAATTGTTTGGAGGTTCGGGCTATGAGTAGTATACAAGTGCAGGGATTGAAGTATAAATATCCTGACACAACTGAACTGGCTTTGGATGACATATCATTTTCTATTGAAAAGGGAGCTTTTATTGGATTGATTGGTGAAAATAATGCCGGAAAATCCACTCTTTGTTATGCACTTGCAGGTTTGGTACCGCATTTCTTCAAGGGGGCTTATGGCGGAAAGGTGTTCATCGATGACTTTGAGGTCCGAAAGGGAAGTGTAAGTCATATGGTAGGAAAAATCGGCCTCGTATTCGATAATCCATTTTCACAAATGACCGGCTCAAAGTATACTGTATTTGAAGAAGTTGCTTTTGGCCTAGAAAACATGGGTTTTGATCGGAATGAAATGATAAAAAGAGTGAATGACAGCCTTTCTTTGTTGGATATAATGGCCATCAAAAATCAAAATCCTTTCGATCTTTCGGGAGGACAAATGCAACGAGTCGCAATCGCTTCGGTCATTG
>Ga0079226_10005154_pt1 | contig 9993 bp, 9 predicted proteins | sample Poulit2014_FD_76345 | JGI IMG/M metagenome (GOLD analysis project Ga0079226, IMG submission 76345) | Agricultural soil microbial communities from Georgia to study Nitrogen management - Poultry litter 2014 | ecosystem: Environmental > Terrestrial > Soil > Agricultural land | place: USA: Georgia... | reverse complement strand
TCCCCCCGTGGGTGGTGATTTTGTTTAAGTTGGTGATCCTGTCGATTGAATTGGTATTGGCCTCACGAGTTGGCGGTTGCTCGAGTTTGTGCCGCTCTCACACGAGTTGGCGCTGTTCTCGCATGGTTTGGATCGCGTGTCGCACGTTTCGATGCCGATCTCGCACGGTTTGAGGTGTGTCTCGCACGTTTCGATGCCGATCTCGCACGATTTGAGGCGCGTCTCGCATGGTTTGAGGTGTGTCTCGAACGTTTCAATGCTGCGGTTGACATTTTGAGGTATGTTAACCTCATCTTCCTCTCTTTACAAAACCCCTGTCGCAAGCTATGATAAATTCAATTCAAAATTATCAGAAGCATAAAATATTGGGTACAAGAAATCGATCAAGAGCAGGCGCCTTGTTCCGCGGGACATAGAGTGGATGCCCTGTCCCGCGACTCATTGAGACGAAGAGGGAGGCCCACCTTCCCGGCTTGAGTCAGCAGAACACCTCAAAGAAGCAGCAGCCCGGATTGGGAGACTGGGCTTTTTTAACTGAATGATTTAGGGGGGAGATTTGATTGACAAACGTCATCCACCTTCAGGATGTTTCCTGGAAAAGACAACAGAAACATATTTTATCCGATATCAATTGGCATGTCGAAAAAGGTGAGCACTGGGCTGTTTTGGGATTGAACGGTTCCGGCAAAACCTCTTTGTTAAATATCGTGACCGGCTATTCCTGGCCGACAACCGGCCATGTACGTGTGTTGGACAAGCCGTTTGGAAAAATCGATATCCGTGAACTCCGTAAATCCATTGGCTGGGTCAGCTCATCGCTCGAGGCACGGCTAAATGAATCTGAACGGGCTGAAGACATTGTCGTCAGTGGAAAATATGCCTCCATCGGTCTTGCTTACGAGCAGCCAGCCGAAGCGGATTTTGACAAAGCATTCCAAATCATCGAGCAGATGCGCTGCAGCCATTTGATCGGACGGACATACCGAACGTGTTCACAAGGTGAAAAGCAAAAACTGCTCATCGCGAGGGGACTGATGGCATCACCTGATTTATTGCTATTGGATGAATCCACAAGCGGACTGGATTTCATTTCACGTGAGGAATTGCTGTCCGCCATTCAGCAGCTGATCAAACAAGATAATGCACCGACAATTATTTTTGTCACCCATCATATCGAGGAAGTGCTGCCCGAATTTTCCCATACATTAATGCTCAAGGATGGAACTGTTTTTGAAAAGGGTCCGAGCAGCGACGTCCTGACTACCGATAACCTGTCACGTTTTTTTGATATGCCAGTAAATATCGAATGGCATCATCAGCGTCCGTGGTTGTCAATAAGATAGAGACACCGGAATCCGAAGTTCGGTGAGTGCCTGTTCATCGTAAAAGGTTTATGCAGGATGCTAAAATAGTGAAAGAATCAATAGTCACTCAATTAAAAACACCGCAAACATAACGCCGGAAGAATTTAAAAGAAGATACTTTATAAAATAGAAAAAGGACAGGCATCGGCCCGCCCTCTCAGTATCATGATTCCTTGCTTATCATCCCATGCACTTTTGCCACTTCTTCATCAGGCACCATCAGGTAGTAGATGCCGTCAATATTCGTCCCGTTGCCTTTCATCTGGTAACTGGCAATGTTTTTCCGGGTATTCCGGTAGCCATTGAAGAGTTTTTTCATATCGTCAAAGTCCATGCTGGTGGCCATATTATTGCCGAGGACATCGATGTAGTCATTGATTTTTGCAACAGACCCGACGGATGCACCTTGCTCGATGATACCCTGAATGACTTTCCGCTGACGGTCAGTACGACCAAAGTCACCATTTGGATCCTGTTTGCGCATTCGGACATAGGCCATTGTCTTATCCCCGTCCATCTCGACAGGACCAACGTTAAAATCATACTTCCCATCATTCCAGGCTATTTCGTTATCCACTGTAATCGTGCCAAGCTCATCCACAAGCTCCTTAAGTCCCTGCATATTCAAACGGACATAATAATCCAGTTCGATATCGAGAAAATTTTCAACTGTCGCAACAGCCATATCACTGCCGCCAAATGCATAGGCGTGGTTAATTTTATCCTCAAAACCCTTACCGACGATAGTCGTTCGTGTATCACGTGGAATACTGACAAGTTGCATCGAATCATCTTTTGGATCCAGTGACATCACCATCAGCGCATCCGACCGGCCACTGTCGTTTTCACGCTCGTCCACACCCATTAAAAGTACATTCAACGGTTCAGAAGCTTCCACTTTTTTCTTTGTGACATCACGGTCAATCGAATCAATTGGTTCATGCATCTTTTCATTTACCGTATCCTTGGCATTGCCATAAATAGAGTAAGCATAAAGCCCGACTCCTGCAATCAGCACAAAGATGACGGGCAATACTATTTTCAGCCATCTTCTTTTTGGCTTTTGCCGTGCTGCTCTTGTTTCTTTCACTTTCTCGTCCTCCGATAAAAATTTCTGTTGGTATTTTTTGAACATCATTCTTTTTGCCTATATGTATCATGTCATATTATCTCATATTACCACTGGTTTTGTCAGCATGATTTGAAAATATTGTTAATCTTTTATTTACAGGGAATGCAAAATGTTCGTCATGGACACCAAATCAGCCAGCACTCTGCTTCATGTTTTTTACACTGCATTTGCCGCCGTTCAGCGCACGTACCGTCGACTTCCTGTACAATCAACATGGATGTCCGGGATAGTCCCTGCAATAAACATCTGAATAACCCGGCCGTTTCTTTGTCAGGTCTTTTATTCAATCCATTCGCACAATAGACCAACATAAATTGGCTGCTCCTGACTTTCAATGATGGGATATACATTTTTGCCATTTACCTATAGCAATTTTCCCTTTTGTGCATCTACTGTTATAAACGCACATTTAAGGGGTTGAACAAATTGAACAAAAAACTGCGTAAATTTGTGGATGCCTTACCGATACCGGAAACATTGCAGCCATTACGAAAAGATAAAAATGAAGCCTATTATGAGGTTCAAATGACTGAATTCCGCCAAAAGATGCACCGTGACTTAAGACCGACAAGACTTTGGGGTTACAACGGGCAATTTCCCGGACCTGTCATTGATGTCAATCGTGGCGAATCGACTCGTGTTAAATGGGAAAACAAACTGCCGGACAAACATTTCCTGCCGATTGACAAATCGTTTCATGACCTGGATGAACTCCCGGAAGTTCGCACTGTTACACATTTGCATGGAAGCGAAACAAAACCGGAAAGTGACGGGTACCCTGAAGCATGGTATACGAGAAATTTCAGGGAAACAGGGCCGGCATTTCAAACTGAAATCTATCATTATCCCAATCAGCAACGGGGCGCCATATTATGGTACCATGACCATGCAATGGGCATAACACGACTGAACGTCTATGCCGGACTTGCAGGAATGTATATTATACGGGATGAACTGGAAAGGAAAATGAACCTTCCTTCAGACGAATATGAAATCCCGCTTGTCATCATGGACAGATCATTCCGTGATAATGGCGAACTGCTTTATCCCAGCCAGCCGGATGATCCCCAGGAAAACTGGCCAAACCCGTCCATCAGACCATTTTTAAATGGCGAAACAAACGTCGTTAATGGCAAAATATGGCCGTATTTGCAAGTAGAACCGCGCAAATACCGTTTCCGTATCCTGAATGCTGCCAACACACGTGATTATCAGCTTTATTTGGATTCCGGGCAGCCATTTTATCAAATCGGATCTGACGGCGGTTTAATGCGGAAGACAGTCAAGCTTGACACATTAGCCATGCAAGCCGCCGAACGATTTGATGTGATCATTGATTTTTCCAAACATCAAGGAGAAACGATCACATTGAAAAATGACCTGGGACCAGATGCCGATCCTGAAGATGAAACAGATGACGTCATGCAATTTAAAGTCGATCAGCCTTTATCGTCGGAGGATAGGAGCAGGATCCCCCGGAATTTAACGCGGGTTCCTTCACTGACTCAAAACAAGATTCAGCGCATCCGGAACCTGAAACTTATCGGCTCAACGGATACCCTCGGCCGTCCATTATTACTGCTTAATAACAATAAGTGGCTGGACCCTGTAACAGAAACACCCGAGCTGGGGTCAACCGAAGTCTGGTCATTCATCAATGTAACTGACTTCACACACCCAATGCATATTCATCTCATTCAATTCCAAGTACTCGATCGCCGACCATTCGATTTGGATCGCTATAACGCAGACGGAAACATTATGTTCACAGGTCCCGCAGAACCGCCTGAGCAAAACGAAAAAAGCTGGAAAGACACCGTTGCAGCACCGGCAGGACAAATCACACGCGTCATCGCTAAATTCGGTCCATTCAGCGGTGATTATGTATGGCACTGCCACATACTCGAGCATGAAGATTATGACATGATGCGGCCAATGAGGGTCGTTAAAACAGATAAACGGGAATAAAGAATATTTGCCCGGTGATGCCTCACGTGGCCGGGCTCTGCACCGACTTAAATTCTCTTTTAAATGCGCGCTGCAGGAGACCGGATCTCTTTTCCTGCTTTATCACGAAAAAATCCATCTGCCTCAAAACAAGGAGATGGATTTAATTTTTGCTGACGGTTTCAGTGATCACACCGCGGCACAAATAGACTTTCCACCGTTCAATACCCTGTCAACTTCCTGGGCAATCAGCATTGCGGTCCGGGACTGCGCTTCATCGGTCAAGCCGGCAATGTGGGGTGACAACCTGATGGATTCAACCTGCGCAAGCTGTGATCCTTTCTCAACCGGTTCTTTTTCAAGCACATCAAGGTATGCGCCAGCAATCTTTTCCGACTGCACCGCATCAACCAAATCCTGTTCATGCACAATACCGCCCCTGGCCGAATTAATGATGTAAGCGTGGGGTTTCATCAATGGAAAGTTATCCTTGTTAATCATGTGCTTTGTCCCCTTGGTCAGCGGCACATGCACCGAGACAAAATCCGATTCGCTGAGCAGTTCATCAAGTGTCTCAGTCGGATGCACCCCGGTTTCCTGCACAACATGATCAAAAGGCGCAACAAACGGATCGTAGCCCATGACCTTCATACCAAAGGCGCGTGCACGTTTGGCAACACGGTGCGCAATTTCGCCCATGCCAACTAGTCCGAGTGTCCGCTTATTGAGTTCGTATCCTGTGAAAAACTTGCGATCCCAGTTTCCGCGCCGCACATCCGCATCAGCATCCGACAGCGGACGAGAAGCGTCGAGCATAGCCGCCATCACGTACTCAGCAACCGAGGTCGCATTCGCATTTTTAGCTGCGATGACGGGCAGATTCCGCTCCTTAGCCGCTTCGAGATCAATATTATCCAGTCCGACACCGAGACGGCCGATAACTTTTGCTTTTTTAGCCGCATCCAGAAACTCAGTGTCAACCTGCGTCTCATTCCTGACAATCAACGCATCATACTCAGGCACCAACTGCAGCAGTTCATCACGCTTTCGGCTCAATTCCATATCATAATCGACTGTATAGCCTTTTTTCCTGAGCTCTTCAATGCCATCATCCCACATCAGCTCTGTCACGAGAATCTTCATAAGCCTTCACTCCCTATGTTTTAAGTTCAACAGTCTACCTATCTAGTTCTGATTTTTCCATAATATAAACAGTTTTACAACTATTTTATTAAACGAAATATGAAGAGAAAAACATCAGGGCAGGTGCTAGATAGACCTTTCATGACATGCTATCGTTCCCACACTGTTTTCCGGTAAAGCAAATAAGCCATAGCCACGCCACCCATTATAATTACTGCACGCAGCACAGCATCACAGTCAAGGCTGAGTGCCAGCCACATTCCCAGTCCGTAAAAAACCGAAAGCTGTGAAAAATACACAACAAATAAGATAACGTACACCCGATAGGATCATTTTTTTTAATTTTCACCGATTATATGATAATCTGATTTTCAGACAACAATTTATTAATGTCTTGGAAGACGCGAGATTAAAATTTATAGCAAGGTGAGGTTGGATAAATGCGAATTGCAGGCATCTCAGGCAGTATACGTGATGATTCGTACAACAGTATGCTGCTGAAACACATTAAAGAACATTACAGCAATTATTTCGATCTGGAGATTATTAAAATTGATAAGTTGCCGCTCTTTAACCAGGCGGAAGAATTGGATCCTCCCGAGGTCGTCAAAACGTTTAAAAATCAGATCGCAGAATATGACGGTGTGCTCATTTCAACACCTGAGTACAACTGGTCTGTTCCAGGTGTGCTCAAGAACAGCTTGGACTGGCTGTCACGCGGAGAAAGGCCGATGATCGGCAAACCGGTTATGGTCGTTGGCGCCTCCATCAGTCTCATGGGAACAATCCGGGCACAAATGGATCTGCGCCGCATATTGAGTGCTCCAGGAATATCCGCCAATGTGCTGCCGCCTGCACAAAGCGAAGTGCTGATTACACAAGCACATGAAAAATTTGATGAAAATGGCAAACTGACTGACAAGGCGACGTTGGAAGTTGTAGAACGCGCGGTGAAAAATTTCAATGAGATGCTTAAAGTGGGACAAAGGGTCTGACCCTCTGTCCCACCAAAACAAAAATGGAACAGGGGTTCATAATCATCCCTGTTCCATCCATTTTTTACTATTCTCTTGGTATGCCTTCGAGCCATTTATCAACTTGATCTGGGTTATTGTCAATATACTCCTGCACAACTTCAGCAGGGTCCTGATCTTCCGCATGAACTTTCGGCATCATTTCGTTAATCATCTCATAACTTTCATCATATTGCTCGAGCACTTTATAAGCTCTCGGGGCATCTTCTTCCAAACCTTTGCGTGCTACCGTATAAATCTGGTCACCGGCCCCACCATAAATTTCCTGTGGATCCTCAAGCATTTTCAAATCCATTGTCCCGAAAATCCAATGCGGTTTCCAAAGTGGCACAATAATCGGCTCTTCATCCTCAACCGCTGACTGCAGTGTTGTGAGCATTGCCGCTTCTGAGCTCGATGTCAGTTCCCAATTGTCGAGACCATACGCCTCAAATGCCTCTTCAGTATTTTGCATGATCCCGGCGCCTGGGTCAATTCCGGTAACAGTCCAGTCGACTGATTCACCGAGTTCCTCATTATCTTTCAAATCCTCAATTGAATTCACATCCTCCATGTAACTCGGGACACCCAGGGCTAATGGTGCCTCATCAAGGACTTGCTTGACTTTCACAATATCTTCACTGTATTGTTCCCAGTACGGCGCATGTGTCGCTGGAAGCCATGCGGATGTATGGAAGTCAGCTGATCCATCCGCAACACTTGACCACATCGCCCCTGCCTCTACTTGTTTCAATTCCACATCGTAGCCGACCATCTCAAGCAATGCACCAAGCATATGTGTACTAACTGTTTCTCTTGCCCATGCCACATATGGCTGCGTTAACTCTTGCTGACCTATTTCAGGTCCTTCACTTGTTTCCTCAGAACCCTCGTCATTCGAGGAATCAGTGTTCCCCTCTTCATCACTTCCGCCTCCACATGCTGCCAGCAGCATGATAAGAAGCAAAGCAAAAGCCACCAGACCAAATTTAAATTGACGTCTAAAAATAATAAAACCCCCTTAAATATTTACTTTCCTATTGAACCTTCCACGTTTGTAAAAGGTCTATAAAGAATAGATCCATACCAATAAACGACCAAGTAACCTAGTATTTCAGCCTGCCCTTCCAGCAAATTCAAAAACTGTCTTCAATGATATCAAATAAGCTTTCACCACCCTAAATGAGTATGATGGAGATATGGCGTGTATATTAAATCATCATCACGATTAATTAAATTATAATCAGATATTGCATCATTTCTCTTGATTATCGGCAGATTTGCCATTATTAGAATGTTGACCCAACTATTTTGGCAATAAAAGGTGAAATAGCTGCAAAATAATGGAAAGGCAACAAAGAGGCAGCCCCTTTGTTCCAATTTGTGTTATTTTCCCCTAACTTGGAAAATACTAATGGGAAAACTAAAAAAGGAGTGTTGCATCATGAGTGAACGTATTTTCATCAGCCCTGCCAAATATGTTCAGGGAAAAAATGCCATTCAAAATATCGGACAATACGTTAATGATCTTGGTGAACAGACTGTCGTTATAGCGGATGAAACGGTTTGGGAGATTGCCGGGAACGATGTGGTTAACCAACTGAAAAAGGAAAACCTTAAAGCAGAAGAAGTTGTTTTTAACGGGGAAGCTTCCAAAACAGAAATGAAGCGGATAACCGACATTGCCAATAAAGCGAATGCTACCGTTGTAATCGGTGTCGGCGGTGGTAAAACGCTCGATACCGCAAAAGCTGTTTCCGATGAAGTGAACGGCTATACAGTTATTGTGCCAACGACCGCCTCAACAGACGCGCCAACAAGTGCGCTATCCGTCGTTTATTCGGATGACGGGGTTTTTGAAGGCTATCGTTTCTATAATAAAAACCCGGACCTCGTCATCATCGATACAAAAATTATTGCAGGCGCGCCACCGCGTTTTCTGGCTTCAGGGATTGCCGATGCATTGGCGACATGGGTTGAAGCCCGCAGCGTCATCGAAGCGGGAGGTGATACGATGGCAGGTGGCAGCACAACGATTGCTGGACAAGCGATTGCTAAAAAGTGTGAAGAAACGCTTTTCAAATACGCCAATCTGGCCTATGAATCCGTGCGAGCCAAATCCGTAACACCAGCACTGGAATCGGTTGTGGAAGCCAACACCCTGCTCAGTGGTTTAGGCTTTGAAAGCGGTGGTCTTGGAGCAGCACACGCCATCCACAATGGCTTCACCGCTTTACACGGCGACATTCACGATATGACACATGGCGAAAAAGTCGCATTCGGCACACTTGTCCAACTCGCTCTCGAAAAACACGATTTGAAAGAGATTGAGCGATACATCGAATTGTATACAAGCCTTGGTCTGCCAGTTACACTGGAAGATATTCACTTAAAAGAAGCATCAAAAGAAGATATCATGATGGTCGCTGAAGCAGCAACAACTGAAGGAGAGACTATCCACCAAGCCTTCAATGTCACAGCGGACGATGTTGCCGATGCCATCTATGCGGCTGATCAATATGCTAAGGCCTATAAGGAAAAACACAATAAATAAAGCGAAACTTTAATCAGTGGGATTTTTTACCACTGATTATTATTTGAACAGAATCGGACATTTACTGGTGGGACAAAGGGTCAGACCCCTCGTCCCATAACACTATGTCCCATATTATTTTCTTGTAACCAAATCAAGCAGATTGTTATCTTCCAAGTACTGCTCCGGAGCTAGAAAAGTGACAGTTACAACACCTGGGTTCCGTCCTATTTCAATTGCACCATTGATTGTTGCACGGTTCATCACTTCTGGAACAGTGATGCCGAATAATTTAGCAGCCCGCTCCATGCCATTCGTTGTGGCATCATTTAACGTGGCACCGCTTCCTACAAACGAAATGGGGTACGATTCTTCGAGTTCCACGCCCCACTTCTCACTTAATTGACGGGCCTGTCGCAGTGAGGGCTTTGTCGTCAAAAACGAAAAAAGCGGGGAATACTCACTCGGGCTGGCGGTTCTCACACTCGGAGGCGTTTTAACGAATAATCTGGAATTTTATAAAGAAGCAGGTCCCGTCCTCTCCAAATTGGTTAACGACACAGGTGAATCATCACACCTGGCGATTATGGACGACCTCGACACCATCTACATCCATAAAGAAGAATGCAACCACCCGGTGAGGATCCTGACCCATATTGGAAGACGAAATCCTTCTTATTGTACGAGTTCAGGGAAAATGCTGCTCGCTTATGATGAGCATAATGCGGTGGAGGATGTGATTAGCCAGGGTTTAGAAGCTCACTCAGAAAATAATATTACAGACCCGGATGAATTGCGCGACCATCTGGCATCAATCCGCGAGAGGGGTTACGCCATCAGCACAGAAGAATTACGGGAAGG
>Ga0079226_10005153_pt1 | contig 9994 bp, 6 predicted proteins | sample Poulit2014_FD_76345 | JGI IMG/M metagenome (GOLD analysis project Ga0079226, IMG submission 76345) | Agricultural soil microbial communities from Georgia to study Nitrogen management - Poultry litter 2014 | ecosystem: Environmental > Terrestrial > Soil > Agricultural land | place: USA: Georgia... | reverse complement strand
CGTTGGGCGCGGAAACCGATGAGGACCGCCGCCGGGACCTCCAGCACGACCTGTACACCGCGAAGTCCCGCATCGCCGATCTCATGAGTGAGCTGCAGGAGCCACACAATGAGATCCACGCGCTGCGCAACAACCGCGATCTCGCCCAGTCCCGGGTACAGGACGCCGAACGCGCCGTGGCACAGGCCCGGGAAGCCCTGGAGAAGGCTAAGGATCTCACCGCCGCTGAGGAGGACCCCCGTGACCGCATCGCCCGCCTGACCGCGCAGCTGCCCGCGGAGGTCATCACCGACTACCAGGCCCAGCGCATGGAGAACGGTGTGGGTGCAGCGCAGTTCAACGGCCGTTCCTGTGGTGGCTGCGCCATGGTTCTGCCCGCCGGCATGATCTCCGAGGTGCGTAACGCACCGGCCAATGAGCTCCCGCAGTGCCCGGAGTGTGGGTCCTACCTGATCCGCGACGTCTCCTAGAACCCTGCCGCGTTCGGGGCACCACACGCCCCGCGGAGGGATCCGGGCGGATCACCACGACCGGCGGTGGGCTGCGGACATACGCAGCCGACAGCCGGTTCCTGACTTTTATGGAAATGATGTGTCAATGAAACTGATTATCGAAGCCGATGGTGGCTCCCGCGGAAACCCCGGCGTCGCCGGATCCGGCACCGTGGTCTACTCCGAGAACAAGGAGAAGATCCTCCGGGAGATCGCCTATGTGGTGGGCACCCGCTCCACCAACAACGTGGCGGAATACCGCGGCCTCATCGAGGGCCTGCGCGTGGCACGTGAACTCGGGGCCAGCGAGGTGGAGGTATTCATGGACTCCAAGCTCGTGGTCGAGCAGATGTCCGGCCGGTGGAAGATCAAACACCCGGATATGAAGACCCTCGCGATCGAAGCCAACAACCTCGCCGGTGACATCGGCCGGGTCACCTACACGTGGATCCCCCGCGAGAAGAACAAGGTGGCCGATCACCTGTCCAATGTGGCGATGGATGCCGCCGCCGCAGGTAAACCGGAGGGCCCCATCGATGACGGCATGCCGGTGGTGTCGGATCTGAGCGATCCGACTGATATGACCGATCCGACTGATGCGACTGCCACGGGCGTCGACAAGCCCGCCGGTGAGGACCTCAACTGTCCCACCACCAAGCCGGCGACCTGGAACGGTGCCACCACCGACCCCACGCGTCTTCTCCTGCTCCGGCACGGGCAGACTGCCATGTCCGCCGCACGGCAGTACTCTGGTCGCTCCAACCCGGAGCTGTCCGAGCTGGGTCAGCGTCAGGTGCAGGCGGCGGCCAGGAAACTCGCCGAACGCGGGGGCATCGATGTCATCGTCAGTTCCCCGCTGCGCCGGTGCGTACAGACCGCCGAGGCGGTGGCGGAGCAGATGGGGCTTGAGGTCCGCATCATCGATGATCTCATCGAAGCCGATTTCGGCCTGTGGGACGGCAAGACCTTCACCGAGGCCTCCGAATCCGACCCGGAGCTGCACGGTCGTTGGTTGACGGACACCTCCATCGCACCACCCGGCGGTGAATCCCTCCAGCAGGTCCACCGCCGGGTGAAGAAGGCGCGCGAGCTGATCGAGAAGGACTACGGCGCAGCCAATGTCCTCGTGGTCAGCCATGTCACCCCGATCAAGTCGATCCTGCGGCAGGCCCTGGATGCCAGCCCATCCTTCTTCAAGAAGACGCACCTGGACCTGGCCTCATTGTCGATCGCTGAGTTCTACGCCGACGGCCCGACCTGCGTGCGCCTGTTCAACGACACCTCGCATCTGGACAGCTGAACCGGCCGGGGATTGTGCGCGTACCGGTGCGCGTACCGGTGCGCGTACCGGCGCGCTCACCGGTGCGGTTACCGTCATCCGGTTCGGCACGGGTAGACTCACGGGTTGCGAATGAGTCGGTCAAGGTGATCGCGTCTGATGAACCAAGGTGACTGGATCACCCAGGCATCAGCCGAGGAAAGTCTGGACTCCACAGAGCACGGTGGTTGTTAACGGCAACCCGGAGTGATCCGCGGGAAAGTGCAACAGAAAGTAGACCGCCACCGGTTTTTAGCCGGTGGTAAGGGTGAAAGGGTGCGGTAAGAGCGCACCGGCAGGCCAGGTGACTGGTCTGGCCAGGTAAACCCCACCGGGAGCAAGGCATGAGGACGCACTCCAATGGGTGTGTCTGTGCAGGCGTTTCAAAGGCTGCTCGCCGAGTCTGCAGGTAGCTGCTGGAGGCAGTCAGCAATGACTGTCCGAGATGGATGTTCACCGCCCGCGGTTGTGGCTTCGGCCAGACCTGCGGGAACAGAATCCGGCTTATGTACCGGCTCATTCGCCCTGCACGTATTTTCGGGCTGTGGAACAATTGGAGCGCATGAAGCTTTATGCTGCAGCCCTCGACTTCGATCCCATCGCCGAGGAATTCGGGGTGGATCGGAATTTCCCACCTGCGCTGCACCGTGAGGCGGCGGCTGCCCGTGACCGGTTCGCGGATCAACGCGTGGATCTGCGGGACATGCCCTTTGTCACGGTGGATCCCGTGGGGTCCCGTGATCTGGACCAGGCCGTCTATATCGAGCGGCAGGACTCCGGTTTCCTCGTCCACTACGCCATCGCCGATGTCGCCGCCTTCATCGCGCCCGGCAGCGAACTGGAACGGGTGTCCCTGGAGCGGGGACAGACCATCTACCTTCCTGATTCCCCGGCGCGTCTGCATCCGCAGGAACTGTCCGAGGGATCAGCCAGTCTCCTGGAGGGGCAGGACCGCCCGGCGGTGGTGTGGTCCATCGCCCTCGATGAGGCCGGGGAGGTCACGGGTGCTGATGTGCGGCGCGCCCTGGTCCGCTCCCGGGCCCGTCTGGACTACGACCAGGCCCAGGCGGACCTGGACCGGGGGAGTCTGCATCCCAGCATCCAGCACCTGCCCGCGGTGGGTAGGTTGCGGCAGGAAAGCGCTTTACGACGCGAGGCCATCAACCTCTCCATCCCGAGCCAGCGGGTGGTCCGCGTCCCCGGTGAAGACAACAACGGGCATTTCGAGGTCATCATCGAACCACGCCACCCGATCATGGACTACAACTCGGAGATCTCCCTGCTCACCGGGATGGTCGCCGGCACCATGATGGTGCAGGCCGGTCACGGACTGCTGCGCACCCTGGCACCCGCCACGGAGGACTCCGAGGCGATGTTCCGTTTCGAGGCCGGCGCGCTGGGCTACGACCTGCCCGCGGACACACCGATCGGTGAGTTCCTGCAGTCGGTGGATCCGAATGTCCCCACCGGCATGGCGATACAGCGCGAGGCCCAGAAACTGCTGCGTGGTTCCGGTTATGTCAGCATCGCGGCGGGTGGCACGGAGGTACACAACGGTGTGGGTGGATTCTACGCCCACGTCACCGCACCACTGCGCAGGCTGGTGGACCGTTTCGCCGCCGAGCACTGTCTGGCCATCGCCGGTGGATATGAGGTGCCCGCGTGGGTGCTGGACACCGAGGAGGCGGTGCTGGAATCGATGAAACGGACCTCGCAGCTGGCCAGCCAGGTGGATAACGCCTGCCTGGACCTCACCGAGGCCACGGTGCTGCAGCCGTGGGTGGGGCAGAATTTCTCCGGGGTGGTGCTCTCCAGCGAGGAGGACCGTTCCACCGCCCGGTTGTTCATCGTGGACCCACCCGTGTTCGCCCGGTGCCAGGGTGCGCCCCAGGCCGGTACCCGAAGGAAATTCACACTGGTCACCGCGGATCCGGTCGCGCGCACCGTGCAGTTCGCCTGGCCCGCGGACTGAGCGGGGTACTAGAAGGCCTTGTCGGCCACCTCGCCGTGGCCGAGGGGCACCACGAGCAGACCGTCGTCCGCCAGGTCGGCGGCGAAGTTGGTGGCGCGGCGGGCGTCGACAAGCGCCACCACCCCGCGGGTGATACCCGCACTGGCGCTACGCGCGCACACCGCCCCACGTGTCTGACACAGTTCCACGAGGGCGCGTTCGATGTCCGGCACCCCGTACACACAGCTCAGATCGTTCTGCGACGTGCCGACGAGGTGCGCGATGTCCTGACGTCGGCGCGCCCGCAGCGCGCGGGTCAGCCGCTGCGCCCGCATGGTCTCCGCCTCCCAGAAGCTCAACCAGTTGCGGGCCTGTTCCACCGTGGGCAGGTGCTTGCGACCGGCGACCTCGATGACCGCCTCCAGCCATTCGGTGACCCGGACGGTGGCATCGGGAAGCAGACGCAGTGATTCCACACTGAACGCGCGGGTGGCCTCATCGACGAAGTACTGCCGGCGCCGTGTCTCCTGGGGATCGAGGTCGCCGGTGGGGAACGCGCCGGTCGTCGGTGGTGCCACCAGGTAGGCCGACAGACCCGCGGACCGGTTGACCGGGTGGGGAACCTGGGTGACGGACCCGTCGGCGTAATCGATGACGGACATCTTTCCCCGCTCACCCCGCAGCGCGGTAGTATGCCGTGCCCGCAGCGGGGCGATCTCAGCGAACATGGCAGCGGACTGGGAGCAGATCTCCGCCAGACGAGCCCGGATCGGGGCATCCCGGGTGTCCTCCGTGAACAGCGCGAGGGCGGTCGCCACGTCAGTTGCGGCCATCTCACCCAGTCCGATACCCACCGGGATGGTGGAGACCACGGTGATATCCAGTCCCCGGGTGTCCCTCGACAGCATCTGACGGTGGATCATCGTCCAGGCGAGACCACCCAGCCGGGCGGCGATCCCACCCTCCGGCACCGGGGTGGGGGAGGGCCGGCCGTGGGCATTGACCGTGGTCTGTTGCGCGGCTGCCCGTGCTGCGACCTCGTCCACCGCGAGGGAGTGCTTCTCGACGTCCATCTCCCCACCGGTCACCGGGGTCACCGTGGTCAGCGGCGTTACTGTGGCCACGTTGATGACATCGTCCGGGTTGGGACTGACGGTCACCGCCACCGACCACTGCGACAGGGAGGCCAGTACGATGCCCCCACTGTGGTCGGTATGCTCACCGAGCAGCGACCAGGTGGAGGGGGCCGTGGCCCCACCGGTGGGTTCCGTGCCGAAGATATCTCTGTGTCGGGAACATGCGGCGTCAAGCAGCCTGTGGGGTGTCATCTCAGCAGTGGCGTCTGCTGGATCGGAAAATACTGGCTGCCAGATGGGCATGGGGTGGCCGGCCTCCCTGAACTGGATGGAATTAAAAAACGGTAGTGAACAGATCTACTTTAGCCCGTTGCCGATTCCACCTGATCCTCCCCTGCATACAGGGCACATCACTATAGTGGGGCGCACGCAGCCGATTCGCGATTACGTAGGAGGTACAGGGCATGCACGAAAACGATCTGAAGTGGTACTACGATCTGTCCACCGGCGAGGTGACCCAGGGCAAGGGCACCGGCTTCAAGAACCGCATGGGCCCCTACGAGACGCAGGCGGAAGCCCGCAATGCTCTCGACATCGCCCAGGGACGCAATGAGGTCGCCGATACCTGGGATGAGCCGGAGGACGATTAGTTCATTGTTTCCGATCTGTCGGAATACCTGAGATGAACGGGATGTCACCCGGACCGTGGTCCGGAGGACATCCCGTGAGTTGTTATCCGGCGTATGTGCGCCGAATGGTGTTATTTCTTGCGGCTCTTCCGGGTTTTCTTCTCCTCAGTCTTGTCCGCCTCCCGGCTGAGTTTCTTCGTGGTCTTCTCCAGCTTGTCGTAGGCGGCGGCCACACCCTGGTACGCGTCCTGGTAGCCTTCCAGGTATTTCCGGGAGAGCATCTGTTCATGCTGGTAGAGCACACCGTAAGCGAAGGTGTTCGTACCCTTCTTGTGCGCGTTGTGGGCCCTGCGCAGGAGTTCGTCGCGTGAGGTCACGGCGTCCTGGAAGTCACCGAGTACAGACTGCAGTTTGCTGCAGGCCTTGTACAGCTTCTTGGTGTTGACCTCGGTGGCATCCCCCACGGCCTCGGCGCTGTAGCGCAGTTTCTTGATGGTCTTGCGGACGTTGTGGAAGTTCTCCTCCCGCTCGGCGGTGGGGATATCGTGATCCTCCCACTCCTTGATGGCCTTCTTATGCAGCTTGACCACCTTGGAGTGGGTCTTGTCCAGATGCTTCAACAGCACCGCGGCGGCGTCGACCTTCTGACCGGAACCGGAGTCCGTATCGGCGGAGTCTGGGGATTCTCCCGCATCCTCGACCTCGCTGGTGGCGGCTTCCTCCAGTTTGGTGGTGTCGGTGGCATCTGGGGTGTCTTCCAGCTCAGCTGCCTCCTCGGCGTGGTCGAGTTGCTCCACCACCTCCTCCGCCGGTGTCCCGGCGGTGTCGTCTGCCCCGGGGGCCGGTGCCTTCTCGTCTTCCTGCTCCTCTGAGACTGTCACCAGGGGTGGGTTGACCAGCAGATCCTCCAGTGACTGCAACAGCTGGGCATAGCGTTCATTATCCAGGGCTGCAATCACACGGGTGTGTTCGCGCCGGTAATCACTGCTGAGATCCTCCAGCAGATCCTTCGTGGTCTCCTCATCGACGGCGTCACCGACCTCCGTGTCGATGAGGGAGGCCAGACGCTCCTCGATGACCTCGGCATCCCGGGCACGACCGAGGATGGTGGCCAGGAGCTTCAGTTCCTTCTCCAGCTGGAGATAGTCCTCACCACCGAGGATGCCCTCGAAGGTCTGCATGTGGCTGCGCAGCTCACGGGTGGCCACACGCATCTGGTGGACCGAGTCCCACTCATCGGCCCTGACCTTCGGGTCATATTCCATAATCTTGTTCACGTTGGCCTCGATCGCGGCCAGGACGGCATGGGCGGGATCATCCTCGGGCAGGGTCGCCTTCTCCGGCGGGGTGGGTGCGTAACGGATGGCATCACCCAGGGCGGAGACCAGCTTCGACGGGCTGTCGGAGACGAAGGCACCGGCCCCGGTGAGGACATCGGTGGCGGATGTGAGCAGCTGCCAGCCGCCTTCTTCCTCACCGAGTTGTTCAGCCAGTTCGAATTCCCACTCGCGCCACTGCTTCCGCGCACCCCCGGGCAGATGGCACACGGTGGATACATGATCATCGCAGAACTCCGCGACGATATCCCCCTGCTCGTTTTTCAGGTAGGAGACATGGCGCTCATTGGCCACCTCGGCGATGGGGTGGAGGGGACGACCCTGGATCAGCGCCCGGACATGGCCGAGCAGCGCGGGTGGGGGAGTGGTGTCATCCGACCCCGGTTCATCCAACCCGGCGCGTACCTCGGTGCGACCGAAGGTGCCCGGGAATTTTATGTGCCATCCGGCGTCGTTGCCACCCGTGCGTCGACGCAGGGTGATCTTGGCGCGGGTGAGCCGGAGATCCTCGGTATCGAAATAGACTGCCGACAGGTTGTGCACCTCGCTCTGGTCGATGTCCGTCACCCCGTGGATACCGGTGAGATCCGGGATCTCGGTGGACTCACTGACCGAGAATTTAGCTTCCACTTCCAGATGTTGACTCATATTCCGACCCCTTGTTCCAACCATCGTGTCCGTCGGGCTGGCACCGGAGCTGTTCCCGGTGACATGCCCGACGAGGTTCTTTGCTTCAATACTACGCTGGAAAACTCCCCTGGTTATCACAGGTATTCAGCATCTTCTGACCGGTGATACCTGCAGAATCCCCACCCAGATGGGCTCGCCCGGCGGCGGTGTAACCATCCCTGTACCCACCGTGATGGGTGGCACTGACCGACATGGTTCGGGTGTGGGGGAACAGTCTGGCCAGGGTTTCCTGGGACTGTTGTGCGCGGTGCCTCAGGACGGGCAGCACGGTGTCGGTGGCCATCGGGGCATCGCCAGCCAGGTTGTCCAGAACATCCTCCCTTGCCCGTTTGAGCAGTGCCCCGATCCTGCTCGCGTAGGCGACCATGAAGCTACGGCGGTACCGGGATGTCTCTCCCTGTTCCTGTGCGGTCTTCGCACCCGCGGAGGTACGCATGAAATGTTCCCGCTGGCGGTTCAGGCTGGCGAAGAGATCCAGCACATGGGCCACGTCCTCGGAGTTGCCGAAGACTGTGGCGATCCCGGATTCGGTCAGCAACAGCGCCTCACAGGAATAGGCTCTGGACACGGTATTCAGCAGGCGCAGTTGGTAGCGCACCCACGGTGCCCTGAGATGGACCCGGGTGGAGATGACCTCCTGCCGGGCGGAGGGATCGGTGTAGGTGCCGGATAACAGCACCTCCACCCGGTACTGCTGACGGAGGGTCTCGGCCTTTTCCAACAGTGCATCCGCCTCGTGTTCGAAGGTGGTGGACTCCGCCTTGCGCAACAGGGCCTGGATCCGGTCGTGGGCTCGCCGTTGATCAGGGGAGAGGGAGGCGAGGTACTCGGCTTCCTGCTCGCCGGAGGAGGGATTGGTCAGGACGGTCCAGTCACGCAGGGGTGGGAGCATGGACAGCTGACGCACCATCTTCTCCAGGGAACCCACGCCCAGCGAGGTGACACTCCCGGGGCGGGTACCGGTGAACCAGTGGTCCAGGAGTTCGTCCGGTACGTTGTGGGTCACGCTGGACAGGGCATGGAATAGCAGGGGGTCGATCTGGGCGGAGAACTCATGCCTGAGATCGGCGGGGGTCCATCCGTTTTTCGCACAGTCGGTGATCCACAGGACAGCCACATCGACCAGGGTTTCGTGATAATTGCGTTCTGCGGACCTGGTCCGGGTGCGGGGATCGGAAGCGTAGGGGTGAGAGGACATGACCGGCTCCTTCTATTAGCATCTGTGTTCTATTGTTTGAGGCGTCACCGAGTCAATCAGGTGGAGCGGACACCAGCCACCCCCGGCCATCGGCTTATCGCTTCCACCTGCTATTTCATCAATTTCTGCCACCCCCGAGGCGTCGGTGGGGGTGCATTTGGCCAGTACGGGTCCGGGGCCTGCGTAAATTGGTGGGCATGAACAGCCAACAGGAATTCGTCCTCAGCACCATCGATGAGCGGGACATCAAATTCGTCCGACTCTGGTTCACCGACATTGTCGGCCAGCTGAAATCGGTGGTGGTGGCCCCGGCGGAGCTGGAATCCGCCTTCGAGGAGGGCATCGGCTTTGATGGTTCGGCCATCGAGGGATATGCCCGCATCTCAGAGGCGGATACCATCGCCCGCCCCGATCCGTCGACATTCCAGATCCTGCCCAAGGAGGTCGAGACCTCCCGCCTCCAGGCCGCCCGGATGTTCTGCGATGTCACCATGCCCGATGGTCAGCCGAGCTTCTCCGATCCGCGTCAGGTGCTGCGCCGACAGGTCCAGCTGGCGGCGGACGAGGGGTTTATCTGCATGGTCTCACCGGAGATCGAGTTCTTTCTTGTTCAGAGTCTGCGCACCGATGGCCGGCCACCGGTGCCCACCGACAACGGGGGCTACTTCGACCAGGCCACCTTCAATGAGGCGCCCAATTTCCGTCGCCACGCCATGCTGGCTCTGGAGGAGATGGGCATCCCCGTGGAGTTCTCCCACCATGAGACCGCGCCGGGACAACAGGAGATCGATCTGCGGCATGCCGACGCGCTGACCATGGCGGACAATGTGATGACCTTCCGCTACCTGGTTAAACAGGTGGCACGTGATCAGGGTGTGGCTGCCACCTTCATGCCCAAACCATTTGCGGAGCACGCCGGTTCGGCCATCCACACCCACATGTCCCTGTTCGAGGGTGGGACCAATGCGTTCCACGACCCGGATGATGAATTCATGCTCTCCCGCACGGCCCGGCAGTTCATCGCGGGCATCCTGCGTCATGCACCGGAGTTCTGTGCTGTGACCAACCAGTGGGTGAATTCCTACAAGCGCATCGTCTACGGCAATGAGGCGCCCACCGCCGCCACCTGGGGCATGTCCAACCGTTCCGCCCTGGTCCGTGTGCCCACCTACCGACTGAACAAGGCGGACTCCCGCAGGGTCGAGATCCGCATCCCCGACTCCGCCTGCAACCCCTACCTGGCATTCTCCGTGCTACTCGGTGCGGGCCTCAAGGGCATCAAGGAGGGGTACGAGCTGGAGGAT
>Ga0079226_10005152_pt1 | contig 9995 bp, 14 predicted proteins | sample Poulit2014_FD_76345 | JGI IMG/M metagenome (GOLD analysis project Ga0079226, IMG submission 76345) | Agricultural soil microbial communities from Georgia to study Nitrogen management - Poultry litter 2014 | ecosystem: Environmental > Terrestrial > Soil > Agricultural land | place: USA: Georgia... | reverse complement strand
TATATATTACTATTCATTTATTGTCAATTTAAAATTTAAAAAATATATAGAATAAAAGAGGAGTTTTATTGTTAATTGTAAGTCACAAGCTATCATTTAACCGACTCACAATTAACAAAATCAAATAATTCCTCTAAAGGGCGAGAGTTTAAGTCGGATGGATAAAATATTCGATAATTTAAATCTGAGTTTTCTAGCATGGCTATTTTTTCATCTAATCTTGTTTTATAATCTAACTCTATGGGACTCTTGTTTTCTCTATCTGTATAAAATCCAGCAATTTCAACAAATACTAGTCCACTACTTAATTCAATCACGTAATCACAGTTTTTTCTCCCTGTGTATGAATCTATATGATTGCTGTACAAAACGTCTCGTTCGTACCTAATTCTATTTTTTCTTAGGTGTATACTAACATCGTACTCATACTTGCTTTTAACTAATTCTCCATCTTCAAACTCATAGCAAAACCCTGTACCATTTTTAGTTGGTTCAAAACCATAGTGTTCTACCGCTTTGTTCCATGTACCAAACCTATCTTGATATACCCAAAAAGAGGGGTAGTCTTTATTTCCGTTGAATTCTAGATGTGTAGGAATCCTTCCATTTTTCTCAACAAAATTTAAAAATTTTTCTCTTAGTTCCCTATCCGAGTAACTCACTTTATATCTAGGTGTTAAATTTAATTCTTCTAATACTGCTGAGTAGTCACCATAAATTCTCCTTACATCATTTTTACCAATATATTCCGAGAATTTAACTAATTCTTCTAAGGTAGGAACTATATCAAATTTTTCAATAAATTTTATAATATCTTTCTCCACATCTTTTCTTTCTAATTTTATTTTATTTTTAGGTAATGGTTTGTTTCTTCTATAATTTTCGATACCCCTGTATTCAAACCCAGCCTCTAAGAGAGCTGCTCCAAAAGAGCCAAAGTGATTTAAATAAGTCTTTCTATTTGGAAAACCTGGCGACTTGTCCAAATCACTACCACTTGGTTGTACACCGTATTCTTTTTTGTATCTTTTTAGTTCATCAATAAGAAATTTTTTATCATATCCCTCATACTTACTTCTTGCACTCTCTAAACCTAGAGATAAGGATAACTCTGAGAATCCACCAACTCTTTTTAAAATTAAGCTATAACTAGGGAACCCTTTTTTACCCTTAGTAAATTTTTGATACTCAGTGGCAGTTGGTTGCTTACCGTAGTGCTCGTACACTTCTTTGTATTTTTTTAAAATGTCTTCTTCGCTAAACAAATCTCTTCTAGCGTCTTTTTCTAGACCAGCTTTTTCAAGTGCATGTGCGTAACTACCAAACCTATAAGTATACATACTACCATTAGGATATTTTTTATTTCTATTTAAGTCGGTGCTCGAAGGGGTGTAACCATACTCATCCTTATATTTATGTAAATAATTTATTAATTCCTCGTCTGAGAATTTTTTTGTTATGGTTGCTACCTCTCTTTCATTTATGATTTATATTCCAAACATTTGATCAACAACTTCATCGGTATTGTCTTTTAAATAGCCTTGTGTAGTATCAATCCCTGAGTGATTTAATAATTTTTGTATGTTATCAATTGAGAATTTCTTATTCTCACCATTCTCGTCTTTTAGTCTATCGTCACAACCGTCAAGTAAAACCTGGGCACGAGTGTGGCGAAACATATGAGGAAACAGTTTTATTTCTTCTTCCACAAGTTCATTTAAAACCTCCCCCATGTTAACCACTCGCTCATATAAAGTTCCATAAGTAATTTCACGTTTTCTGTCACCTGAGCCTGTAATCCATAGCGAATCGATATCATCTTCACCACGTTGCTCTAAATAATCAGCTATCAATTCTCTTGTGTCATTCAAATAAACTAAAGAAAATTCTTTTCCACGTTTACCTACAACTACATTTGTTCTGTTTCCATCTAATAATCCATGTTTTTCTATTTGGAAAATTTCATTGCGTCTAGCACCAGAATCGAAAAACAACATTAATAAAACAGCATCTTGTAATCTATCACGCTTAATTAATTCTTCACGTAATTTCATTACTTGCTCAAAAGTAATGAAAAATTCTTCTTCAGTTTTGATAGGTGACTTGGGCAAACCTTTAACTTTTAAGGCAACATTATTGTCATAATCGTAATCGTCATCATCCTCGATATATGTGAGCATGGATCTCACAGCTGACATTAATCTGTTGGCTCTAGCGTTACTTACTTTCATTTCATTGGTCAGATGTAAACTAAATCTTCTAAAGTCTTTTCTTGTTAACTCTGTAATAGGCGTATTATCCAACTCTCTGAGAATATATATCATTACAATTCTTAAATCATTTTTATATTGTCTAATGGTACTAGGTTTCTTCTGCCTCTGTTCGTATTCTTCAAGATAATCTTGTATCATCAATTTATTCTTCTTATTTACCTTAGTCCATTCTTCCTCATTAAATATTTTGTTGTAAACCCTTTTCTTACTCATACCCCTTCTACCTCATTCTCTATTCTATTATAAATTACTATTCTACTATTATCAATATTACTTGCCTTTTCGCTCCACTGTTAAACCTTTCATCATTAAGTCCAAAGCTAAGGCATCCAAATGGTCACCATTTCTTTCTAATTCTTTTACAGTCTCTTGTTGGAATGGTCTTGCACCTAGATACTTATAGGCATCTCCACTCCTATTTGACTTAAAAGTGTACTCTGCACCATATTTCTTATCTCCACCTTCAACTAAGTTAGCTAATGTGTCACCAGGTCTATAATTATCAAAATTATAATTTTCATTAAAAGGTGTTAAGTTTAGCACTTTTAATTGAATTTTGCCACTTATTTGAGCAGCTTCATGTTCCATGTTCCTTGTATCTGCTAAACCACCATCTTTCCCTCGTCTTCCTTTATCTCTGTGTTGCTCATAAATCCAGGGTTTGCCATTGTTAGGCGTATATTTAGCATAAACCTCTCTCTCGACCATATCTGATTCCGTTTCCTTAATGACGTTTGCAGTAACACTATTTTTATCGTTTAGTGCCTGTATTAAAATTTTATTAATTTCTTCGTTCAACTCTTTAATATTAGATACTCTACCAGACTTCTTTTTAGCCATGTGACACCATCCTATTCATAATTTAATACTAATTATCAAGTGTGTCAGAATCGCTCTCTAAAGTTGTATACAGCTTGTCAAACAACTCTTTATTTCTAAACTCTAAAGTCTTAACATAATCAGTAGTTTTTTGCTCAATCTGTTCCATAAACTTCTGTGTGCCAAGAATCTTGCTTAAAGAATCAATAACTTTTGTCTTTTCTGATTCCATAAAGACTTCTCCAACAATAATGTCGTAATATCCCGAATCTTTAAGGTACTCAAATTGTGAAATTTTATCTTCCACTTTATCTGAGAATCCTTTTTCTAAGCTTGTGAAATACTTAATACATAAAAACATAATATACGAGATGAAAAAATCATCGTCTTTATCTAGCTCAATGCCTTTTTCAGCCGAATAAACTAAATCTTCCCGCAACTCTTTTAGTAAGTTGTCAATTCTTCCTTGTGGAAAAATAGGGTAAAATTTAATAGCTTCATTCTTATCATTAATGATATATTCTTCCATCTTGTAAGCTTGTTTTGCTTCTGTTTTAATTTTATTCATTGTGAGCTGCTTAGGTTTTGGAACTTGATTTTTTTGTTTGCTCATTGTAAAACCTCCTGTTTTTTATAAGTTATTTTTTATAGTCGGTGGCGAAATGCCATATAAAAACACTCTACAAATTAATGTAGAGTGTTAAAAATTACTCATTCCATGTCAATGTAGTAGAGTCAGTTGTTGTGTCTGAACTAGCTAACCCTGTAGGAGTGTCTGGAGCTTCTGGCTCAGGCTCTTCAGTTGTTACTGTAATAGGCTCAGACAATGATGATTCTAAACCAGTTTCCGTGTCAACTGCACTAACTTGGTAACTGTATGTCGTGGAAGGCTCTAAACCTGTAGCTGTGTATGTTGTTTCTGTTAACTCTTCAGCAATTTTTTCTCCATCTTGATAAACATTATATTTTAATGCCATTTATATCGTCCTCCTTTTATTACTATATTATTAATAATACAGATTTTGTCATCCCCTACCATGCCACTACCAACTTAAAGTTACTGAATTCTCAGTTGTTTTTTCAACTGTTACATCAGGTGTAGGTGGTGGTGTTGGGGAAGGATTAGGGAGTAGCCGTCTCTCTTGGGACTTGAATAATACGCCCTAATTCGTTTTCTCCACGCTCTGCCATTACAGAGAAGTTAAGCTCAGGAGTATACGCTTGACCATTTTCTAGAGATAGTCCATACTCTCCACTTGGGGAAGCATTAGGGAATACAAAGTAAAGGTCAGCAACTACTTCATTCGTATCTACTGAGTATACGATTGTTCTATATGTTACTTTATAGTTCTTAGAGAATTTAGTAGCATCTAAAATAACCGTTTCTCCTTCTACATCCTTAGAGTATGCAACTGCCACCTCTTCTCCATCTACAGCTACGTCTTCAGGAATAGTTACTACACCTTGTATTGCCTCAGCGTCTGTAGTGTTTCGACCTACTCGAATCTTTACTCCGCCATTAAAGGAGTTGTCTTTTAATTGAACTTCTCCACCTTCAACAACTAGATTTTTTTCAAATTCAACAACAGTTGATGTTTTATTGCTAATTTGTTCTCCTTGTGTCATAGCTAGATATTCTAAATCAAATGTAGCATTCGTAATGTTTAACTCTAATTCTTTAGAGTGACGGATAGAATAAATATGTCTATTTCCAATTCCACCAAAAATCTTTTCCTCTTCTTCTGATCCAGTAAGACCTGTAATCTGTCCATTTCCTAAAAATGCAACATCGCCAGTAGCCTTGTCTTCAAAAGTAACTTCAGCTACGTCTGCAATATATAATTCTTCCATTAGAGCATTCCTCCTATTGATTATTCTATTTGTTGTGCAATGCTATTAAGCTTGCTCATCTCAATAGCATGTTTTTCATCCTCAAAGATGTCTATTTCCTTACTCCAGCTTTCTACGTCTATCTCTCCGACAGTCGCAAATAAAGTTGTCGTATCATAACTAAACTTGTACATCAATCTGTAGAAGTCTAAATATAATTGATAAAGTGTCATTTCATTTATTTCAAGGTAACTTTTGCCTGACAATGATGAAACACTTGAAGCTATTGTGGTAAAAGTTATATTTTCACTATTGATACTTTTTGCCTGTCTACTTCTTTCTATAGCTGCCTGTATCTCAGGATTAGGGTTTATTTTTTCCTCTTTAATACAACTAAGCTTTAATATGAGTTGTCTAAGACTTTCAAATTCCTCTTCACTCTCTACTCTATTTAAAGCACCTTCATAATTAAAAAAATGATTGAATACTCTAATATAAGATTCTAGTACGTCATCTAGATAGTTAACTATAATCTGTAATAGACTCAATTCTTCTAGATGTTCAATCAATCTTTTATTTTCCTCATCATTTTTATCTTCACTTCTAAAGGCGTGAATAAAGTGAGTTTTTGTCATACTAACAATCTGTAAATCGATACTTAGTTTTGGATAATCTTTAACTTTTAAAAAGTGACAATCGCCTATACTAGTTTCAACAGGTTGCCCTAAGATAAAAAAGTCTTCTTGGTAGCTCATTTTGACTCACCAACTATGTAGATGTGTCTATATGCCTCGTACCCTTTTGGAGCAGAGAAATCATATCCATCTCTATAGTCAACTACCCCTAGCCCACCATCCAATCTGGAATTAAAAAAAATATCACTCAATCTATCAGAGATTCTACTTACTCTCATATCTGTTTCAAAGTCATGATGAACGAGTATGTCGAAAACAATTTCACGTTTCCCAACCCTAAAATTTTTTGTTATACCTCTCTTTTTTCCAGCGTACACATAAATTCTACATAGTCTGTCAGTTTCAAGGTCATCTGACTTTGATGTTCTTAGTACGTGCTTGTTAACTATTTCCCAATATTCATCAATATCTTTATCAAGAACGTTTTCAAGTGTTGGGCTTAGAGGATCAACAATATCTTTACTTAAATCAGCAGGAGGGTAGTAAAGCAATCTGAGTAATTCTTCATCATTAATTAACTTTGTATAAGCGTTAAAAATTATCCTTTTAGTATTACTCATTGCCTATCGTCTCTCCTTTCTGCATGAATCTTCACATATCCGACATTATCAATAACCTCTACATAGCCAACATCTGTGATTTTATATGTTTTGTCATACATCTCAAACTCTTCATTAATCTTTATATTGAGCATTACTTGATACTGTAACAATATTTCTAATTTACCTTCTGGAAGTGGTAACTGGGCGTTTTCACTGGAACTGTAGTATGTATCCCTTACAACACATGGCTCTTCCTCATAGGCTTTTTCATATTTGTAAACAGGGGCACCAAACTCATCGTATCCAACTAATATTTTCTTTTCCTCTTCCTTTTGGATACTCATAGTGTTATTGCACTCTATCATTTTTCCAAAAGAGAAAATTTCGTCTCTATCCTTTTCCAATAAAAGATACCTTTTATCCTTAAATGTTATAACGCTACCAATTCTAGCTTCATAATCGTGTCTGAAGTGTATTAGCTTCTCGTTATTTCTATTTGTTTTATTGATAATTGTATCAATTAGCTCTCCATCAATATCTACTTGATAGAAAGATGGAGAACTAGAAAAGTTTCTCTCAAAGTCATCAATACTAGATTGCAAAGTTGCTTCGGTGTTAGATCGATTAGACATTCCCAGCCTCTTCTTGTAGTCATCAAATAGACTCATCTATATCACCATACTTTTCAATTTTCTCTATTAGACTCATGCAATTTAACCACTCTCTGCGAATAGTTTTTAAGTCAGGGTTTGGTGCGAGACTGTCATCATAAAAATGCTCTAATAAAGAAATGATGGTCATTAAAATACTATGTTGTTTATCATTTAATCTGCTATCCAAGCCTTCTAATTCATATATTAATGAACCTATATACGTTGTCAGCCCTTCATTACCCTCAGTAAAAAACATGAAAATCTTGTATACTTTCCCTTGCAATCTCTCATAATGAGAATTTCTTATAATCATTCATGCCAACTTCTATAGTAATTTTCCACCATTAGTTGCACAGCTCTATCATAGTTAGACATTTGTATTTCTCTTACTTCTTTCAATAGATTAGCAGGAGAATAGGTTCGAAAATCTTTTGATGATAGTTTTTCTGTGATTTTTTCAGTGGTTACAACGTGTTGACTTAAATACGTATAAATCATAAACATGGAAAGTATCTCGATTTCTAATGCGGTCAAAGATGTATTAAAACACTCTTCGTCTTCGTTTCTATTGCTGAGGTCTTTGTTGCTGTAAGTAAAATGTGCTGTTGCACTAACCATATATCCATACAACATTTTTTTGGCAAAATCACTATCTTTTTCTATCATGTCTAAGAGAGGGTAATCCTTAATTTTTGACAGAAATCTTTCGTAAATTGCCGTGTAAGGTGTTTTCATATAAATCACCTGCTTAAATTAATTCTTCATCATTGTGTAATAGCTCAGGATCAATATCTAATGTTTCACTAATGATTTTGATTTTTGCCATAGTTAAATCTACCTGTCCCTCTTGAACAACGCTAATAACCTTTTGGATTGCATGATTCTCTGTTAATTTCTTTAGCTCTGTTTTCATTCGAGCGTTACCTAACTCTAAAATATCTTTGATTTCTTTTTCAGAAACTGAGTTAGGATTCTGTTCAATATAACCCATCATCTCTAACATATCTTGATCTTCAGTATAAATAATACCTTTCGAGAACAAAGAGCTTACAGAGTTTACATATAAAATGTCTTCCTCGTCCATATACACAAAAGCATTTGGTGGGATATTAGTCTCTCTGCCATTTGCATTTTGAAATCTAACTCCCACAATAAATTTATTGTTATTAAAAACTTTTACTTTTTTCATTTTTGTTTTTTCTCCTTTTTTCTCACTAATTTAGAGACATATAAACAATATATCTCTAAATTAGTATATAGTTTTATTATTATTCAATTATTAAGATAAGTTACTATCTTCGTAAACACCCATTAATTTACGTGCACCAACTACTCCAACTCCAACATATTTGTCGAAACGGAATTCAGTTTCTTTAGAGTCAATAGAAGTAGCTTCCATAGCCTGTACGTCTCCTTCTAACTGAACTTTAACTGGACGTAAAGCTGCATCTCCACTTGGGATAACGTAGATTAAATCTTTACGCAACTCTGTGTCTGTTAAAGAGTTTGCTTGGAATGGATTATTTAATTGAGCAATTTTTGCTCCACGATATGCACCAATTAAACCATTTTGGTTATGTTCGATAGCTAAAGCGTCAGGTACGTTGCTATTAAATCCTGCTAACTCAGTAAAACCTGAAACAGCTTCGATATCACCTAAGATAGTAGCTCCTCCACCTACACGGCTCATAGCGAATAAAATAGGGTCGAAAGCACCTTTAGTAATACCAGAACCCGTGTTGTAGTTCACTCCATTTCCCATAGCTTTAAATGCAGCATAAACAGAGTCTTGGATTCGTTTAACAATTGCTAACTCCATTTTATCAACAGCTTGGTCTGCAATTCGTGTTAAATCGATTTTTCCAGTTTTTAAATCTAAGAAGTTTACAACTGGTCGAATAGAAACTTCTTCAGTATCTAAAAATACAGACTTTTGACTAACTTTAGAGCGTTCAGTCGTTGCTGATTTGGCTTGGAACATAGCTTTTAATCCATCAATTTCAATATCAAATTTAGCTTTCTCTCCAATAGCCGTTTGTTTAACATCGGCAATCTGCTCTAAATAATCTAAGCGAGCTGTAATACCATCATCAATTACATAAGATAAGATTTGTGCAATTTCGTGTCTAGTCTCAGGCGAAGCCTTGTGTGCTAATTCCTGAATGTAAGAGTTAGCGTCTTTTAATTCATTAACATCCTTTGTTTTATTAAATAAATCTTGTGAAAATACTTCTACAATACGTGAATCCTTTTCGATATTCATTTATAAATTCCTCCAATTTGTCATTTGTTTTTTGTTTGTTACTAAGTAAGAAGATGAGCGACTATTAGCCGTCATCTCCACCTCCAGCGTTAGCTTTTCCTACAACTAATAAGCGAGCAGTTGTTACACCATACTCATTTGTTAACTCTTTAACTACGAATTGTCCATCAGCAGATGCACCAACTTTACCACCAGCTACTACATCAGCGCCTTCACCTTCAACTAGGTCACCTTCAATTACAGTTGTAGCTAAAATATCTCCAATCTGTGGTCGATGAGCTCGTAAGAAAACACCTTCTTTAACACGAAAGTCTAAAGTTGAAATTCCAAACTCTGGTGCGTTGTCATCTTCGTTAACTACGAAGTATACTTCTGTTGCACCTGCGCCTGCTAGTTTACCTGTTTTTTCTTTGTGATCTAATTCTACAAAAGCTCCATTTTCTACTTCTTCTGATGCTTTGTATGTTCCAATATATTGGTCATTTCCTAATACTAAAAATCCAGCCATTCTTGATCATTCTCCTTTTATATGTATATTTGCACATTTGTGCTATTTTATATTATTATTCATCTATTAAAGATGAATAGTTTTTACTTCTTGCTTGCCCAGTAGTTTGCGTCTTTAGCAGTTTCTACTAAGTCACCTTGTTTTGTTGCAGATACCTCTACAGTGTCAACATCTTTGGAAGCTGTTTCCACTGAGTTTTTTGCAACTTCAGCTACAACGATTGAGTTTAATTTAGCCTCATCTAAGTTCTTGATTGCTTCTGCAACCTCTTCAGTAGCAAAAGTTTCCTCAGATAAAACTTTCTTGAATTTATTGCTTAATTCTTCCTGCTTAGCTTCTAATTCTGCTTTTTCTACTTTCTCTTTATAAGGTGTTAATTCTTCAATAGTAGCATTTAACTCTTTTAAAGTTT
>Ga0079226_10005149_pt1 | contig 9997 bp, 9 predicted proteins | sample Poulit2014_FD_76345 | JGI IMG/M metagenome (GOLD analysis project Ga0079226, IMG submission 76345) | Agricultural soil microbial communities from Georgia to study Nitrogen management - Poultry litter 2014 | ecosystem: Environmental > Terrestrial > Soil > Agricultural land | place: USA: Georgia... | reverse complement strand
TCTGCTTCATCTCGGACTTGAAGATGCGCAGCGAGCGGCCCACCCCGCGTGCCGCGTCGGGCAGTCGCTTCGAACCGAAGAGCAGCACCAGCACGATCAGCACGATCGCCCAGTGCCACGGGGCCATGGCACCCATAAGACATCCTCCAAGATCGGGTCGGCTTCATCGTACCGGTCCGCCCCGCTCCGGGGACAGCACGGCCGAGACGGGCGCGGCGCGCCCGCCCGCGGGTCACTGCGCCGCCGCCGGCTCCCCGTAGGCCTCGAGCCCGGCCCGGGCCTGCCGGCGGGCGTCCTCGGCGATCTGCGCCGCCGCGCCGTCGGCCCCGCCACCGTCGGCGCCGTCGTCGCGCAGGCGCACCGCGCCGCCGAACCCGACCAGTTGGCGGGCCAGCCAGCCGGGCGAGCCGTACAGCAGGCGCGCATCGACCCCGCCGTCCGCGCGGTACTCGACGTCCTCGAGCGGGAAGTACTCGACCATCCAGGCCACCTCGGGTGCGATGGTCACCGCCACCGAGGGGGTGTCGGCGCCGCCGCGGAACAGGTCCACGGTCGCGTCCTCGGGCACGGCCTCGGGTACGGCGCCGGCGCCGACCGGGGTCGCCGCATCGATGCGGTCGAAGCGGAACATCCGCATCCCCTCCGCACTGCGGCACCAGGCCTGCAGGTAGCTGTGGCCGTCGATCAGGCGGATCCGCACCGGATCGACCACCCGCTCGGACACCGCGTCACGCGATGCGGAGTGGTAGCGCAGTTCCAGGGCGCGGCCGTCGCGCACCGCATCGCGCACGATCGGCGCGGCCGCCTCGGCCCGGCGCCGATCGTCCGCGGCCCGGGCCTTAGTCTGCGCACCGCCGCCGTCGGTGTCGGTCTCGGCGGGGGTGCGGCCGCCGACCGCCACGCCGGTGGCCTGCTCGATCTTGGCGATCGCGCTGCGGGCGGCGTCCGGGTCGACCGTGGACGGCTGGTCGACCAGCATCTGCAGGGCCAGCGCCAGCACCATCGCCTCGCCCGCGGTCAGCCGCAGCGCCCGATCCATCCCGACGCTGTCGATCACGCTCACCGCGTCTTCACTGATCGACAGGTCGATCAGATCGCCGCCCGCTCCGCCGGGCAGCCCGCACATCCACAGCAGGTTCAGGTCCTTGAGCACCTGACTTTCGCTGATGCCGAACTCGGCGGCGATCTCGGCCGGGCTCGCGCCCTCGTGGGCCCGCAGATACGGCAGCAGGGTCAGCAGTCGGGACAGCTGACGTTGGGAGGCAACTCCGCTCATCGCCCCTCCTTGTCACTCGGCATTAGGTCGGCGGCCTCGAGCACGCCGTCGGTCGCGACCGCGGTCAGCGCCGCCACCACGTCGGCGCGCAGTTCGGGAGGATCGAGCGCGATCGCATCGGCGCCGTGGGAGGCGATGGTGCGCACCGCCTGATCCCAGGAGTCGACGGTGATCTCCAGGGTGGTGCCGGCCCGGCCGCCGCGGTCGGCCGCACGCGCCGAGCTCGCGGCCCGGCGCAGTTCATGCCCGCGCCCGTCGGCCACCCACACCTGCGCGGTGACCGCGGTGCGCACCGCGCTGAGGGTCTCGGCGACCACGGCGGCCGCGTCCAGGTCGGCGGGCGGGTCGGCCTCGGCCCCGCCGGCCTTCACCTCGACCTTGCCGACGATCCGCGAGATGCGGAAGGTGCGCACCGCGTCCCGGTCGAAGTCGTGGCCGACCAGATACCAGCGGCCGCGGTGGGTCACCACCGCCCAGGGACGTACCCGGCGCACCGTGCCCTCGGCCCGGCCGGGCGGGCGGTGGGTGAACTCCACGCGGCGCCCGGCGTCGATCGCGTACACCAGGGTGGCCAGGGCGGCCGAGTCGCCGCCGGCCAGCGGCGTGGTGCCCTGTTCGATCTCGGTCAACACCTGATCGGCGTCGACGTCGATCCCTGCCGAGCGCAGTTTGCCCAGCGCCCCGGTCGTGGCCGCGGCCACCGCGGGGTCCTGCCACAGCCGCCGGGCGACCGCCAGTGCGGTGCGCTCGTCGGCGGTGAAGTCGATGTCGGGCAGCTCGTAGGCGGCCCGGGAGATGCGGTAGCCCTGGGTTTCGGCCAGATCGGAGACCTGCCCGTATTCCAGCGGGATCCCCAGATCGCGCAGGGTGGTCTTATCGCGCTCGAACATCCGCCCGAACGCCTCGTCGCTGCCGGAGCGGTCGTAGCCGAGCACGGTGGCCCGGATCGTGGCCACCGGCAGGTACTGCCGGGTCGACAGCAGCGCGATGACCAGGTTGACCAGTCGTTCGGACTTGCCCACGTGCGTACTCACGCCGCCACCCTAGGCCACCGGCGCCTCCCCGCGCGGGCGCCGCGCCCGAGCGGGTGCGCGGCGGATCAGGCGCCGGAGAACTGGGCGATCAGCCCCGCGACCCGTTCGTCGACCGCGCGGAACGGGTCCTTGCACAAGATGGTGCGCGGCGGCGAGTCGTTGAGTTTCAGGTGCACCCAGTCGACCGTGAAGTCACGCTCGGCGTCCTGGGCGGCGGCGATGAACTCCCCGCGCAGGCGCGCCCGGGTGGTCTGCGGCGGGGTGGTCACCGCGGCCGCGACCTCGGCGGGGTCGCTGATCCGGGCGGCCAGCCCGCGGTCTTCGAGGATGGAGAAGATCCCGCGCCCGCGCCGGATGTCGTGATAGGTCAGATCCAGCTGGGCGATCTTCGGATCGTCCAGGCCGACGCCCAGACGCTCCTCGTAGCGGCGCAGCAGACGGCGTTTGATCATCCAGTCGATCTCGGTCTCGACCCCGGACAGATCGCCGGTCTCGATCGCCTCCAGCGCCCGGCCCCACAGGTCGACCACGGCCGCGATCTCGGCGTCGGGTTCATGGACCGCCAGGTGGGCGACCGCCTTCTCGTAATAGTGGCGCTGGACGTCCAGGGCGCTGGCCCGTCCGCCGCGCGCCAGCGGCACGGTCACCCGGCCGGTGACGTCGCGGCTGATCTCGCGGATCGCCCGGATCGGGTTCTCCAGGGTGAAGTCGTCGAACCGCACCCCGGCCTCGATCATCTCCAGCACCAGCGCCGCGGTGCCGACCTTGAGCCGGGTGGTGGTCTCGGACATGTTGGAATCGCCCACGATCACGTGCAGACGCCGATACTTCTCCGCATCGGCGTGCGGTTCGTCGCGGGTGTTGATGATCGGCCGCGACCGGGTGGTCGCCGACGACACGCCCTCCCACATGTGTTCGGCGCGCTGGCTGAGCACGAACTCCGGGCCCTTGGCCGAGGCGTGTACCTTGCCGGCCCCGGTGATCAGCTGCCGGGTGACCAGGAACGGCAGCAGCACCGAGGTGACCCGGCCGAATTCGCCGCCGCGGGCGACCAGCAGGTTCTCGTGGCAGCCGTAGGAGTTGCCGGCCGAGTCGGTGTTGTTCTTGAACAGGTACACGTCCCCGCCGATGCCCTCGGCGGCCAGGCGCTCCTCGGCGTCGATGAGCATCTCCTCCAGGATCAGCTCACCCGCGCGGTCGTGCACGACCAGCTGGTTCAGCCCGTCGCATTCGGCGGTCGCGTACTCCGGGTGGGAGCCGACGTCGAGGTAGAGCCGGGAGCCGTTGCGCAGAAACACGTTCGAGCTGCGCCCCCAGGCCACGATGGGTCGGAACAGGTACCGCGCCACCTCGTCCGGGTTCAGTCGCCGCTGCCCCTGCAGGGTGCAGGTGACCCCGAACTCGGTCTCCAGCCCCATGATCCGACGTCGCACCGGTGGTCCTCTCCTAGTCCTCGGCCCGGCCGGCGGCCGGGCCCTGCTCGTGCTGCCCGGCCGACTCGTCCAGCAGCACGCGCACCTGCGCGGTGGTCAGCCGGCGGAACGCCCGCCGCGTTCGCGCGGTCTCCAACGCCGCCACCTCCAGGGCCTCCACCCCGACCCGGCGGCGCTGCGGCGGCGCCGGATTCTGCTCGGTCGCCGCGTCTTCGGCGGAGGCCTGCAGCGCATCGACCGCGATGCGCAGCGCGGCGCCGAAGTCCAGCCCGGGCCGGTAGCTCGCCCGCAGGGCGGAGACGATCGGTTCGGTGGCCCCGCCCATCACCACGAAGTCCGGTTCGTCGACGATCGACCCGTCGTAACCGATCCGGTAGAGCGCGGCGGTCGCGCCGTCGTCGTCCGGGCGTGGCACCTCGGCCACACACAGTTCCACCTCATACGGCTTGGCCTGGTCGGTGAAGATGGTGCCGAGCGTCTGGGCGTAGGCGTTGGCCAGCGACCGGCCGGTCACGTCACGGCGGTCGTAGGTGTAGCCGCGCATGTCGGCGTGGGTGATGCCGGCGCGGCGCAGATTCTCGAACTCGTTGTATTTGCCGACCGCGGCGAAACCGATCCGGTCGTAGATCTCCGAGAGCTTGTGCAGGGCCTGGGAGCGGTTCTCCGCCACCAGCAGCACGCCCTCGGCGCAGATCAGGGCGATGACGCTGCGCCCGCGCGCGATGCCTTTGCGAGCGAGTTCGGAGCGGTCGCGCATCACCTGCTCGGCCGAGGCGTAGTACGGGGGCATGGTCATCGGACCGGCTCCTGCCCTGCGCCGTTCCCGTCGTCGCCTGCCGCGGGGCCGGGCACCGCGCGGCCGCCGGCGGCGGTGCGCCGGGCGATCAGCGCGTCGCAGGCCGCCGCGATCTCGTCGCGGGCGAGCACCCGGGCACCTTCGACGGTCAGATCCACGGCCGTGGGATAGATCCCGCGTGCGGTGTCCGGACCGCCGGTGGCGGTGTCGTCGTCGGCCGCGTCGTAGAGCGCCTCCACGGCCGCGGCCAGCGCTGCGGCGCCGTCGGCGTCGGGGTCGTGCAGCCGTTTGAGCGCGGCGCGGGCGAACAGCGCGCCCGAGCCGACGGCGTGGTAGCCGGCGTGTTCGCCGTAGCGACCACCGGTGAGGTCGAAGGAGACGATGCGGCCCGCCCGGGCCGGGTCGGCGACGGACGTGTCGTAACCGACCAGCAGCGGCACCGCGGCCAGCCCCTGCAGTGCGGCGCCGAGGTTGGCGCGCACCATCCCGGCCAGCCGATTGGCCTTGCCGTCCAGGGTCAGCGGCACACCCTCGATCTTCTCGTAGTGCTCGAGTTCGACGGTGAACAGCCGCGCCAGTTCGACCGCGATGCCCGCGGTGCCGGCGATGCCGATCGCCGAATGGTCGTCGGTGAGAAACACCTTGTCGATGTCGCGGCTGGCGATCAGGTTGCCCATCGTCGCCCGGCGGTCACCGGCGATGAGCACCCCGCGCGTGTGGGTCAACGCGACGATCGTGGTGCCGTGCGGCGCCGGATCGGGGGCCGGGGCGTCGGCTCCGGCCACGCTGGCGGGCAACAGTTCCGGGGCCGTGCGGCGCAGATGGTCGACGAACGAGGCCGCTCCGGCCGGCGGCAGGCCGGCCACGCCGAGCGGCCCGATCACTGCCCGCCCTTCTGCACGTATGCGCGCACGAAGTCCTCGGCGTTCTCCTCCAGCACATCGTCGATCTCGTCGAGCAGATCGTCGGTGTCCGCGGCCATCGCGGCCCGCTGTTCCTGACCCGCCGGGCCGCCGCCGACCTGCTCGTCGTCACCGCCGCCGCCACCGGCCCGGGTCTGTTGCTGTGCCATGAACGCCTCCTGCCTGATGCCACCTGATCGACGGGGTGAAAGCCGTCACCTCGAACCTTACCGGCGCCGCTGCCGTCAGCGGGTCAGCGCGTCCACCAGCGCCGCGGCGTCGGCCGCCTCGGCGAACAGTTCCTCGACGTGGTCGCGGGTGCCCCGGCGCGCCTCGGGCATCGGCACCCGCACGTTGCGCGCGGTGCCGACGTCGAAGATCACCGAATCCCAGCTGGCGGCCACGACCTGGTCGCCGTAGCGGCGCAGCACCTCGCCGCGGAAGTAGGCGCGGGTGTCGGTCGGTGCGTGGTCGACCGCATGGAGCACCTGCTCCTCGGTGACCAGTCGGCGCATCGATCCGCGGGCGACCAGCCGGTTGTACAGGCCCTTGTCCAGCCGCACATCGGAGTACTGCAGGTCGATCAGCGCCAGACGCGGCGAGGCCCAGCCCAGGTTCTCCCGCTGCTTGAAGCCCTCGAGCAGCTGCAGCTTGGCCGGCCAGTCGAGCAGATGCGCCGCCGACAGCGGATCGTCGCCGAGCAGATCGAGCACCTCGGCCCAGGTGGTGAGCACGTCGTTTCCGCGCTCATCGTCGGCGCCGGTGGCGCTGCGGTGCGCCGCGACCGCGTCCAGGTAGGCGCGCTGCAGCTCCAGCCCCGTCATGGTGCGACCGTCGACCAGCTCCACCCTGGCGGTGAGCGTCGGATCGTGGCTGATGGTGTGGACGGCGTGGACGGGATCGCGCAGCGCGAGCGCGGACAGGTCCACCCCGGCCTCGATCACGTCGAGCACCAGCGCGGTGGTGCCGAGCTTGAGATAGGTGGAGGTCTCGGCGAGGTTCGCATCGCCCACGATCACGTGCAGGCGCCGATACTTCTCCGCATCGGCGTGCGGCTCGTCGCGGGTGTTGATGATCCCGCGCTTGAGCGTGGTCTCCAACCCGACCTCGACCTCCATGTAGTCGGCGCGCTGGGAGAGCTGGAAACCCGGAGTCTGGCCCTCCTGGCCGAGCCCGACCCGGCCCGAACCGCACACCACCTGCCGGGAGGCGAAGAACGGCAGCAGCCCGTCGACGATCGACTCGAAGGGGGTCTGCCGGTCCATCTGGTAGTTCTCGTGGCTGCCGTAGGACGCGCCCTTGCCGTCGACGTTGTTCTTGTACAGCTGCAGACGCGGGTTGCCGGGCACCGCGGCGACGTGCCGGGCCGCGGTCTCCATCACCCGTTCGCCGGCCTTGTCCCAGATCACCGCATCGAGCGGGTCGAGCACCTCGGGGGTGGCGTACTCCGGGTGCGCGTGGTCGACGTAGAGCCGGGCGCCGTTGACCAGGATCATGTTGGCCGCGCCGAGCTCGTCGGCGTCGATCACCGGGGCCGGCCCCGGCGTCGACAGGTCGAACCCGCGCGCATCGCGCAGCGGCGACTCCGGCTCGTAGTCCCAGCGGATGCGCTGACGGCTGGGCACCCCGGCGGCCGCCGCATAGGCGAGCACCGCCTGGGTGGAGGTGACGATCGGGTTGGCTGCGGGATCGCCCGGGGACGAGATGCCGTACTCGACGTCGGTGCCCATGATGCGCTGCATGCCGGTGAGCCTTCTCTTTCTCTACAGGTACTGGCCGGTGCCGCCGTCGATGGCGTCGACCGCCCGGGCGGAGGCGACCGCCCCGTCGTCGCCGGGGCCGGTCGAGACCAGGGTGCGGATGTAGACGATGCGTTCGCCCTTCTTGCCCGAGATACGCGCCCAGTCGTCCGGGTTGGTGGTGTTGGGCAGGTCCTCGTTCTCGGCGAACTCGGCGACTATCGCGCCCATCAGGTGCGCCAGACGCACCCCGGACTGGCCGGTGTCGAGGAGCTGTTTGATCGCGGTCTTCTTCGCCCGGTCGACGATGTTGGCGATCATCGCCCCGGAGTTGAAGTCCTTGAAGTACAGGACCTCCTTCTCCCCGTTGGCGTAGGTGACCTCCAGGAAGCGGTTCTCCTCGCCGGTGGCGTACATCCGCTCGACCACCCGGTCGATCATCTCGGCGACCGTGGCCTCCCGGTCCCCGCCGGCAGCGGCCAGGTCCTCGGTGTGCAGGGGCAGGTCGGCGGTCAGATACTTGGAGAAGATGTCGCGCGCACCGTCCGCGTCGGGGCGCTCGATCTTGATCTTCACGTCCAGTCGGCCCGGTCGCAGGATGGCCGGGTCGATCATGTCCTCGCGGTTGGACGCGCCGATGACGATGACGTTCTCCAGACCCTCCACGCCGTCGATCTCGCTGAGCAGCTGCGGGACGACCGTGGTCTCGACATCGGAGGACACCCCCGTGCCGCGGGTGCGGAAGATCGAGTCCATCTCGTCGAAGAACACGATCACCGGGGTGCCCTCGGACGCCTTCTCCCGGGCCCGCTGGAAGATCAGCCGGATGTGACGTTCGGTCTCGCCGACGAACTTGTTGAGCAGCTCCGGGCCCTTGATGTTCAGGAAATAGGAGCGGGCCGCGTCCCCGTCCTGCCCGCGCGCCTCGGCGATCTGCTTGGCCAGCGAATTGGCGACCGCCTTGGCGATGAGGGTCTTACCGCATCCGGGCGGGCCGTAGAGCAGCACGCCCTTGGGCGGGCGCAGCGCGTATTCGCGGAACAGGTCGGCGTGCAGGAACGGCAGTTCGACCGCGTCCCGGATCTGTTCGATCTGTGGGCCGAGCCCGCCGATGTCGGTGTAGCCGACGTCGGGCACCTCCTCGAGCACCAGGTCCTCGACCTCGGCCTTGGGGATGCGTTCGAAGGCGAACCCGGCCTTGGCGTCGACCATCAGCGAGTCGCCGGTGCGCAAGGGCCGGAAGTCCGGATCGGTGTCGTCGGACAGCAGCCGACCGGCCAGCCGCACCACCTTCTCGTCCTCGGTGTGGCCGATGACCACGGCACGGTCGCCGCCCGGCAGTACGTCGCGCACCTGGCAGATCTCGCCGACCCGCTCGTAGTCGGTGCCCTCGACGATGGTCATCGCCTCGTTCAGCCGCACCGCCTGACCGGGCACCAGCGTCTCGACCGGCACGTTGGGCGAGCTGTAGACGCGCATGCGCCGACCGGCGGTGAACACGTCCGCGGACTGGGTCTCGGCGTCCCCGCCGATGAAGTATCCGTACGCCGAGGGCGGCTGGCCGAGCCGGTCGACCTCCTCCTGGAGCACGTGCAGTTGGCCGCGGGCCTCCTTCAGGGTCTCCATCAGCCGGGTGTTGCGCACGGTCAGCGCGTCGACACGCTCCTGCAGATCGGCTGCCGTGCGCTGGGCATCGGCGTACTCCATCGCGCGCGGTGTGGACTGTCCCTCAGGTGTGCTCATCGGCGCTCCTCCCCTGTTCGGCTTCCACGCTACCGGTCGGCGCCGACGGGTTTTCGGGCCGGTCTCAGCCCTTCCCGGCACGCCGCTCGGGCCGCGGAGTGACGGTGCCGTCGGCCAGCCGTCGGGCCGTGACCAGGAAGGCGGTGTGTCCGTGCATCCGGTGCGAGGGGCGCACCGACAGTCCGACCACGTTCCACTCGCGCACCAGCGACTCCCAGGCGCGCGGTTCGGTCCAGCACTCCTGGGTGCGCAGCTCCTCGACCACCCGCGAGAGCTGGGTGACGGTGGCGACGTAGACCACCAGCACCCCGCCGGGCACCAGTGCCCCGCGCACCGCCGGCAGCACCTCCCAGGGCGCCAGCATGTCCAGGACCACCCGGTCGACCGGGCCGCCGTGCCGTTCGGCGTCGAATTCGGCCAGATCGGCCACCCGCAGCTGCCAGTTGTCCGGGACGCCGCCGAAGAATTCGGCGACGTTGCGCTCGGCGTAGTCGGCGTGATCGCCGCGCACCTCGTAGGAGATCACCGTGCCGGTCTCGCCGACCGCGCGCAGCAGCGAGCAGGTCAGCGCGCCGGAGCCCGCGCCCGCCTCGAGCACCCGCGCACCCGGGAACACATCGCCTTCGTGCACGATCTGTGCCGCGTCCTTGGGATAGATCACCTGCGCCCCGCGCGGCATCGACAGCACGTAGTCGGTCAGCAGCGGACGCAGCGCCAGATAGGGCGAGCCGCTGGTCGATTCGACGACCACGCCCTCGTCGGAGCCGAGCAGATCGTCGTGGGCGATGATGCCGCGGTGGGTGTGGAAGGACCCGCCCTCGGCGAGGACCACCGTGTATTTGCGCCCCTTGCCGTCGGTGAGCTGGACACGCTCGCCGACGGTGAACGGCCGGCGCGGCGGGGTGGACTCGGAATCGGCGGCGGTCATCACAGGCACCTTTCGGAAAAGCGGGGCGGACGGACGTCGGCGCGAGCGCCGTGCGGGCGCGCCGCACACCGCACCGGGCGGGCGTCGGCCCCACCGCCTACCCTGCCAGGTGTGACCGAGTCCGCTGTTCCTGCCCCGTCCGATCC
>Ga0079226_10005148_pt1 | contig 9997 bp, 8 predicted proteins | sample Poulit2014_FD_76345 | JGI IMG/M metagenome (GOLD analysis project Ga0079226, IMG submission 76345) | Agricultural soil microbial communities from Georgia to study Nitrogen management - Poultry litter 2014 | ecosystem: Environmental > Terrestrial > Soil > Agricultural land | place: USA: Georgia... | reverse complement strand
GCGATCATTCGTGCTGCCGCCTGGGCGGAGGTGATGACCTGCTCCGGGTCGGCCGGGACGGCGCACCCGGCAAGACGCTGCGCTACCTGTGCCGGGGACCGGGATGCGTTGTTCGTCACGAACGTCAGTGCCATTCCCGCCTCGCGGGCTACCTCGAGTGCGGGCGCAGCATGTGGCACAGCGTCTTGTCCGCGGTACACGACACCGTCCAGGTCGAGCATGGCCACGTCGAAGTTCTGGTGGAGCGGCAGTGCGGCAACCTGAAGCATCCCGGTGCCCTCGGTGGTGCTCAGCGGGCTGCCACGGCCGCCACATGGGCCGAGCCGAGGTAGGCATCACGGCTGACCAGCTCAGTCTGTAGCTGGGCGATGTCCGCGCTGCGCACCGGTTGGCCCGCCTGCACGGCCTGCGCTGAGGCGATACCGGCAGCCTCCCCCATCGCGAACGACGGTGGCATCACCCGTACTGCGGCCAGTGCTTCGTGGGTGGCGGAGATGCACCGGCCGGTGACGAGCAGCCCGTCCACCTGCGCGGGCACGAGACTCCGGTAGGGGATCTCGTACTCGTTCGCGGTCGGCGGGATGCCGTCATCGAACGGCCCCTGGTTGCTGGACGGACTGTGGATATCGACCGGGTACCCGGCTACGGCGATCACGTCCTCGAAGTGCCGTCCGGTGACAAGGTCGTCCAGGGTGAGCTCGTAGTCACCGGCGATCCGCCGGGACTCGCGCACCCCGATCGTGGCGGCGGTGTCGATCAGCTGGCACTCCCCCAGGCCGGGCAACTCCTTGCGGAAGAAATCCATCAGCAGGTCCACCTGTCGGCGAGCAGCGATCTCCGCGCGGGTCAGGTCGCCCGCATCGGTGCCGTCCAGGCCGAGGACGCGAGTGGTGTTGATCCGCCACACGCCAGGCTCCAAGGTCTTGAACAGCTGCACTCCGCGGCGGGGCAGCGTGTAGCGCCCGGAACTCGTCGCCTCTTCCACGATGCTCTCGAACGGGAAGAGTTCATCGGGGTGCTCCCGCTTGTACTGCTCGACTGCCTCGTCGTCGACGTTACCGATGCGGAAGAACAGGGTCATCGGCTGCATCAGCCCGTCGCTGTCGCGGCCCATCGCGAACTCGGCACCTGCCAGCGCGGCGACGTCCCCGTCACCGGTGGCATCGATCACCGATCCTGCCGGCAGGTAGGACATCCCGGATTTGTTCACCACCACGACACCCCGCAGCCGGCCGTCCTCCACGACCGCATCGATCGCCCAGGTGTGCAGCAGCAGGTCGACGTCCTCCTCGAGCACCATCTCCTGCGCGACCCGTTTGGCCGCCTCGGGATCGAAGGGGGTGACCGCATCGTGGCCGAAACGGATGAACCCGGAGTACGGTGATCCGCCCTTCGTCTGGGACGGGTGGACGGCACCGCCCCGGGCCTCCATGCGGCGCACGAACTCGTCGAAGACGCCACGAACCAGCTGGGTCTGGCCGTCCAGGGAGAAGGAGGTCATGCACGGTCCGACCAGCCCGGCGGTGAGGTTTCCACCCAGAGAGCCGAACCGTTCGACCAGTCGGACCGATGCGCCGCTACGGGCAGCCGCTACAGCCGCGGCAAGTCCCGCCGGGCCGCTGCCCACCACCAGGACATCCGTCGGCTTTGCCACCGGAATCGTTCGTGTATACGTGCGTGTGTCCACTCTCATCCCTCACTTGTTGGTTCCGGCCCCGTGCCCCTGGACGAGGCCATTCGTGTGCGGAGATAGCGCTCGAGTGCCCGGATCAGGTCCCCGCCGAAGTCCCGCGCACTGCTGACGTTCACCTCGGCCCCCTCAGCAGTGGCGTAGGGAAACTCGAGGATCGCGTGCAGGCCAGCCCCTGGTTCGTCGTCCAGGAACCAACCGATGGACTGCTGCGGCGCGGCTCGTTCGTCCCGGGAGACGTAGTTCTTGGCCACGTTCCAGGCGGTGCCGAACGGCAGATTGTTGCTGCTCCGGTAGGGCAGCGGGCCGGTGGCCCCCCGCTCGAGCTCGTCGGCCAGCCGCTGCACCAGCGCCCAGTTCTCGGCGTCGGGCGAGCCGACGAAGTAGATCCGCTCGTTGGTGGGGCGCGGGGTGATGTTCGGGCAGTGCAGATCCAGCACCACGTCGAACGGCGGGCGCGATGACTCCCGCAGCAGGTCACGGATGGCGCGAACCGAGGCGTAGATCCCCTCCGTGGGTCCGTAGTCCCGGCCGTGGTCGTGCGGCGCCCGGTTCTTCCCCTGGTCCCCGGCTTCCACGCCATCGAGGTCGACGAACGGCACGGCGGCGAACTCGACGTGCTCACGCAGCCACCGTGCTGCGGGGTCATCAGATCCGAGCACGTGTTCCATCGCTCCTTCGAGCACGTGGCTGGCCATCATCTCGCAGCTGTGGTGCCGGCAGGTGAGCAGCACCCGGGCGTGCGCGCCACCGTCGGTGCGTCCGAACCTGAGCAGCTGGACGCTTCGTCCGGCCTCGGAGCGGGTCAGCTGCCGACGCTCGAGTCCGCCCTGCCCCTCGTACCTGGTGAGGAACAACTCCAGATCCGCCGCGGTGTAGGGCATCCCGACGGAGAACCTCACCTCGGGGCACCCGTGCGGGACGTCGAACAGGAACGAGCCATCGCGGACGGACGAGGTACCGAGCCAATGCCACGTGCGCCCCTCGTCGAGGCTCACCGCCGGCCCGCGGGCGGCGATCGGCGTCGGGTCGCCGACGATCCGCACCCGGAGGCGGCGGTCGGCGCACTCCCGGACCCGGAAGTACCAGTAGAACCAGCTCCCGATCGTGTCCCGCAGGTCGGGCCGGACCTCGATCTCATCCTCGGCGAGCACCTCGATGATCGCGTTCCCGCCCGGGAAGTCGGTGTCGGTCAGCATGCAGCGTTCACCGGAGGCTCGTGCCGCGGAGACGCTCGGGCACCGGGATCCCGAGGTGGGCCAGCACGGTCGGCGCGATATCGATGTTCTCGGCCTCGTCGGCCCACACACCGCCTGAGCCGGTCGGCCCGCCCGCTCCGGTCTCCCCGCCCGCACCGAGCACCCCGGCCACGATGAACGACTGACGCTCCTGCCAAGAGCCGCCGCCGTGCCCACCCTCATCGAGGTGCCCGTGATCAGTGGTCACCATCACCAGCCACTCCTCGTCTGCGAAGCCGGGCCGGCTGCGCAGGCTGTCGACCAGCCGGCTCAGCCGCATGTCCTGGCGTGTGATGGCCCGCTCGTACTCCTCGCCGACACCGGAGGCGTGGGCGATCTGGTCGGTCTCCCCCAGGTAGACGAACGCTAGGTCGGGGTCGCCGGTGCTGAGCTGGCGTTCGGCTGCTTCCTGGATCACCGGGTCGGTCTCGGTGAACTTGCCCGGATAGCCGCGGCGGTCCACCCAGTCGACCGTGCGCACACCGGGGCCGAAGAGCGGACCGGGCCCGAACGTGGTCCCGAAGATCAGTGCCGACGCCGCTCCGTAGGTGTTCAGCGTGGGGCGTTCGCAGTAGGCGGTGGTCAACATCTCCGGGTACCGATGCAGGCGGTTGAGCTCCTCCTCGTTGCCCATCACCCCGTGCTCATCTGGCCACACGCCGGTGAGGATGGTGGACCAGCCCACCGCTGTCACGGTTGGCGCGATGGTGACGTCGGGCAGGATGGTGCTCCACCAGCGTCCGCCCTCGGCGAGCTCGGTGAGCGCTGGCGGTGCCAACCGGCGGGCCGTGTCGTCGCGCACCCCGTCCCAACCGACCAGGAGCGCCTTGGGCCGTCGTCCTTCATGCTGCATCGTCTGTCATCCCTTCACGGCACCGGCCGCCAGGCCGGCCTTGAGCTGTCGTTGGCCGAGCACGAGCACGACCGTGGTCGCGGCCATCACCATGACTGTTGCTGCCATCACCATGGGCCACTGGGTCGTCGCTTCGCCCTGCATCGACCTCAACCCGATCTGCACGGTCCGCACCCGGTCATCGGTGGTGACCAGCAATGGCCAGAGGTACTTGTTCCAGGTGTTGATGAATGTGTACACAGCCAGCGTGGCCAGCATCGGCCGTGACAGCGGCAGCACCATCGAGACGAAGAACCGGAACCGGGAAGCACCGTCGATCTGGGAGGCCTCGAAGAGCTCGTTCGGCAGCGTACGGAATGCCTGGCGCAGCAAGAAGATCCCGAAGGCGGATGCCAACGAAGGCACGGTCAACCCCTGGAAGGTGTTCAGCCAGTTCAGGTCCCGAACGGTCTGGAAGTTCACGATGATCGTCGCTTCCCACGGGATCATCAGGGTGGACAGCATCACGCCGAACAGCACGCCACGACCTCGGAACCGGATAAACGTGAACGCGAAGGCCGCCATTGAGCACGTAATCATGAGAGCGACCATGACGATGAGGGACATGATCAGCGTGTTCAGCAGGTAGTGCAGAAGCGGAAACTTCCCGAACGCGTCCACATAGTTGCTGAAGTCCAGCGGCCAGCTCGGCAGCACCGCCCCAGCGTTGAAGTCCGCCTGGGACATCAAGCTCGCCGAGATGGCATAGAGCATCGGGAACGAGGTCATGAAGGCGGCCAGGATCAACGCAATCCACACCAGGATGCGTGAGGTGCGGCCATGCACGAGTCTCACTGGTAATGCACCTTTCGCTCCCCGAACCTGAACTGCACCGCGGACAACACCGCCACGATCAGGAACAGGATCACCGTCTGTGCACTGGCATAGCCCACCTGCCGGTGGACGAAGGCGTTCTGGTAGATCTCATACACGATCAGGTTCGTCGCCCCGGCCGGTCCGCCCTGGGTCAGGATGTCGATCTGCCCGAACGACTGGAAGGAATCGATCACCAGCACGATGCTCACGAAGAACAGCACCGGAGACAGCAGCGGAACGGTGATGTTCCATAGTTGCCGCCATCGACCCGCCCCATCCAGGGCAGCGCTCTCGTACAGATCAGTCGGCAACGACTGCATCCCACCAAGCAGCACGATGAACGTAAAGCCAAGGTGCATCCAGATCGTGGTCAGCGACACCGAGATGAGTGCCACCTCTGGGTCGGTCACCCAGCCGACGGGAGAAATTCCGAATATTCCGAGGAATGCGTTCAGGATGCCTTGGCTGGGGTGGAAGATCAGCCGCCATACCACGGCTGCTGCCGCTGCCGAGATGGCAAGCGGGAGAGCGTAGACCGTGCGGAAGATGGCCATCCCACGGAGCTTCTCATTGGCGAGGAGCGCCAGACAGAGCGCGATCGCCATCGTGGTCGGCACGACCATCACCGCGAAGGACACGGTCGCCACCAGGCTCTGGCGGAAACCATCCGATGTCAGCGTGGCGATGTAGTTGCTTAGGCCGGCGAACACGGTCGGCAGCCCGCGCACATTGGTGTTGAAGAAGCTCAACCAGCCGGCCTTGACCGCCGGGTAGAACAGAAAGACGGCGAAGATCACCAGCACAGGGGACAGGTAGCCCAGCCCAGCAAGCAGGTTGCGCCATTCGCGGCGTCGACGCAATCGGCGCCGGTCCGGGGACTCAGGGGGCGGCTGGGTGCGCCCGGTGCCCCGAACGCGCCCAGTCTTGGTGTCGACTGCTGCCATCAGTTCTGGTTCGCCTCGTTGTACGTCTCAAGCTGCGAGGTGATCGCCGCGGCGGATTGGTCGAGAACGGTCTGTGGATCACCGCCGTCGTAGACCGCCTCCCAGGCGTCGGAGAGCTCGGTTGTGGCGCTCACACCAGACAGCGAGCTGAGACTATTGGGGTCTTCACCATCGGCCAGCTCCTGCTCGTTGGCCGAGGCGAGCGCCGGGATCTCATCCATTGCGTCGATCAGAACCTGCTCGTCGTAGGCCTCCTCGACTACGGGGAAGTACCCAGTTTGGGCGGCCCACCGGGCTTGGACCTCTGGCGAGCTGGCGAAGCGAACGAACTCGTAGGCCGCCTGCTGCGTCTCCTCCGGGGCGTCGGCGAAGATCGCCATCCCGTTTCCGCCAGTGCCCACACCCGCCGAGGTCTCTCCCTCGGGCACCGGCAGGGGCATCGAGTCGAAGGCGAAGTCCGCAGACTGGGTGTGCATGATCGTGGCCGCTGTAGTGTCCCCGATCATGCCGACCTGGCCGGCGTACCAAGGCTGGCGTAGGTCGTCGAAGGAACGCCCGTAGTTGCCGGTCAGACCCTCCTGGTACATCTCCTGGATCCAGGTCATCGTCTCTACTCCGGCGGGGCTGTTGAAGACCGCTTCTGTAGGCGGTGCCTCGCGACCGTTGCCGTTATCGAGGAGCGGTTCGCCACGAAGTCCCATCAGGGTCTGGATCACTCCGCCATCGATGAGAAAGGCAGCCCCATACTTCATCCCGGCTTCTTCCTGCAGCGTGCGGGCTGCCTCCTCGAAGTCCTGGTAGGTCTGCACCTCATCCGGATCCAACCCGGCTTCCTCGAAGGCGTCCACGTTGTAGAAGACGACGTTGGTCGAGGCTGACTGGGGCATGTATTGCAGGGCACCATCCATGCTGTAGGAGGCACGAAGCACCGGCTGAAGACTCTCGATATCGAACTCGTCATCAGCGTCGATGAACTCCTGCATCGGTGTGATCAGGCCAGCCTCGACCGTTTGGCGCATGTTGCCCATCTGCATGATGTCCGGGGCTTCGTCGGTCCCAACCACCTGAAGCAGCTTGGTGTACGCCTCGTCGTACATGCCCTGCTCGGAGGCATGGACGACGATCTCCGACTGGCTGTCGTTGAAGTCCTCGACGATCTCTTGGAAAGCCTCGCCGTTGTTGCCGCGCATCGAGTGCCACAACGTGACCACAGTCCGGCCCTCGTCATCTGTGGCAGCCTCGCTGCCAGCACACGCACTGAGCGTCAAGGCCACGGCACTGATCGCCGCGATCCCGGCCAGGCCCTTGCGTACTGTCTTCATTCCTCGCGCCTCCGTTGGTTCGGGTACCGACATGGTTTGCGTGCGTCGAACATCCCGTGGAACACGCGCTCAACGTACCTCTCTGCGGCCTGCGTCCCCACCATCTGCACGTATGTGCATCAGTGCCCCTCGCACATTTCGCCAGATAGACGACGATCTGCACGAACGCGCACGTGCGGTTGGGGGAGGATGAGCCGGGTGGCGCTGTCGGCGGCAGAACCGGCCGGAGCACCTGGATACCACACGCGCCGACCGGCGTACCGGTCACGCACCCGCTGCAGTCTGCGCAATGACCTGAATCGACGTCCACTCTCCAGCGATGTGACCGACATCTTCCAACCCGATCTGCTCCTGCCCCTTCTGCACGATTGTGCATTTCCGGCGAGAACTCTTGCAGGACGCGATGGTGGTGGCCAGAGTGACTCGCAAGGAAGCCCAGGCCCGCACATCCCGGGAACCGCCCAGACCGGAAGCACCCAGGGTCGCGCCGGTCGTTCGACACTGACCGGAAGGACACGTCCATGTCAGACAATGCTGTCTCGATCAATCGCCGCCAACTGCTCGCACTCACCCCGCTGCCACTGGTGACCGCCTTACCAGGCCTGTCCACCGTTCCCGCACAAGCGGCCGAGACACCGAGTGGCGGACAGGTGGTCGCATTCATCACCGATGTGCACCTCAATCCCGAGGACGAGGTCAAGACCGCGCGTGCCCGCGCCTGTGCCGAGGCCTTGGTCGAGCTCGATCCTGACCTGGTCCTCCATGGCGGTGACCTCACTGATCACGGCACCGCGCTGGCACTGCGCACCTGGATGGAGATGTTCCCCCCCTCGTTCCGCGACCGGCTCCACCACGTCCCGGGCAACCACGAGACCCACTGGAACAACGACGCCTACCAGGCCTACGAATCCGAGATCGGCCCGAGGCAGTACTCGATCGATCTCGATGACATCCACATCGTCTTCACCGACGCTTCCATCGAGCAGCAGGGCGTGGCTGACTTCGACGACCAGCAGATCTCCTGGCTACGCCGCGACCTGGCCACGGCGACCGGCCGGCCCATCCTGGTGGTCGGTCACCATGTGCTCGCCTTGACGCCGAACCAGATCCGCAACGGTGACAAGGTGCTCGACGTCCTCACCGAGGCCAGTGCCCATGCCTACCTGTGCGGACACATCCACAGCGAACTCAATAATGTGGTCAACGGGCTGACCGAGCTCACCGGGGTCTCCAACGACGAAGAACCCGGCTACTACACCCTGACCCGAAAGATCACCGAGGACAGCGATGTACTCAAGGTGGAACGGGTCGACATTGCCGACCCCGCCGATCCCGACGTCGAACCGGGCCGCCGCGAACTGCCCGCGATCGACCTGGCACCGGCCAACCGCAACCGGCTCCAGCCCACTCGGGCCGACGTCCAGGTCACGGAGGCTGGGCTGAAGGTCGAAGCGGATCTAGCACCCGATGCTCAACCTGAGAAGGTCGAGGCTGCGGTAATGGGCCCGGAGCTGGCGCGTGGCAACATCGACGACTATCAGGAGCTCACTGCCGAGGGCAACACCTGGTCCGGGATCCTCGACCTCACCGATGTCCCGGCCGGCGAGAACCGCGTCCTCATCCGAGTGTCCGCACCCGGCGGGGCCGGCCCCATTGGCGGCGACCTGTGGCGCACCACCCTCCACTTCGAGCTGGACGGGTTCACCCCGGAATGGACCTTCCGTCTCCGCGGGACGATCTCGGCCGCTCTCGTCTCGGATCAGGACCACGTGATCGCCGCCACCACTGCGGGCCACGTGTGGGCGATGCGCAGCGCGGGTCGCCGCGTCCAGCCGGTGTGGCGAGCCCACACGGGCCCTGTGTACAACGACCCGGTCGCCATCGCCGACCAGCACCAGATCTTCTTCCCGTGCGCCGATCATCACGTCTACGCGCTGGACTCCACCGACGGTGCGCTGCTCTGGCGAACTGATATCGGCGCCCCAGTGGGATCGGACCTGACGGCCACCACCATCGACGGCAACGACGTCGTCCTCGCGATCGCTGTCGACTCCTTGTACTGCCTGGATGCAGCCGACGGTTCAGTACGGTGGAGTCAACAGCTGACCGGGATCAGTGGTGGTCCGGCCACCTGCGACGGTGACCGCGTCTACCTCGGCGTCGGCGACGGCAAGACCTGGGCATTCGACGCCCGCACCGGCGAACCAGAGTGGAGCATCGAGCAGGCAGAGGGTTACACCGACGTCTACGGCCAGCTGCGCCATGGGCCCTGGCAGGCCCAGCGCCTGCTACTGCCGCAGGACGCGATCCTGGCCTGCACCAAAGACTCGATGCAGGCAGTGGACCGTAGCGGCGGCGACCGGATCTGGGAGCGTGAGGGGCCATTCGGCGTCTCTCCCGCGCCGCGGATGTGGCGCGAGCGCGTCCTGGTGGTCAGCGAGGAGGGCACGGTCATGCTCCTCGACCCCGCTACGGGTGATGCCGAGCTGGAGGTGGAGACAGTCCCGTACATCAAGAACGCGGACTATCTGGTCCGAGGCTCCACCGTGATCGTGACCGGCGCTGGTGGGCTGGTGGCTACGGTGGACCTGGAGGATGGGAGCAGTGAGGTCCTCGGGCAGATGGCTCCCGACTACGTGTTCTCCTCACCGGTGCTGTCCCCCGACGAAAACCACTACATCGTGGCGACCATGAATGGGGACCTGCGCAGCTACCCACTGCCGTGAGCAGCCACTGCTCGCTGCACAGATCCTCCGGCTGCGGCGGGTCTTGCATTGCAGTGGACCCACTGGTGGTGCGCTACCGCCACCAGCAGGTACTGAACCTGACCATCCCGCAGGCCTACGCCTACCTCCGGGACCGGATCGGCACACTGGTGAGCGAGTACCAGATCGACTACCTCAAGTGGGACCACAACCGGCCCCTGATCGAATCCGGCACCCGGCTGCTGCAGCCGCCGACGCTGCACCCCGAGCGGCCGGCGCTGCTGCACCTGCAGCGGGTCTGAGACAGCGACCATGGCGGGCTGCCCGCCCCGCATGGCAGCCCGCCCGGTAGAGGTTACGGATGCGTCATGGACATCACGTCCAAGGCGG
>Ga0079226_10005147_pt1 | contig 10000 bp, 8 predicted proteins | sample Poulit2014_FD_76345 | JGI IMG/M metagenome (GOLD analysis project Ga0079226, IMG submission 76345) | Agricultural soil microbial communities from Georgia to study Nitrogen management - Poultry litter 2014 | ecosystem: Environmental > Terrestrial > Soil > Agricultural land | place: USA: Georgia... | reverse complement strand
TTAGCCACTTCTTCATCTGTAGTTCCATCAAGTACAACTAAAGCACCAATACGACCACCCATGTGAGTGTATGTTCCAAATACTGCATCATCAGATTTAGTGTTAACTACAAAACGACGTAATTCGATTTTTTCACCAATTGTTGCAACAATTGAATCAATATATTTCTGAACAGTTTGTCCTTTATCTTCCATTTCCTGATTAAGTGCTTCTTCTAAATCAGCTGGTTTTTTTGCTAAAATATGATTTCCTAACTCGACTAGTAGTTTTTGGAATGTTTCATTTTTAGTTACAAAATCTGTTTCACAGTTTACTTCAAGTAATACTGCGTCGTTTCCTTCTGTAGATATATATGTTGAACCTTCTGCTGCAATACGGTCAGCCTTTTTAGCTGCTTGTGCAGAACCAGTTTCACGTAAATAATCAATCGCTTTTTCCATATCACCATTTGTTTCCTCTAATGCTTTTTTACAATCCATCATACCTGCACCAGTTTTTTCACGTAATTCTTTAACCATTTTTGCTGTAATAGCCATAATAACATCCTCCTATATTTTTAATTAATGCTCTATTCCCTTTAAAAAAGGCGATAAAAGGTTAGCCCCTTATCACCTCTATTTTAAATAATACTTAATTTTTAACTTCAGTTTCTTCTGTTTTTTCCTCTTCAGCTTCTTCTGCAGTTTCTTCTCCTTGTCTTCCTTCAATAACAGCATCTGCCATTTTTGATGTTAGAAGCTTTACTGCACGAATTGCATCATCGTTAGCAGGAATTACATAATCAATCTCATCTGGATCACAATTTGTATCGACAATTCCTACAATAGGAATATTTAGTTTAATACCTTCTGCTATAGCTATACGTTCTTTACGTGGATCAACAACAAACATTGCGTCTGGAATACGCTTCATATCTTTAATTCCACCTAAGAATTTAACTAAGCGATCTTTTTCTTTAATCAATTCAACAGTTTCTTTTTTAGGTAGAACTTCAAACGTTCCATCCTCTTCCATTTTTTCAATTTGTTTTAGACGATTAATACGTTTATGAATTGTTTGGAAGTTAGTTAATGTACCACCTAACCAACGCTGGTTAACATAATACATTCCTGAACGAATAGCCTCTTCTCTAACAGATTCTTGAGCTTGTTTTTTAGTACCTACAAATAAAACAGTACCACCATTAGCTGATAAATCTCTTACGAAATTATATGCTTCATTAATTTTTTTAACTGTTTTTTGAAGATCAATGATATAAATACCATTTCTCTCTGTAAAAATATACTTCTTCATTTTCGGGTTCCAACGTCTTGTTTGGTGACCGAAATGAACACCTGCTTCTAATAATTGTTTCATTGAAATAACTGACATAATATATTCCTCCTTGTGGTTTTATACCTCCATTTAGATCATCTTTGTTAATTAACTTAATTTCTAAGCACCTAAATTAACAAATAACTAAATGTGTGTATTTTTTATTTTATACCATTGATTAATTTACCATACACAAATGATTTATTCAAGCATTTTAATTTGCTTTAAGCTTTTCTAATTCATTTAAGAACTTTATATTGAGAACTTTAATGTAAGTTCCTTTCATACCAAGAGATCTTGATTCAATAACTCCAGCACTTTCTAATTTTCTAAGTGCGTTAACAATTACTGAACGCGTGATTCCCACACGATCTGCTACTTTACTCGCAACTAATAATCCTTCTGTACCATCTAACTCTTCAAATATATGTTCAATTGCTTCTAGCTCACTAAATGATAATGAACTGATTGCCATTTGAACTACCGCTTTGTTTCTTGCTTCTATTTCTTTTTCTTCTGAGATACCTTGTAGTATTTCCATACCTACAACAGTTGCTCCATATTCTGCTAAAACTAAATCGTCATCGTCAAATGTTGATGAGAAACGACCAATAATCATGGTACCTAATCTTTCACCGCCACCAATTATCGGTACAATTGTAGTCATACCATTTTTAAATAACTCTTTATTTTCAGCTGGAAAGATAGAGTGTGGTGAATCAACATCTATATTTTCTGTCGTTGCATTAAATTTCAACATTTCTTCCGTATAATATTCTGGAAATCTTCTTTCTTCTAACATTTTTTTCATACGATCATTTTCAACTTCTTGATGAACAGCCACTCCCAATAACTTACCTTTCTTACTTAAAATGTAAACATTACTATTTAATACTTCCGTTAATGTTTTAGCCATATCATTAAAATCTACTGGATTACCCGCTGACTTTTGTAATAGTGAATTAATTCTTCTCGTACGTTGTAATAAACTCATATAAAACTTCCTTCCTATTTTTATAAGATAAATTGACTCATATCTTTATTTTTTGAAATTTCTTTTAGTTTTTCATCAACATAACTTGCTGTAATTTCTATAGTTGGCAAATTGATGTCAGGTGCTTCAAACGATAAATCTTCCAACAATTTTTCTAATATGGTGTGAAGACGTCTTGCACCTATATTATCTGTTTCACGGTTAACTTCATATGCAATTTCAGCAAGACGCTTGATAGCATCTTCTGTAAATTCTATATTAATATTTTCGGTCTTTAATAATTCTTTATATTGTTTTAATAAAGCATTTGATGGTTCTTTTAATATCCGTTCAAAATCATTAGCCGTTAGTTTATCAAGTTCTACTCTAACAGGAAAACGCCCTTGTAATTCTGGTATAAGATCTGATGGCTTTGCCATATGAAATGCACCTGCTGCGAAAAACAACACATGATTTGTTTTTACTGGTCCATATTTTGTCATCACAGTTGAACCCTCGACAATAGGTAAAATATCTCTTTGGACACCTTCTCTTGAAACGTTTGGCCCTTGACTGTCTTGACCAACCACTTTATCAATTTCATCAATAAATATAATCCCTGACTGTTCTGCACGATAAATTGCTTCTTGCTGGGCCTCATCCATATCCACAAGTTTTTTAGCCTCTTCTTGGATTAACAGCTTCCTTGCTTCTTTAACAGTTGTTTTTCTTTTTTTAGTTTTTGAAGGCATTAATTGGTTGAAAGTTTCTTGCATATTCATCCCCATTTGTTCCATACCCGAACCTTGTAGCATATCAAACATTGATGCCGGTTGTTCTTCTAATTCTACGGTAACAAGTTCTTCTTCTAGTTCACCATTTGCCAACTGTTGCTTTACTTGTTGACGCTTTGTTTTTATTTCTTTTGTTTTTTCACTATCTTCTTCATCTTGTGAATTTTCAGGATTTTGAAATAACATTTCTAGTGGGTTTGATACTTTATTTTCTTTTTTAGCTTGAGGAACTAATAGTTTTACTAATCGTTTATTAGCTGCTTCTTTCGCTTCTTCTTGGACTTCTTTTGTCTTTTCTTCTTGAACCATTCGGAGTGACATTTCGACTAAATCACGTACCATCGATTCTACATCACGTCCAACATATCCCACTTCGGTAAACTTTGTAGCTTCAACTTTAATGAAAGGTGCTTTAACTAAATCTGCTAATCTTCGTGCTATTTCTGTTTTACCAACACCTGTTGGTCCTATCATTAAAATATTTTTTGGAACGATTTCCTTCTTCATTTCATCATCTAATTTCATTCTTCGATAACGATTTCTTAACGCTACAGCTACAGAACGCTTCGCTGCGTTTTGACCAATTATATAGTAATCTAACTTTTCAACAATTTGTTTAGGAGTTAAGTTATTACTCATACATCTATCACCTTTCTATTACTCAATTACTTCAGTTGTTATCTGATCATTTGTGAACACACAAATATCACCAGCAATTTTTAATGCAGCTTTAGATATTTCTTCTGCTGTTAAATCTTTGGAATATTCTTTAAGTGCGCGACCTGCACTTAAAGCAAAGTTACCACCTGAACCAATTGCTAAGATACCGTCATCAGGTTCTATAACTTCACCTGTTCCAGACACCAACAACATATCTGTTTTATTCATTACAATTAACATTGCTTCTAGTTGACGGAGCATTTTATCACTTCGCCACTCTTTTGCTAATTCAACAGATGCACGCATTAAATTACCATCAAACTCTTCTAATTTAGCTTCAAATTTTTCAAATAAAGTGAATGCATCAGCTACAGAACCAGCAAAACCAGCGACGACTTGATTCTTAAATAACCGTCTTACTTTTTTTGCTTTTTGTTTCATGATTACTGACTCTCCTAAAGTAACTTGACCGTCTCCACTCATGGCACTTTGTCCCTGATGTTGAATAGCAAATATTGTTGTTGCATGTAATTCATTGTTCAATTAAATCATCTCCATATTTATTTATCAGATAAACGTGCTCTTGGATGACTGTTCATATAAACTTGTTTAAGTCGATCCTTTGTCACATGTGTATACATTTGAGTTGAAGATAAATTCGCATGACCTAATAATTCTTGTACAGTTCTCAAATCTGCGCCTTCGTTTAACAAATGTGTCGCAAATGTATGTCTTAATTTATGTGGATAGATATTAACTGTCATAGACGCTTTTTCAACTATTTTATTTAATACATAACGAACGCCTCTTGAGGTTAAAGGATTTCCTTTCGAATTCAAAAATAGAAAATCATTTGGATTCAATGATTTATTTAGAAGTTCTACTCTTCCATTCTTAATATAGTTTTCTAATGAGTTTTTTGCGTACTCTCCAAAAGGAATGTATCTTTCTTTACGACCTTTACCCAAAACCTTAACGGTTCCTATCGAAAAATCAATTGAGTGAAGTTTAAGATTAACACATTCACTCACTCGCATCCCTGTACCATATAAAATTTCAAGTAAAGCTTGATTTCTTTGACCAAGCGGTGTTGTTAAATCATTAACTTTAAATAACTCTGCTAGTTCTTCTTCATAAAAGAAACTTGGTATTAATGCTGCTTGTTTTGGCAAATTTACATGCAAGAAAGGGTTTAGTTTAACTAAACCCTCTCTTTCTAAATACGAATAAAAGCTTCGTAAACATGAAAGAATCCTTGAAACAGATCTTCTACTTAAATTTTTATCGTATAAATGTGTTAAAAATACTCTCACAACAATATAGTCCACATCTTTTAGTTGAGTAATGTTTTCTTTTTTCAAAAAAATGAAAAAATCATGTATATCTCCATCATAAAATTTAATCGTATAAGGTGATGCATTCTTCTCTATTATTAAATAATCCATAAAACCGCTTCTAAATTGATCGAAACTAGTCATCTGATCACCTCTAATATCTAGCCAATTACCTATGTTATCATAACATATATTTATCTGCTCTACAATTTAGTAGTGTGAATTTACACATAATTCAGAACTATTAATTCACAATGTTAAATTCAAACAAAAGAATTGAAAGTTATTCTCAATCTCAAATTATAAAGCGACTTATAAGAATAGTCAATAAAAAGTGATTTGTAATACAAATTAAAGCAGCTACATTGTAGCTGCTTTAATTTGCTTATTTTTCTTCTATTTGTTTTTCTTCATGGTTACATTCACTACATTTAATAATTGTTTCTTTTTTAGTCCTTTTCTCTACCATATAAGCCTTACATTCTGGACATTCTTTTTCTACTGGTTTATCCCATGAGACAAAATCACATTCTGGAAACGATCACAACCATAAAATGTACGGCGCTTCTTAGACTTTCTTTCAACCACATTACCTTCTTTACACTTTGGACACTTAACTCCAACTTTTTTCAATATTGGTTTAGTGTTCCGACATTCAGGGAAATTAGAACACGCCATGAATTTTCCAAATCGTCCCATTTTATATACCATTGGATGTCCACATTTTTCACAGTCAACACCCACAGGCTCGTCTTCAATCTCTACTTCTTTTATTTCGTCTTGTGCTTTTTCTAATCGTTTACTAAATCCTTGGTAAAATTCATCAATTACATCAACCCATTTTTCTTTTCCTTCTTCAATTTCATCCAAGTCCTTTTCCATTTTAACCGTAAATTCTACGTCTGTTATTTCAGGAAAATATTCAACAAGTAAGTCTAAGACAATCTCTCCAATCTCTGTTGGCACAAATCGACGATCTTCTAATGTAACGTAGCCACGCTTTTGAATAGTATCTAGTGTTGGTGCGTATGTTGATGGCCTACCTATTCCTTGTTTTTCCATTGTTCCTACTAATGTTGCTTCAGTATATCTTGGAGGTGGTTGTGTAAAGTGTTGTTTTGGTTCGATATCTTTAACATTTACATCTTCTCCCTCTTCCATTTCAGGTAAGAACTCTTCTTTTTCTTCATTTTCATTATCTGTTCCTTCAATATATATCTTCATAAAACCGTCAAATTTAATTTTTGAACCGTTCGCTCTGAACTCTACACCATTATTTTTCAAATGGATAGTCATTGTATCCATAATTGCAGGAGCCATTTGACTTGCTAGAAAACGATTATAAATTAATCGATATAATTTATATTGATCATTAGAAAGAACACTTTTTAATGATTCAGGTGTTCGCATAGCACTTGTTGGTCGAATAGCTTCGTGAGCATCTTGGCTACCTTCTTTTTGTTTAGCTTGCTTTACGTCTCCTAAATATGATTTCCCATATTCTTTTTCAATATGCTCTTTAGCTTCATTCTTGGCTGTATCAGATATGCGTGTTGAATCTGTTCGCATATACGTAATTAAACCTGTAATGCCTCCAGCTTCTTTACCTAAATCAATTCCTTCATATAATTGCTGAGCAACCATCATTGTTTTTCGAGCTCTAAAATTGATTGAGCGTGCTGCATCTTGTTGTAACGAAGATGTTATAAATGGTTTAGCAGGATTACGTTTTCTTTCTCTACGATTCACTTTATCAATATTAAATTCATTACCTTTAATTTTATTTAAGATAGCATCTACATCTTCTTTATCTTTTAGTTCTTTTTTCTTACCGTCGATACCGTAAAATTTCCCAGTAAATTTCTTTGAATCTTTGAAGAATTTAGCGCCTATTGACCAATATTCTTCAGGTTCAAATGCTTTAATTTCACGTTCTCTATCAATTACCATTTTCACTGCTACTGATTGAACACGTCCCGCACTTAGACCTTTTCTAATTTTTGCCCATAACAGTGGACTGATATTATAACCAACTAATCGGTCTAATATTCTTCTTGCTTGCTGAGCATCCACTAAATCATAATCAATTTTTCGAGGGTTTTTAAATGATTCTTTAATTGCATCTTTTGTAATTTCATTAAAGACAACACGACACTCAGTTGTCTCATCTACCTTTAAAGCGTGAGCTAAGTGCCAAGCAATCGCTTCACCTTCTCTATCAGGGTCAGCTGCTAAATAAATTTTATTTGCTTTTTTTGCTTCTTTTCTTAATTCTTTTAATACATCGCCTTTTCCGCGAATAGTAATATATTTCGGGTTGTAATTATCTTCTACATCAACACCCATCTGACTACGGGGCAAATCTCTTACGTGGCCCATTGATGCTCTAACCACATATTTCCTGCCTAAATAACGTTCAATTGTTTTTGCTTTAGCTGGTGACTCAACAATTACTAAGTCTTTTTTTGCTTTTTTACGTTTCTTTTTTGCTGTTGTTTTCTTTTTAACAGGTGTTTTTTTTGTTTCTTTTGTCATCTATAATTCCTCCTATATAATGAGGTTATTTATCTCTAATAATGTTTTAATAACTCCTAAAATTGAAATCTCATTAATAGTAAGGACAGATTTTACTTTTGTCAAATGAAATGCAAATAAGATATTTGTGTATTTGTAGTTATAGCTCATTAAAATCTTCAAATATATCGTTAGTATTTAAAATTAATTTAGCTCCTTGTTGAATCAATTTATTATTTCCTAATGTTTGATTTTCTAAAAGTTCTCCTGGAACAACGTAAACTTCTCTTCCTTGTTCTAATGCTTGATCTACAGTAATTAAAGTTCCACTTTTTTCTCCTGACTCTATAACGATGGTTCCTTTAGTTAAACCACTAATGATTCGATTTCTTTCTGGGAAATGATGACGTTTAGGCTTTATATTTGGAGCGTACTCTGAAATTACTAAACCATAATTTTTAATTTTATTAAATAAATTTATATTTTCTTTTGGATAAATATGATTAAAACCACTGCCCAAAACACTTATCGTCAGTCCTTTTAACTCTAATGCTTTTTGATGTGCAAAACTATCTATCCCTCGGGCCATTCCACTTACAATGATCCAATCTTTTTCTACTAAAGGTGTCACAAAATGATTAACTTTATATTTTCCATTAATAGTAGGATTTCTCGTTCCAATTACACTAAGGGATTTTGTTTCTTTTAATAAGTTTAAATTTCCTTTAGCATAAATAACAAAAGGAGGATCTGGAATCTGTTTAAGTTGATTAGGATAGTAAGGGTCAAAATATGTGATAATAAAGCAATTCAGAGCATCTTTTTTTATTTGATTTATGAAAGTCAGTGAATGAAGTTTAGTGTGAATTATTGTTGCTTTTGTTGATGTAATATTTAAAAGAGAGGATATTTCTGAAGGGGATTTTTGATAGATAGATTGTAAACTAGAATCAATAGTTAATAAATAAGAAATCTTTTTTCGCGTTAAATACTTGATTCTTGTTAAATGAATTAATCTTAATCTGAATTTTCGCATTAATAAACTCCTTTATAAAAAAAGAAGTGAGCTATTAACCCACTTCTTATTTATTTTAATGTGTTTTACATTTTTCTGCTAAATCATTTTCTTTTAGTAATTCAATCATAGTCTCTCCCATTTTGGCTGGAGATTCAGCTACTTTAATACCACATTCTCTCATAACACGTTGTTTTTCTGCTGCAGTACCTTCACCACCAGATATAATAGCACCTGCGTGACCCATTCTTTTTCCTGGTGGTGCAGTTGCTCCACCAATAAATCCTGCTACAGGTTTTGTCATGTTTTCTTTAATCCATCTTGCTGCTTCTTCTTCAGCAGTTCCACCAATTTCACCTATCATAACAACAGCAAACGTTTCAGGGTCTTCATTAAATTTCTTTAAAACATCAATGAACGATGTTCCATTCACTGGGTCTCCCCCTATCCCAACCGCTGTTGTTTGTCCATAACCAGCTTGTGTTAGTTGATGCACTGCTTCGTATGTTAATGTTCCTGATCTTGACACAACACCTATATGACCTTTTTTATGAATATAACCAGGCATAATTCCTATTTTACATTCATCAGCTGTTATTACACCTGGACAATTGGGTCCAATTAATGTTGTCTTTTTATCTTTCATAAACTCTTTTACTTCAATCATATCCTTAATCGGAATATGTTCTGTTATACAAATAGTTAAATCTAATTCAGCATCCGTCGCTTCCATTATTGCATCTGTGGCAAAAGCAGCTGGCACATATATAATCGATACTGTTGCTCCAGTCGCTTTGACAGCGTCTTCAACTGTGTTAAAAACAGGCACACCTAGAACTTCTTCTCCTCCACGTCCTGGTGTAACTCCACCTACAATCTTTGTTCCGTATTTAATCATTTCTTTCGTATGGTCTAAACCTGCTGAACCTGTGATTCCTTGAACGATTACTTTAGTTTCAGAATTAACATATATACTCATTTACCGCACGCCCTTTCTAACAATTATTAAGTATTAAATTACTTATTTTTAACTTCTTGAACCATTTTGACAATTTTATCAGCACCATCTGCCATCGAGTCAGCCGATGTAATATTTAATCCTGATTCTTCAAGCATTTGTTTGCCCAAGTCTACATTCGTTCCTTCTAAACGAACAACTAATGGAATCTCTAGATCAAATTGTTTCGTTGCTTCAATAATACCTTGTGCTATATAATCACATTTCATTATTCCACCAAATACGTTTACAAAAATACCTTTAACCTCTTCATCAGATAAGATGATTTTAAACGCTTCTGCTACTTTTTCTGGTGTTGCATCTCCTCCAACATCTAAAAAGTTAGCTGGATTTCCACCATGATATTTAATAATATCCATTGTTGACATAGCTAAACCG
>Ga0079226_10005145_pt1 | contig 10002 bp, 10 predicted proteins | sample Poulit2014_FD_76345 | JGI IMG/M metagenome (GOLD analysis project Ga0079226, IMG submission 76345) | Agricultural soil microbial communities from Georgia to study Nitrogen management - Poultry litter 2014 | ecosystem: Environmental > Terrestrial > Soil > Agricultural land | place: USA: Georgia... | reverse complement strand
GACGAGTACCAGGACGTCAACGCGCTGCAGCAGCGGCTGCTGGACCTGTGGCTCGGGGGTCGGGGCGACATCTGCGTCGTCGGCGACCCCGCCCAGACCATCTACTCCTTCACGGGGGCCACCCCGGAGCACCTGCTGCGTTTCGGCCGGACCCATCCCGGGGCCGAGACCGTGCGCCTCGTGCGCAACTACCGCTCCACCCCGGAGGTGCTCGGGCTCGCCAACCGGCTGCTCACCGACCCCTCCGGCGGGCGCCGGCACGGGTCCGTGGAGCTCGTGGCCCAGCGCGAAGGGGACAGCTCGGCTTCCCGACCGCGGCTCACCGCCCTCGACGACGACCCCGCCGAGGCGGCGTGGGTCGCCGAGCGGATCGGTGAGCTCGTCGAGCAGGGGAGGCCGCTGCGCGAGATCGCGGTGCTCTTCCGGACCAACGGGCAGTCGGAGGGCTTCGAGTCCGCGCTCACCGACGCCGGCATCCCCTACCTCGTGCGCGGCGGCGAGCGCTTCTTCTCCCGCAAGGAGGTGCGCGAGGCGGTGCTGCTGCTGCGCGGCGCCGCCCGCACCGACGACGGGAGCAAGCCGCTGCCCGCCCTCGTCGAGGACGTCCTCGGCGGCATGGGCTGGCAGCCGGAGGCGCCCGCCGGCAGCGGCGCCGTGCGGGCCCGCTGGGAGTCCCTCAAGGCGCTCGTCGACCTCGCCGGCCGGCTCGCCGCCAACCACCCGCAGGCCCGGTTGCCGGAGCTGGTGGGGGAGCTGGACGAGCGGGCCGCCGCCCAGCACGCGCCGGACGTCGAGGGCGTCACGCTCGCCTCGTTGCACGCCGCCAAGGGGCTGGAGTGGGACGTCGTCTTCCTCGCGGGCTGCTCCGACGGGCTGCTGCCGATCGTCATGGCCGAGGGCGCCGAGGAGATCGAGGAGGAGCGGCGCCTCATGTACGTCGGCGTCACCCGTGCCCGCGACGTGCTGCACCTGTCCTGGTCGCGGGCCCGCACCCCGGGCGCGCGCGCCAGCCGCCGGGTCAGCCGCTTCCTCGACCAGACCAGCGGCATCCTCGGTGAGGGCGCGCGCTCACAGCCCAAGGGCTCCCGCTCCCGCTCCCGCGGCCGGCTCAAGGGCGCCCGCCCCCGGTCCTGCAAGGGCTGCGGCAGCGAGCTCGTCACCGCCGCGGAGCGGGCCTCCGGGCGCTGCGCGAACTGCCCGCCCGGCTATGACGAGGCGACCTTCGAGCGGCTGCGCGCCTGGCGTCTGGCGGTCTCGAGGGCGGCCTCCGTGCCCGCCTTCGTCGTCTTCACCGATGCCACCCTCGAGGCCATCGCCGAGGCCGAGCCCGGCGGTCAGCGCGAGCTCTCCGCTATCAGCGGCGTCGGCCCCCGCAAGCTCTCCCTCTACGCCGACCAGGTGCTCGCGGTCGTCGCCGGCGCGGACCCCGACGAGGTCGTGCGTTCGGCGAGCGGTGACCCCGAGGCCTGAGGCCGTTCGGCGACGTTGACCAAACTCGGACATTAATTCGGTGGCGCGCCCTCCCCGACGTGGTCTAGGTTGTTTCTTGTCCGTCGGAGCGCAGTTGCGTGATCCGAGCAGAGCGCGAACGAGAGGAGGGCAGGACCGATGAAGAACATCACGATGATCGCCACCGCGACTACCCCTGCCCTCGTGCCCTTCGCCGCCGTCGTCGGCGATGCCGTCGGCAGCTTCGTCGCTCGTGACCGGTTTGCGGTCATCGACCCGACGTCTGCCCCGTTCGTGGACCCGCGCCCCGCAGGACCTCCTCTCTAGACGAGACCACTGGTCCTCACTTCTTGTCAGGCCGCGGCTTCCCGAACACGGGAACCGCGGCCTTTGTCGTGTCCCACCCCGTCCCGACACCACACATTTTCTCGAGATCACCACAGGAGACCCCGACGTGACGACGATGACCAGCCACCCACCCATACGGGCAGTGACGCCCTGCCAGCGCGAGGAGCCGGAGATCTGGTTCTCCCAGACCCCGTCCGGCGTCGAGTACGCCAAGGCGCTCTGCCGGGACTGCCCCTTCAGGACCGCCTGCCTCGAAGGCGCCCTCGAGCGCCGTGAGCCGTGGGGTGTCTGGGGCGGCGAGCTCTTCGAGCAGGGAGTGGTCCGTCCCCGCAAGCGGCCCCGCGGCCGCCCCCGCAAGTACCCGCTGTCCGCCTGAGCCGAGACGAGAAGGAGGTGACCGACATGAAGTTCTTCGACCGCCCCGTCCTGCGACGGGCCGTCCGTCCGCTGGAGTACTCGCCCGAGGTGGACGAGCACCTGGCGGAGGCCCTCGCGCAGCGCGAGCGCCACGTGCCCCACAGCGCACACCTGTTCGTGCGATGAGTGGCAGGCTGGGGGCCATGGCCTCCCCGCAGCTGCAGATCGCCCAGGACGAGACCGCCGACGCGCTCCTCGCCACCGACCCCTTCGCGCTCCTGACCGGGATGCTGCTCGACCAGCAGTTCCCCATGGAGCGGGCCTTCGCCGGCCCCGCGAAGATCAAGGAGCGCTTCGGCGGTCTCGACCCGGCGGCCATCGCGGCCGCCGACCCCGAGGAGTTCGCCGACCTCTGCGCGACCCCGCCGGCCGTGCACCGGTACGGCCGGTCGATGGCCGGCCGCATCCAGTCCCTGGCGACCATCGTGCGCGACGAGTACGACGGTCGGGCCGAGCGGATCTGGACCACCGCCGCCGACACCACCCAGCTGCTGGCCCGCCTGAAGGCGCTGCCCGGCTTCGGTGACCAGAAGGCACGCATCTTCGCCGCCCTGCTCGGCAAGCAGCTCGGCGTGCGCCCCGACGGCTGGCGCGAGGCCATCGGACCCTACGCCGAGGAGGGGTCCCACCGCTCGGTCGCCGACGTCGTCGACGAGACCTCGCTGCTCGAGGTCCGCGAGTACAAGAAGGCCGCCAAGGCCAGGGCGAAGGCCGAGAAGGCCGCGAAGGGCACGTGAACGGGCGCCCCCTTCGCGGACTATGAGCGGGGCTCGGCGAAGCCGGGCAGGTGACGCTCCATCGATGCCCGGGCCGCGACCGTGGCACCGAGCTGGCAGAGGACCCCGGTCGTGCCGAGGATGACGCGGTGGACGAGGGCGTACTCGCGCGGCATGTTCATCCGCATCCCGGTGGCGAACTCCGGGGTCCGCACGTCGGTGAAGCCCTGCGTCGCCTCCCGCATCCACTCCCGGCTGAAGTGGTGGGTCGGGGCGCGCAGCGGCTCGGCGAAGGGGGCGAGATACGCGATCACGTCCGCCGGCTCGACCTCGATGCCGGGCAGGACGAAGCCCGCCTGCGCCAGCCCCTCCAGGGCCGCCTCGCCGTCGCCGTCGAGCACGGTGCGGGCCACCCGTCCGACGACCGGGGGGATGCCCTCGGGCAGGTGCGCGACCGCGCCGTAGTCGAGCACGCCGAGCCTTCCGTCAGGAGTCAGCCGGAAGTTGCCCGGGTGCGGGTCGGCGTGCATCAGCCCCAGCCGCCCGGGCCCCGAGAGCACGAAGTCCAGGTAGAGCTGCCCCACCCGGTCGCGCACGTCCTGCTCGCCCTCCCGGATGACCTGGCTGAGCGGCGCCCCACCGAGCCACTCGCCGACGAGCACGTGCGGCGTCTGCAGCACGACGTCGGGCACGGCCACGTCGGGATCGTCGCGGAAGGCCTCGGCGAAACGGCGCTGGCTCTGCGCCTCGAGCCCGTAGTCCAGCTCCTCGTCGGCGGCGGCGAGCAGCTCCTCGGTGACCGGCTTGATGTCCAGCGCGGGCATCCACGCCGTGGCCACCCGCGCCAGCCGGGCGATCTGGCGCAGGTCGCTGCGCAGCGCGCGGTCCGCCCCCGGGTACTGCACCTTGACCGCGACGAGTCTCCCGTCGGCGGTGCGCCCGCGGTGGACCTGACCGATGGAGGCGGCCGCGACCGGCTCGTCCTCGAGCGCGGGCAGCTCCTCTCGCCAGCGTCGGCCGAGATCACCGGCGAGGACCTCGTGGACCTCCGCCGTCGACATCGGCGGCGCGGCCTCCTGGAGGCGCACGAGCATCTCCCGGTAGGGCTCCACCATGTCCTCGGGCATCGCCGCCTCGAGGACGGAGAGCGCCTGGCCGACTTTCATCGCCCCACCCTTGAGCGAGCCGAGCACTTCGAAGAGCTGCTCGGCGGTCTGCCGCTGGATGTCGGCGTCCACCGACTCGGTGGACGCGCCGCCGAGCCGCCGCCCGAGCCCGCGGGCGCTGCGCCCGGCGTACCCGAGCGGGAGCGAGGCGAGCCGGGCGGCACGCCTGGCAGGGCCTCCGGGGATCTGTGTCACACCGCCATTGTGTCGCCCGAGCCTGAGTCCGCCGTGGACCCGGGGTGGCCGCGGTGTCGTGGCCTCCGCGCCGGCCCGACCGGCGCGGCCGCGGCCGGTGCGGCCGGCCCGCACACCGGGCAGCGCGGGTGCGCGGGCCACCGGTGCCGCTCGAGGCTCGGCCCCGGGGTCGCGACCTCGAGGGACCACCCCGGTGCCTCGACCCGACCCGAGAAGTGGTCCAGCACGAGCGCGGTCGTCAGGCCCGCCGCGAGGAGCCGCACCGCGGGCAGCCCGTCGACGGGTTCGGCCCCGGCCACGCGGGGGCGGCTGAGCTGGGCGCGCAGGTGGGGCCAGTCGGGATCGACGTCGACCCGGGTGAGCTCGATGCAGTGCAGGCAGGGTCGCCCGGCCGGGGTGAGGATCGGACCGATGCTCGCGTGCTCGGGCTGGCACCACAGCGGGACGACCGGTGTCCCCGCGCCGAGCCAGGGCTGGACGGTCGCCGAGTCCGCCGGGGCCGGGCCGACGACGACGGCGAGGTCCGTCGACTCGCCCTCCCCGCCGGGACGCACCCGGGCGGCCTCGACCTGCTCGCCCTGGCGCAGGACGTCGGTGAGCAGCGCCGGGAGGGCCCCGGAGCCGACGACCGAGACCCGCGGGCACCGGTCAGCGGCGTCGGGGGAGAGGAGCGCGCAGCCGATGAGCCGGTCGAGCACCTCGCCGGCCCGCGCCGGCTCGATCCCCTCGAGCGCGGCGGCCGCCAGGGCATCGGTGGCCGCGCGAGCGGGGTCCAGCGCGGCCAGCCACCGCACCTCCGCGTCGGAGAGCCCGAGGAGCCGCACCGACCGTGGGCCCGTGCCGAGCTGCACGCTCCCGTCGGGCCGACGAAGGGGACGCAGCCGCGCCCCGCGTGGGGGTGGGGATGAAGGGGACATGGTCGCTCACTCGGTGACTGCGGGGTGGTGGGACCACCATGGCGCAACTTCGCCGAGCACTCCGGCGGTCATCCACAGGCGAGGGCGACGAGCTCCCTGATCGAGTCCTCGGTGTCCGGCGGCAGCGCGGTCACCGGCCACCAGGCGACGTCGAGCGACTCCGCGGAGACGACCGGATCGGCGAAGGGGGCGGCCACCGCGATCCACCGCAGGTCCAGGTGCTCGGTGCACCGGGTGAAGCCGGACCCGAGGGCGTGCCGGTCGAGCTGGACCGGGCCCGGCAGCAGGGTGAGCGAGCCGTCGGGCAGGCCCGACTCCTCGCTCGCCTCCCGCAGCGCGGCGTCGGCGACGGAGGCGTCGGTGGCCTCGATGTGCCCGCCGAACTGCAGCCACCGCCCGACCTTGCGGTGCAGTGTGAGCAGCACCCGCTCCCGCGGCTCGTCGACCACGAGGCAGGAGGCGGTGAAGTGCGCGGGTGGGCCCGTCCTGGCGCTCGCGTCCTCGTGGGTGGCCGCGTGCGCGAGGTACTCGGTGCGCAGCCGGTCCTGCGCGGCATCCGGGGCGGACCACCCCTGCAGCAGGGCGTGCAGGTCGACCTCGAGGTGGGCGCGTGAGGTCACGTCGCGGGGGGCTCGTCCTCGCCGCCGGCGGAGCCCCCTTCGTCGGCCTCCCGCAGGATCGACTCCAACGCGGCGTCGAGGTCGCTCTCGTCGCCGCCGCCGGAGGCCCGGCGCTCGACGAAACCGAGGACGTCGTCCAGGTCGGCGCCGGTCGGGGCGACGTCCGGGTGGGCCCACACGCCGTCGCGGCCGGAGACCCCGACCTTCTCCTCGAGGGCGGCGAAGAGGCTCGCGGCATCGCGCAGCCGGCGCGGTCGCAGCTCCAGCCCGACGAGTCCGGCGAAGGTCCGCTCCGCCGGCCCACCGGTGGCCCGGCGGCGACGGATCGTCTCGGTCATCGCCGCGGTGTGGGGCAGCTGCCGCTCGGTCGCGCGGGAGGCGACGTGCTCGACCCAGCCCTCGATGAGCGCCAGCCAGGTTTCCAGTTGGGTCAGCGCCTGCTGCTGCGCCGGCGTCGGCGACGGGTTCAGGAAGCCGCCGGTGAGGGCCTCCTGCAGTGCCTGCGGGTCGGAGGGGTCGATGTCACGAACCGCCTCGTCGATGGCGTCGGTGTCGATGGCGATCCCGCGGGCGTAGGACTGCACGGCCGCGAGGATCTGCGGGCCGAGCCACGGCACCGCGGTGAAGAGCCGCATCCGCGCGGCCTCGCGGGCGGCCAGGTGCAGCCACACCTCGTCCAGCTCGACGTCCAGGCCCTCCCCGAAGCCGGAGATGTTGCCCGGCAGCAGGCCCACCCGGCCGGTGAGGAGCGGCACGCCGGCCTCGGTCGCGGTGAGGGTGTCCTCGGCGAGGGCGCCCACGGCCTCCGCGATCTGGCTCGTCATCAGGTGCGAGGCCATCGCGTCGACGAAGGGGGCCATCGCCTGCGTCAGCTGCGAGAGGTCCATCCCCGGTGGCAACCCGAGCATCTGCAGGTCCGGGGCATCCGGCCCCTGCATCCGGGAGGAGAAGGAGTCCCGGATCGCGCCCGAGAGGCCCTCGACGACCGGGTCGACGAGGCTCGCCCAGACCGGCATCGTCGCCTCGATCCACTCGGCCCGGCTCATCGCCTCGCCGGTGAGGCCCGGTGCCTCGAGCTCGGTGACCTGGTCCAGCCAGAGCGAGGCGACCTGCACGGCCTGCTCGGCCAGGACGGCGCCGCGCTCGCCGGTGGTGGCCGTCAGCTCCTCGGTGAGCCGCTCGCGGGCGGCGGTGGTGGCCGCGGCGACGTCGACCCCCTTCGTCTGGGCGCCGGGGGTGAACATGGCCTTGATCTGGGAGGTCATGCTCGCGACCTGGGCAGGGTCGGCATCGGCGATGCCCATCGCCTTGAGCTGCTGGACGACCTGCGGTGGCAGGTCGCGTCCGCCGTTGAGGTCCCGGAAGATCCGGGCGAGCTCCTCCGGCAGGCCGTCGTCGTCGGCGGCACCCGGGGTGTTGGGGTCGTTGCTCACGCTGGCCGCTCTCCCTCTCCTGAGAAGATGTTTCTGATGAAGACAACCACGATCGGCTCCGGATGGTTCCCGCTGGGGCAGGAGGACTTGTGACGCAACCACGTACGAGGCGCCCCCGAGGCGAGGTGATCGCCCGCCGGGTCCTGATCGCCGCGATCCTCCTCACCATCGTCGCGCTCGCCGGGACGTTCATCAAGGTGCGGTACGTCATCGAGGAGCCCGGGCCGGTCACGAACACCATCGGCGGGAAGGGCGACCCGGCGCTCATCACCGTCAAGGGGGCCAAGACCTACCCGACGAAGGGGGAGCTGTCCTTCACGACCGTGCGTGTCCGGGGCGGGCCGGACAGGCACATCTCGGCCTGGGAGTGGCTCTTCGCGAAGGCCGACCCCGACGTGCGGTTGCTTCCCGAGGACGAGGTCTTCGGGGACCGCACGAGCAAGGAGGTCGAGCAGGCCAACGAGGCGATGATGCAGGGGTCGCAGCACACCGCGGTCGCGGTGGGGATGCGCAGCACCGGGCTGACGGTGCCCTCGGTGACCATCGCCGCCCAGGTCGCGAAGGGCGAGCCGGCCGACGGCGAGCTCGAGGCCGGTGACGAGATCGTCTCCGTGGACGGCGAGGACGTCGACGACGCCGAGTCGGTCGCGACGGCGGTCGCCGACCGGGAGCCGGGTGAGCCGGTGCGCATCGGGTACGTCCGTGACGGCGAGCGGAGTCAGGTGCGGCTGAAGACGACCGACATCGGCCAGGGCCGGGCCGGTGTCGGCATCGCGCTGCAGCCGAAGTACGACTACCCCTTCAAGGTGAGGATCGACGCCGGTGACGTCGGTGGCCCGAGCGCGGGCATGATGTTCGCCCTCGGTGTCCGGGACACGCTCACCCCGGGGCCGATGACCGGCGGCAAGTCGATCGCCGGGACCGGGACGATCGACGACGACGGCTCGGTCGGCCCGATCGGTGGCATCCAGCAGAAGATGATCGGCGCCCATGACGGGGGTGCGAGGTGGTTCCTCGCCCCCGAGTCCAACTGCGACGAGGTGGCCGGCCACGTCCCCGACGGCCTGAAGGTCGTCTCCGTGTCGGACTTCGGTGACGCCACCGACGCCGTGGATGCCATCGCCGACGGCCACGCGAAGGGCCTCCCCACCTGCGACGCTCCGTGAGTCGGGCGCACCCACCGGTCCGCGCCAGACGTGTGCACAAGGGGTCGTCCTGGTGCATATGGTGGTATTGACTGGCGGGTAACCCCGGTTTCCACTACCTACCGTGCACGCCCGGCTCAGTCCTCCAGCGTCGTCCGCAGCGCGTGCACGAGCCCGGGGGCGATGTCCTCACCGGTGGCGACGCGGTCGTCGCGGTCGTGGGCGCGCTGGCGCAGCAGGCACACCGAGCGCCCGTCGCGGTGCACGGCGACCAGCAGGCGCACGTCCTGCCGCCGCGGGTGCTCGGCGAGAGCGCTCATGGCGGCGTCGGGGTCCTCGGGGAGCTCCTGCTCGGCCTCGGGCGGCAGCACGATCCGCTCCACCGCGAGGGCGGCGCCGTCGACGGTCTCCGGCCAGGCCATCTGACCGAGCAGCTCCTCGAGCGAGGCGGTCTTCGGCAGGTCCTCCTGCTCGATGGCGGTGAGCGCTCCGGGGGCCTGGTCGGCGGCCCCGAGGTCGGCCGCGAGCTGGGGCTCGGCCTCGAGCAGCGCGGCGGTGTGCACGAGCGCGAAGATCCGCGGGTTCTGGTCCCAGCCGCTCCCGGCGACGTGGCGCTCGGTCTCCAGCGCGGCGACGGTCAGCGGTTCGGTCGTGGTCGTGGCATCAGGCGTGGAGTCGGACACGGGCACCATGCTGCCCCACGGGCAGGCGGGACGGATACGGTGTCCCCACCATGACGAGCGCGAGCCGGCCACATGACGAAGGGGGCGAACCGCCCCAGGGACCGCCCCCTGCCCACCGGCCCCCACGCCTGGCCAAGTGGGTGGCCGGCATCGCGGTGGTGGTCGTGCTGCTCAGCCTCGCGGCGAGTCTGTGGACCGAGTCGCTGTGGTTCTCAGCGCTCGGGTACTCGGACATGTGGTGGTCCCGGATGCGGACCCAGATCCTGCTCTTCGTCCTCGGCGGCCTCGCGACGGCGCTGCCGATCGGCGTCAGCCTCTACATCGCCTTCCGGGCCCGGCCGCTCACGGTGCCGATGAGCCCGGGGGAGCAGGCGCTGGCCCAGTACCGCAGGGCGGTCGAGCCCTTCCGCAAGATCACCGCGTGGGCGGTGCCGGGCGTGCTCGGCATCCTCGGTGGCCTCGCCGCGGCGGGCCAGTGGCAGACCTGGCTGCTGTGGCGCAACGGCGAACCCACGGGGGTGACCGACCCGGAGTTCGGCCGGGACGTCAGCTACTACCTCTTCGCGATGCCGTGGTGGAACTTCCTCGTCGGCTTCCTCACCGTCTCGCTGGTGGCGGCCCTGCTCGCCGCGGCCTTCGCGCACTACGTCTACGGCGGGATCGTGCCGCCCTCGCGCGGGCGCTCGACCCGGGCCGCCTTCCTGCACCTGGCCGTGATCGCCACGGTGCTGCTCCTGCTGCGCGCGTGGGGGTACATCCTCGACACGCACGCCCTCACCACCCGCGAGGGCGAGGTCCTCACCGGTGTCGGGTACACCGGGGTGCACGCGATCGTGCCGGCGAAGTACATCCTCGCGGTCGCCGCCGTGCTCTGCGCCGCGTTGCTGCTCGTGTCGGTGCGGCTGCGCACCTG
>Ga0079226_10005144_pt1 | contig 10004 bp, 8 predicted proteins | sample Poulit2014_FD_76345 | JGI IMG/M metagenome (GOLD analysis project Ga0079226, IMG submission 76345) | Agricultural soil microbial communities from Georgia to study Nitrogen management - Poultry litter 2014 | ecosystem: Environmental > Terrestrial > Soil > Agricultural land | place: USA: Georgia... | reverse complement strand
TTGCGCATGCTGACGTGCAGAATCTCGGCGATATCCTCGCCCCGGACTCGCCGATCATTCCATTCGCCTTCATCGCAATTGAGCAGGACCAGGGCGTTGATCACCTTCTGGGATTTATGCGAGCCCTTGCGGGTTATCGCTTCCAGTTCCTGCCGCTCCTCTTCCTTCAGCGTTACTTTATAGCGTTTCATCTGCTTATCCTCTCGTTTCGATTGCGGCAAGAGGGTAAGCTATCATATTATATGCGGCAGTTTATCCGTGACATGACACTAGTAGTTAGGTGCTTGCGCTTTACCAAGCGCATCCCCAAGGAATCTCAGTATCCAACCTCCGACGACATCTGCATCGGTCGGCTTCTCCAAGGATGCGACCCCTTCGTTGTAAGTTGATTCCCCTATGCGATCTCGACGTTTGTCCATGAGTGCTCGTGCATAGCCCCTTGGGAACTCGGGGTGCCCTTGTAGGGTGAGGATGTGGTCATCGATTGCGAGCATGTCGTAGTGACAGAAGGGGTGACTCGCAAGCAGCATTGCCTCAGTAGGCGGTTTGATCACCTGATCTTGGTGGCTGACTAGCAGAGAGATTTTCTCACGATATGGCTCCATCCATCGCTTTCGTTCCAGGATGTCTATGGTGTGCACGCCAACGCCCCATCCGACATCCGCTTTTCCTATCTTGCCGCCCAGAGCTTGTGAGATAAGTTGATGGCCGAAGCAGATTCCAACTAAAGGTCGCCTTTCCGCGTGAAGCTGCTGGACAAACTGTAGTGCATGGGCAATCCAAAGATCATTATCTAAAACACTCCATCTGCTCCCGGTAATTAGCCATGCATCGCATTCGCTAGAGGTGTCTGGGAACTGACTCGCCGTTAGGTCGTAAATATAGAATTTTAGCTCAAAATGCATTGCATTGGATGTCAATAGCCGGCGATGCATATCTGGGTAATCACCGTAAACTGTTTGTAAGCTGGAACTGACTGAGTCGCATTGCAGTATTCCTATGTGCATATGGCTTTACTCCGGAAAGGCATTGTTCGTTGTTATGCGCAATCTTGATTAGTATTCACCATCGCTGTCCTCGAAAAGGCTGCGCAGGTATTCTAGATCGTGAATTCGTTGTTCAATATGTGACCAGTTGGCCTCGCTCAGGCCCGCGATCAGGGCTTCGGCGAGTACCCCCAGAGCAGCAATTGAATCCCAGTTCGAGGGTGCTTCAATACGCGCACTCAGTACATGCTTTGCGCGCGCTGCAATCGGCGATAACCAAGTATCCGTCATTAGGATGATGCTCGCGCCGCGATCAGCGGCCTCATTGGCGAAGCGGATTACTTCTTGCTGATAACGGCGGATGTCAAACACAAGTAGGACGGAGCGTCGATCCATGTCGAGTAAATATTCTGACCAAGAAACTGGTGGCCCTGTTACGTGTTGAACCTGAGGGCGCAGGACACGAAAGTGCATGTATACGTAGCTCGCCAATGAGTCGGTAAAGCGCCCGCCGAGCATGTATATTCTGTTGCGCATGCTACCTAGCAGGGCCAAGGCGTTGTTGAACTCGCTCTGGGGCAGCGATTCAACTGAAGTAATGATGTTTCTACAGGCGTTTTCAGCATGTTGGCCCAGTAAATCATCGCCGATAGTAGGATTGTCTCTGATAGAGGCGCCCTTGTTTAGCGGTGACTTTAGTCGCGCTTCCAGTTCAGAGCGTAGTGCAGCCTGAAAATCGTGATAGCCCGAAAATCCAAGCTTGGCAATAAAGCGCAGAATACTGGGATGGCTTACGCTCGCGCGCTCGGCAAATCCTGCTAGCGGTTCAAGGCCAAGCACAGGGTAGTTCGCCTGCAATAATCGTGCTGCTTTACGCTCCGTATCTGTTAGGTTGCTGAAATTACGATGTATTTTTTCAGAAACAGAAACCTGTTCAGTACTGCTATTATGAGTGACCCAGGCTTGATCAGCTGTGTTTTTTTTCATCAGTATCGCATGATTGGGGCAAGGGCTTGAACATGTGTATACACATATGCTACTCATTTGCATATGCTGTACACTAGCGTACATGAGGTTAGTACGCAAAAACAACGTGAGCTAGTTTAATGACTGTATTTTCTGGCTGCGCTCTACCGAATAGCAACGAGTGTGTCGAGAGGTTTCAGATTACGTCGCTTTCGTGAATGAACTTATACAAATTGTTGTACAATCCGTTCAAAAACGTAATAAGCAATTTCGCAACTGGGTGAGATTTATGTATGAAAAAGGAGATGGAGATGGCCGATACTGATTGTCGTGGGCCAATGAGTCTCGAAGAGCTGCGCGCTGCCGTCGATTCTGGCGAGATTGATACAGTGGCACTAGCCATGGTGGATATGCAAGGTCGTTTGCAAGGCAAGAGGCTGACAGCCCAGCATTTTTTAAGCGATATCGTGGACTCGCGAGCAGAAGGCTGTAATTATCAGTTGTCGGCTGATGTGGAGATGACGCCGATACAGGGTTATGAGCATGCCTCATGGTCCTCGGGCTATGGTGACTTCGCCTATCGGCCAGATTTGTCTAGTCTTCGGTTTCTGCCTTGGCATCCTGGGACGGCGTTCATTATGGCCGATCTCGAGTGGGAGGACGGTTCGCCTGTGGCTGTATCGCCACGCCAGATTCTTCGCCGGCAGGTTGATCGCCTCGCTGAGCGTGATCTATTTGCTTTAGCTGGGACTGAACTGGAATTCTTGGTTTTCAATGAAACCTTTAGGGAGGCTTGGGATAAGGGGTATAGGGATTTAACGCCAGCGACCCGGTATAACGTGGATTATTCTTTGCTGGATACGGAGGGTCTTGAACCGCTGTTGCGAAGAATCCGCAGTAGCATGCAAGGGGCTGGCCTGACTGTCTACGATCCAAAAGGCGAGACTAATCATGGTCATCATGAGATCAATTTCGGTTTCGGCCCCGTCGTAAATACGGCTGATGAGCATTCAGTTTACAAAAATGGCGCTAAAGAGATCGCTGCGCAAGAAGGCTATTCGCTTACTTATATGGCTAAGTTCAATGAGCTGGACGGCAGCTCCTGCCATATTCATCTCAGTCTGCGAACATCGGCGGGAGAGCCAATCATGGCTGAAGGCCATGAATTGTCATTGCTTGGGCAGCAATTTGTGGCTGGCATGCTGGCAAGTATGCGTGAACTGACCTTCTTTTTTGCGCCTAATATAAACTCTTACAAGCGCTATGTTTCCGGAAGCTTCGCGCCCACGGCGGTAAGTTGGGGGCGGGATAATAGGACTTGTGCCTTGCGCCTGGTGGGACATGACAAATCTCTACGAATCGAGAACCGAGTGCCCGGCGGGGACGTCAATCCTTACTTGGCACTTGCAGCTATGATTGCTGGCGGGTTGTACGGTATGGAAAATGATCTGCAATTGGAGGAAGAGCTCGTGGGCAACGCCTACGAGTCAGGCAAGCCTCATGTGCCGGCGACTCTACGCGATGCACGTGATCTTTTTGCAAAAAGCGAAATTGCGCACATGGCTTTTGGCAAGGAAGTCGTTGAACATTACGTACATATGGCAAACACTGAACTGAGCGCATTTGAGGCTGCAATTACGGACTGGGAGCGCTTTCGTGTGTTTGAGCGCATGTAAATAGTTGCAAGACCAGAGTCAGCTGTAACCAGTTTAAGCATTAAATCTAAAAGGAAATAAAAAGCACCCATGACCGAAACACTGCAAGTGATCAGTCCCGGTGACGGCCGTGTCTATGCGGAGCGCCTTCTTGTTACCCGCCCAGATGCCTTGGCGGCAGTCGATCAGGCAAGTATTGCACAGGAAGACTGGCGTAAGGTGCCACTTGAACATCGGCAGCGTATCCTTTCTGATGCGGTCGATCGCATTTGCTCGGAACGGGATGCAATAGCCGAGGAGTTGGCCTATACGATGGGCCGCCCCATTGTCCAAGGGGGTGGTGAAGTATCCGGCTTTGAAGAGCGGGCCCGTTATATGCTTGAAATTGCTCCCCGGGCGTTGGCGGATATCGATCTCGGCGATAAGCCGGATTTTACCCGCTTTATCCGCCGTGAACCTGTTGGTGTTGTGGCAACTATTGCGCCCTGGAATTTTCCATATATGACTGCGGTGAATTCCATCTGGCCCGCACTAGTGGCAGGTAATGCTGTGCTACTTAAGCATGCCCAGCAGACCACATTGGCAGGCGAGCGGATGCAGAGGGTGCTGACCGAGGCCGGTTTGCCAGCAGGTGTATTCCAGTCGTTAGCCATGAGTCACGCAACTGCTGCAGCTGTGATGCAGGCCGATCCCGTGCGCTTAGTCTGTTTTACTGGATCAGTTCGGGGTGGTCGCCAGATCCAGCGCACAATCGCCGAAGGCGATGGTTTCCCCGGTACCGGGTTGGAATTGGGTGGTAAGGATCCTGCATATGTGCGCCCCGATGCAGATCTTTCCCAAGCCGCTGCAGGAATTGCCGATGGAGCGTTTTTCAACGCGGGTCAGTCCTGCTGCTCAATCGAGCGGCTATATGTACACGAGTCCGTTTACGATTCTTTTCTCGATAAACTGAAGGAAGAGGCGGGTGCGTTGCAACTCGGTGATCCATTGGATGCTGGGACAACGCTGGGCCCGTTAGTCAAATCATCTGCTGCCGAACATGTTCGTAGCCAAGTAGCGGATGCCGTAAATGCAGGTGCCCGTGCCTTGATCAATCCGCACGATTTTCCCGCTGATGCGGATGCCTATCTAGCACCGCAGATCGTCATTGATGTTGATCACAGCATGCGTTTGATGCAAGAGGAAAGTTTTGGCCCAGTCATCGGCGTCATGAAAGTGGGCTCTGATGATGAGGCCGTCAAACTGATGAATGACAGTGAATTTGGATTAACGGCTGCCATCTGGACTACGGATGTTGAGGCTGCTCAGAAACTGGGCGAGCAGATCAATACAGGTACTTTATACATGAATCGTTGCGATTATCTTGATCCGGCACTTGCTTGGACTGGGGTTAAGAACACTGGTCGAGGATGCACATTATCGGTGGCGGGCTACGAGCAGCTGACACGCCCCAAAAGTTTCCATCTATATAGCGGTAGGGAATGAAAATGATCATGCACAGTGACAGCGCGACTTTGAGAGCCAACTGGGGGTTCCCAAACAATATGCGAGTCGGCCCAGGGCGGGTTGCAGAGCTGCCGGATATCTGCGGGGAGCTCGGTTTTAAGCGCCCGCTTCTGGTGACCGACTCGGGCTTGCGTGAACAGCCCATGATTCGCAATGTGATGACAGAACTTGAACACGCGGGCATGCCGGCAGATATATTTTCCGAGATACAAGGCGATCCAGATTGGTTCGCGGTAGAGACTGGTATAAATGCTTTTCGCAATGGCGGGCACGATAGCGTCATCGCCTTCGGCGGTGGCAGTTCGCTTGATACAGCAAAAGCCATCGCCCTAATGGTAGGCCAGACTCGACCGATTTGGGATTTCGAGGATGTGGGCGATAACTGGAAACGCGCTAACGCAGACGCTATAGTGCCAAGCATTGCCATACCAACAACCGCTGGCACAGGGTCGGAAGTTGGCCGCGCATCCGTCATTACCAATACAGAACTTGGTCGCAAGGTGATCATCTTCCATCCGCGGATGTTGCCGCAGGTGGCTATTCTTGATCCCGAGGTAACAGTAGGTTTACCAGCCTGGATGACTGCAGCCACCGGCATGGATGCATTCACTCATTGCTTTGAAGCTTGGTGCGCGCCGGGATTTCATCCCATGGCAGACGGCATCGCTCTACGCGGACTTGAGCTGATTGCTGAAGCACTTCCGCGTGCCTATGCCGACGGTACAGATATTCCTGCACGGACCCACATGTTGGCGGCTGCCAGCATGGGGTCTGTTTCATTTCAAAAAGGGCTTGGTGCTGTACATGCTGTATCTCATCCGGTCGGCGTATTTCACCATGTCCATCACGGTCTGACCAATGCAATCGCTCTTCCTTATGTCATGCGTCATAACGAAGCGGCAATAAAGGATCGCATGGGCCCTGTAGCTGCTGCTCTGGGGCTTGAGGAGGGAACATTTGATGCGGTATTTGAGTGGGTACTGGCATTTAGACGGCAACTTGGCATGCCGCACACATTCGCAGAAGTTGATGTTGGCACCGAGCATGCTGAAGCTATCGGTCGATTAGGCGAGATTGATCCATCTGCGGACACAAATCCAATAACTGTAAAAGCGGTTGACCTGAGACAGATTTTTGAAAATGCCGTGAGTGGGAGGCTTTGAATTCATGGTCGCTTAATTGCTATTTTGATTTTGTGCCGTAGAGAGCTAGATAGTGGCAAATTTTGGAGTTGACCTGTTCTGATTACAGTTAATAATTGTTGCCATAGGCCGTGAACAGTAAATTGATTACATGCGCCCAAGTTTACAGAGTATTTGTTACTTAGATATAAGGCGCGCCATATATCACAAAATTCTCTGAACTGGATTGTACAGTAATGATGCGAGCTGATAACGTCGTACTTGTGTGTACATGCATATGCAGTGCTCGCTCTTGCAGATTACCCATGGCAGCAATAGTTGCCTAAAGGTAAGTGTGGGGTAATGGATACCCCTGAGGCCAATATAACTCGAGAGGAGTGAAATTATGAAAAGGCGTGACTTTATTAAAAAGACGGGTGCTGGAGCAGTGGGAGCTGGCACGGCTGTTGCCGCCCCTTATGTGATTGCGCAAAAAAAAACCACCATTAGGTGGCGTATCCAGACTTATGCTGGCGCAGCGTTGGCCGCGCATGTGCTAAAACCGGGTGTTGAGGCCTTCAATAAAGCTGCTAATAATGAAATGGTCATCGACATGTACAGCTCGGATGAGTTGGTGCCTCAGGATGAGCTATTTCGTGCAGTGCAGCAGGGTACGCTTGACGCCGCACAGAGTGATGCTGACTCTATGGCGGCGCCGGTAGATGTTGCGGCTTTTGAAGCCTATTTCCCTTTTGCATCGCGCTATAGTCTGGATGTTCCAGTCCTGTTTGAAGGATATGGCTTAAATGAGATCTGGGAGGAAGCATACAGTGAAGTTGACGGCGTTAAATGGTTGGGCGCCGGTGCTTGGGATCCGTGTAACTTTGCCTCCCGCGAGCCAATTCGCAGCCTTGAGGATTTCAAAGGCAAGCGAATGTTTATGTTTCCTACTGTAGGGCGCTTCATGCAGCAGTTCGGGGTTGTGCCCGTGGTCATCCCATTTGAGCAGGTTCAAGTGGCCTTGCAAACTGGCCGGCTTGATGGTGTGTGCTGGTCCGGTATCACCGAAGACTACAATAACGGCTGGGCAGATGTAACTAATTACTATCTTACCAACCCCATTTCCGGAGCTTGGATAGGCTCTTATTTCGCAAATAGTGATAGCTGGAATGCTTTGCCCGACCATCTCAAGCATCTGTTTAGAATGTCCATGGTCTGGTCCCATTATTATCGCCTGCACTGGTACTGGGAGGGCGAAGCTCGTCTGAGGGCCCATGGCGGCAAGCTCGAGCTCACCTCGATTCCTCAAGAGGAGTGGAACGAAGTGGAAGACAAGGCTTCTGACTTCTGGGATGAAATTGGCCAGAAAAGCGAGCGCAATGCCAAAGTAGTCGAAATCCTGCGTGAGTATAACGATACCATGCGCAAGGCTGGGCCTCCTTATCGTTACGGGGATGCGTAACTAAATTAACTGAAACCACGCCGCAGGCTGTTTGAAATAGAGCATATTTCTGCAGCCTGCGGTTCGTGTATAACCAGTTATTTGGCATGGGGCATCGAAATCATCAATATGCCGCGGTGCGCCGAAGCCAAGATCAACAAATGAGGTAATTATCTGTGCCGCGTGTAATCAGAGCTTATGTTCGCTGGGTTGATGCCATTTCGATCGTAGTGGGTAAAATCATGATGTACGGGGTTTTTGCGCTCATCGGTTTGCTCATATACTCAACTGTAATGCGAACTGTATTCAATCAGCCCTTGATCTGGACAGTCGAAATGGGCGAGTTCATGTTTTCTGCTTATTATTTTCTAGGTGGAGCCTATGTGATCTTGCTGCGCGGCCATGTGCGTATGGATGTGTTCTACAGCAAATGGTCGTCACGTAGACAGGGCATGACCGACGTCGCCATGGATTTCTGTCTTATATTTTACCTTATTGTTATGATTGTCGGTGGCATCAACAGCACGGTATATGCAGTTACAGTACAACAAGTAAAACGCAGTGTATGGGCTCCGTTGATGTGGCCGATAAAGGTCATTATTCTCGCCGGCATTGTATTGATGTTGCTGCAGGCATTTTCTACCCTTTTTAAAGACGTGGCTAAAGCGAGGGGAAAAGATCTGGAAGATCATCTCTCCAATATTCATGCAGGTGAAGTCTGATGGGCTACACAACCATTGCAATCTTGATGTTTGCAACAATGATGCTGATGCTCGTCACGGGCCAGCGTGTGTTTGCAGCAATTGGCTTCATCTGTTCCATATTTGCACTATCCCTGTGGGGCACGGGTGGCGTCGAAATCCCATTTTCAGCAAGTATAAATTTGCTTGGCTGGAATCCGCTTCTGACGTTGCCAATGTTCATTTTTCTTGGCTATATGCTGTCAGAATCTGGCTTGGCCAATGACCTTTACGAGATGTTCTATGTGTGGATGGGGCCATTGAGAGGTGGTCTCGCCGCTGGAACTATTGTGATTATGGTGATTGTGTCTGCCCTCAACGGACTCAGTGTCGCCGGTATGGCAGTCGGTAATAGTATTGCACTACCCGAATTGCTGAGGCGTAATTATGACAAGCGTATGGTTACCGGGGTCATTCAGGCTGGTAGTACAATCGGGCTGATGATTCCCCCCAGCATTGTACTCGTTCTATATGGCGTGATCGCCCGGGTTCCAGTGGGGCAACTCTGGGTGGCAGGGATACTACCTGGTCTCATGCTCATTTGTATGTTCATCGGCTATGTTTTGATACGCAGCTGGATTAATCCTGAGCTGGCTCCGGCAATGACTCAGGAAGAGCGTGCTAATACCACTTGGGCGCATCGCTTTCGAATGCTACGAGCTGGGGTTGTACCCTTGGTAATCTTGTTTCTGATGACTGGCCTGTTTCTGATGGGCATCACCAGTTTGGTTGAGATGGCTGCTGTTGGAGCTGTCTCTACGACAGTTGCAGCAGCACTGAAGCGAAGATTGACTCCAGTTGTAATTAGGCGAACTGTCCGCAAAACTCTGAGCGTTACTTGCATGTTCATGTGGATTATATTGGCGGCGCTCGCGTTTGGTGCGGTTTTTGACGGCCTGGGAGCTACTAAGGCACTTGAGTTTTTCCTAAGAGACGAGCTGGGCTTGAGCCCGTTCACGATTATCGTGATCATGCAGATATCCTTTCTTATCATGGGCATGTTCCTTGATGATACGGCGATGCTTATTCTCGTGGCCCCGCTGTATATTCCGATCGTAAGATCTCTGGGATTCAGCCCGGTGTGGTTTGGTGTTCTTTATGCGCTAACAACTCAAGTGGCATATATGACACCGCCATTTGGGTACAATTTGTTCCTGATGCGCGCAATGGCGCCGCCCGAGATTACACTTGCGGATATCTACCGTTCGATCATTCCGTTTGCTCTTCTTTTAATGGCGGGCTTAGGTATTCTAATGGTCTTTCCTCAGCTTTCCCTCTGGTTACCGGGACTCGTATACGGAGTGTAGCGACTGTCAAAGCGCCGCTTGATCAGCTTATATTGAGATACAATGGAATGAGCAGGATTGGGCTGGTATCGCATCATCACGGGTCATAGGGTCAAGCTAGGAATGAATTATCCAATACCAATTCGTCTTGCATAATAATAAATTATTCTTGATTATGCATGAAATTCAGCCACCTACTCTGAGCTCTGTCATTTCGACTGGAGGGAGCTTGCAGCCGGAATGGAGAAATCTCTTTTCATCAGTTGTTCATATCGAGATTTCTCCACTTCGTGCTTCGCACTA
>Ga0079226_10005143_pt1 | contig 10004 bp, 11 predicted proteins | sample Poulit2014_FD_76345 | JGI IMG/M metagenome (GOLD analysis project Ga0079226, IMG submission 76345) | Agricultural soil microbial communities from Georgia to study Nitrogen management - Poultry litter 2014 | ecosystem: Environmental > Terrestrial > Soil > Agricultural land | place: USA: Georgia... | reverse complement strand
GGTCAGGGTGGCGACCACGATCACCACACCGACGATGATCGCCATCTCGATCGAGTTGGTGCCCCGTTCGTCACGGGGACGGTCGAGCCCGAGCGGGCGGACCAGCCGGACGTGGCACCAGGCGCTGAGCCGGGCGTTGAGTTCGAGGACGGACATGGGGTCTCCTTTCCGTTGTCCGCGTGGGCGTTGTCGCACCGATCCCCCGGATGGCGGCGGGGGCATCGGTGATGGGTCGGGACGGCTGTGTCGTGGCGATCACCCCGTCAGCCTGAGCAGCGCCGGGGCCCCGACGAAGACGAGGAAGCACAGCAACAACAACCCGGTCGCGGCGACCTGCCGCTGGGACGCCGCCCCGGCCGCCTCCACGTCGTGGTGCAGCCAGGCGTTGCGGATGTCACCGGCCCGGGCCTTCAACTGGTCGGCCATCGGCGCCCCCTTCAGCCCGGACAGCTCCATGGTGTCGGCGAGCTCCCGCAGGTCGGGCAGCTCCAACGAGTCGGCCAGCTCCCGCAACGCCGACCACGGTGGCTTGCGTTCCAACTGGTGCCGGTTCACCGTCTGCCGGATCCGCACGAACAACGGCGCCTCGGCGACCGTCGCCGGCTCGATGATCGAGGTCGCCAGGGTGGCGCCGGAGAGCCGTTCCAGCACCACCAGGTCGATGTAGGCGGTGATGGTGCGGGAGAACCGCTGCCGTGTCGCCGCCGCGGCACGACGGACCGTCAGGTGTGGCAGGCACCAGCCGGCCACGGCCAGCGCCAGTCCGAGCACCACCGGGGTGCCCCAACCGGGTGTCAGCCCCAGCAGTGCCGACCAGCCCATCAGCAGGGTGGGGGCGGCGAGTCCGACCACTGCCCAGAATGCCTTGTGGGCGTGGAATCGGGCGGTGCTCATCCCCAACAGGTCGAGGTCCCGGTACGGGGTCCGCAGTCCGGGCAGGGTGGCGGTACGGCGTTGCACCCACCCGCCGAGCCGCTCCGGCCAGGTCGGTGCGGCGACCTCGGCGACCCCGGCCCGTACCGACGAGTCCGGGCGACTGTGCAGACGGGTGAGTGTCTCGGCCAGGTCCGGGGTGGTCGGGGTGAGGCACAGCCACAGCGCGACCAGTGCCCCACCGGCCGCGGCCCCGCACAGGCAGGCGGCGAGCAACCAACTAGGCATCCCACACCTCGGCACGCATCCCCGCACCGGTCCGGGCCTCGGTCACGGTGGGCCACAGCCGCGGCGGGTCCTTCACCACGGTGATCCGCCGCACCACCCACAGTGCGACCAGGAAGCCGAGCACGGAGGCCAGCAGCACCAGCTGGCCCAGTGGGGTGGCGTACGGGGAGAGGTAGGCCGGGTTGAGCAGTGCGAGACCGGCGGCCATCGCGGCGAAGATCATCGTCAGGTACCTGGCCGCGGCACGTGCGGAGGCCCGCTCCCCCTCGATCCTGCGGCGTGCCCGCACCTCATCGGCGACCGCCACCGCGAGACCGTCCAGCACCTCCACCAATCCGGTGCCGCGCCGCTTGGCGGCGAGCACCAGCGCTGCCGCGACCACGTCCGCGGTCGGGTCGGCCAGCTCGGCCGCCAACATCGCCAACGCCCGTTCGGTGGGCCAACGGGCGTTGATCCGGGCCACCAGCAGCTGCACCGGCTCCCGGATGGCCTCCGGGGCGGTGGCCAGCGACGACTGCAGTGCTCCCTCCAGGGTGTTGTCGGATCCCGACAGCAGCAGCGACCGCAACGAGCGCACCCACTGGTCGATCGCGGCGGTGCGCACGATCCCGGCCGCGTTGGGGTTGGACAGCAGCCACGGCACCAGGATCGTCACCAGGGGTACTGCGACCAGCGTCACCGGCAGCCCGCTGAGCGCGAACGCCAGTACCGCGAGCACCCCGCTGCCGAGCCACCACAGGTCACGACGGCGCCCCGCCGCCCCGGGTGGGCGACGTGTCCACCGCATCCAGACCGCACCGAGACCGCCGGTGCCGAGCGCACCGGGACGCCGGGACCACCGCGGACGGCGACGCAGTCCGAGCACCAGCAGCAGCACTGCGGCCGCCAGGCCGAACCCGACACTGGCTCCGACCACCCCCATGATCATGGCTGCCACCCCCGCCCGACGGTGTCGTTGCGCAGGTCCGGCGACATCAGCTCGCTGTGCAGCTGCCCCTCGGCCGCGGTGTACAGCCGGGCCATCGCGGGCATTGAGCTGGTGGTGCCGTCGCTGCGTTCGGCGAATCCGTGGATCTCGGTGATCTCATTGACGTGGCGCCGGTACTCGCCGCCCCGGCCGCGTTCGTCGACCGCGGCCAGGTGCACGATCAGGTGGATGTTGACCGCGATCTGGCGGTAGGCGTCGGCCTGCCCCATCGCCCCTCCGATCGCCGCAGCGGTGACCAGGCGCTCGACGGTCGCCTGGGAGTGCTGGGCGTGGATCGTCGACAGCGAGCCGGCACCGGTCTGCATCGCCTGGAACATGCTGGCGGCCTCCACGTCCCGGACCTCGCCGACGATGATCCGCGACAGGTTCTGCCGCAACGAGGCGGACAGGTGTTGCTGCACGGTGAACTGTCCCAGCGGCCGTCCGTCCGGTCCGACGCCCTCGCCGCTGCCCTCCCGGGCCGTGAAGTTCACCACCCGACCCCGTCCGGGCAGCTTGTGCAGGAACAGCTCGGCATCGGTCTCGATCACCCCGACCGCCTCGCCGGGCTCCATCGCCATCGCCAGGGCCCGCACGAAGGTGGTCTTGCCGACGCCTTGGTTGCCCGACACCACGATCGAGCGGTGGGCCCGCACCGCGGCGGCCAGGAAGTCGGCGACGTGGCTCGGCATCATGCCCCGCGCGGCGAGCTCCGGCAGCGACAGCCCGGTGAACTTGTGCTGCCGGATGACGATGGTGGGTCGGTCCACCACGTCGAAGGCGATCGCGTGCAGTCGGAAGCGGTCCTCCAGGTTGAGCGTCATCTCCGGGTGCGCCGGGGAGAACGGCTTCGGAGTACGGGCATAGGTCGCGATGAAGGTGAGCTGCTCGATGAGCTCCTCGTCGGAGTCGGCGACCGGGGCGGCCTCCTCGATCCGGTCGGCGTAGACCAGGAACACGTTGTCGTGCCCGCGGATCTCGATGTTCTCCACGTCCGGGTCGTCCATCAGCGGCTGCCAGCGCCCGTACCCGAAGATCGCCGAGTCGACCGCCCGCACGTAGCCGGGCACCTCGGCGCGGGCGATCTGGTCGGTCACCCGTCCGGTGAGGATCGCCTCGTCGGAGTGCTCCCGCACCACGTCGGGGATCAGCGCCCGCCCGTACGCGATCCGCTCGGTCTCGTCGACGTCCGGGCCGACCTCCGTGGCGAGCCGGTCGGCCAACCGTTCCCGGATCCGGTAGACCAGCGACCAGTCGAGTCCCGCCGGCCAGTGCCCGGCACCCGGCCGGTCGTCACGCCGCTCCCGCAGCACGGTGCTGCGTCCGGACCCGCCCGGGACGGTGCCGGCCGGTGGTGCCGACCCGCCGTCCGGCTCGTGGGCCTCGGTTCGGGCGGCACGTCGGCGGGCCAACACCTGGTCCAGCGGTGGGACGGTGGGCGTCCCGTCGGTGGGGGTGCTCATGGCGTCACCGCGGTCGGTACGCCCTCGGCCGGCTGCCCGAGCCGGGCCGCCAGCCCGCCGCGCACCCGGTCGCGGCGGTCCTCGATGAGGGAGTGCAGGGCACGGCTGCCGTCCCGCAGCGCCCGGGCCAACGCGCTGGTGGCGAACCGCCGCTCACTGGCCCCGTCGGACAGCACCGCCGCATGGCGTGGGTCCTCCGGCAACTGCAGCAGTACGGGCAGGCCGAGCGCCCGGGCCATCTCGGCCGGCGGGTAGTCGCGCCGCCCCACGGTGGCCAGCCCGATGCAGTCGGCGCGGCCCCGCCGCTCCAGCATCGCGTGCAGCTCGGCGGCCATCGGTTGGGTACGGACCGCCGAGGCCAGCGTGCCCCGGCAGGCCACCAGGACGAGGTCGGACTGCTCCAGCAGCGGTGTCGGGCAGGAGCGTTGGGTGAGCCGCCCGGCATCGACCACCACCACGTACCCGGCATTGTCGAGCTCCCGGACGGCGGCCGCGATCGGTTCCCACCACGGCTCCAGCGCGGTCGCCTGGGTGGCCTCGGCCAGGCCGAGCAGGATCCGCCGGTCGGCGGCCCCGTCGAGCTGGTGGCTCTCGGTGAGCAGCGCCTCGGCCAGGTTGTCGTGCCGGCCCAGTGCCAGTCGCAGCAGTCCGCGGGAGTGGTCCACGGTGCCGCGGAAGTAGCCCGCGCTGATCGCTGAGCCGGCCGGATCGGCCTCCACCAGCAGGGTGGGCGACGCCCAGGTGAGGGCGAGGCCGAGCGCGGTCGTGGTGCAGCCGGGCGCGCCGGCAGCGGTGGTGAGGCTGACGACCGGCATCTCAGCGCTCCTTGGTCAGGATCACCAGGGCGATCCGCTGGGCGGCCCCGAGGCGTTGCAGTCGGGCGGCCTCGTCGGCTGCGACCAGCACGTCCACCCGGACCCCGGCGCCGTCGCGCAACTGGTGCATCGTGACCACCCGTCCCGGCGTCTCGGCGCCGCCGGCCTGCCCGTCGTCGCCGGCGAGCGGGACGAGCAACACCTCCGCGCCCGGCACCAGGCCGGACAGCGGAGCAGTACCGGGGGAGGCGAGGATGCCGACCATCGCCTCACCGGCGGCCGGCACCAGGGCGTCGGCGTACGACTCCGGGGTCAACGTGCTGCCGGCAGGCAGGTCGGTGACTGCCCGCAGCCCCACCACGGCGGGCAGGTCGTCGGCCGGGACGGTCGCCAGGCCGGAGGACTGGTTCACCTGCACGACGGTCAGGTCGTCGCGCTGCAGCACCTGCCCGGCCGGGACGGTCCGATCCATCGCCACCACGGCCACCGTGGTGCTCACCTGACTGAACGCGAACGCCCCGGCGAGCGCGGACACCACGAGCAGCAGCACGGCTACGAGCACCAACGCGGGTCGGCGACGATTCCGGTTGGCTGCGGCGCCGGGAGTCGGCACCCGCACAGGCCCCGGCACGGGGACCTCGGCAGTGGTCGGGTGGGTGGTCTGGGGAGTGGTCATCGGCAGTGTCTCGGAGGTCGGCTGTCGGCGGTACGGCACTGTGCGCCGGCGGGGTGCCGCACGCTCAGGTCGAGCGATCATCGGTGCGGACCCTGCGCATTGAGCAAATCATGCAAAAGGGCCGAGGGGGTGAAAAGGTGTGAAATCTGTGGACAAGTCGTGACTCGCGGTACGCTGAGCCCGCTGTCAGGCCACGGTGTCCACCGAGGGGCGTCGGGCCCGGCTCACCACCTCTGTTCCCGGGGAGGAGGCCACGTGACGCCCGATCCAGGTCGTGGGCGCATCAGCCGTGCCCTGCACGATGCACTGTTCGTGTCGGTGGTCACCTTCGTTGCCGTGGTCACCGACCCGTTGCACCATCGTGCGGCCTGGATGTTCGGCGTGCTCGCCCTGTCCGGCGGTATCAGCGGCGGTGTGCTGGCCGCAGCCCTCGGCCTGCCGGTGCTGGCCGCCGTCCCGGCGGGGGTGGTGGCCGCGGTGCCGGTCTGGTTGGCGCTGCTGGTGCTCGCCGCGCTGCTGGTGGAGTGGCCGGCCTTCCTGCGCAGTGCCATGGTGTTCCGTCACCAGGACGCAGCGGGCCGGGCGGTGGCGCGGGTGAGCGAGGTGCCCGGCCGGACCGGGGTGTGGCGGGTGTCCTCGGTGACTGCCTGGCCCCGTGGTGACGGACGGGGGACCGCCCTGATGCGGGAGGTGCTGCGCGCGGCTGACCGGCGCCAGCGGGTCCTGGAACTGGTGCCGAGCACCCGCCGGATCCGGGCGTGGTACCTCGGTCTGGGGTTCAGCTGTGTCGACCGGCGCCGGTTGCGTCGGACGCCGGCCAGCGCTGTCTCCCGCGATATCGACATGTCTAGGTGAATTGTTAGAAGGGCCGATACGGCCCGATCATCGCCACGCGTCACTTCAGCAGGCGGGACATCCGGCGATCCGCCAGCACCTTGCCCTTCGTCTGACAGGCGGGGCAGTACTGCAGTGAGGAGTCCGCGAACGACACCTCACGCACGGTGTCCCCGCACACCGGACAGGGCTGCCCGGCCCGGCCGTGCACCCGCATCCCTGACTTCTTCTCACCCTTGAGGTCCTTCTCGGCCAGCCCCTCGGCGCGTTCGATCGCCCCGGTCAGCTCCCTCCGGATCACCGCGTGCAGCGCGGCGACCCCGGCGGCGTCGAGCCCGTTCGCCGGTTGGAACGGGCTCAGCCGGGCGGTGTGCAGGATCTCGTCGGAGTAGGCGTTGCCGATCCCCGCGATCAGCTTCTGGTCCCGCAGCACACCCTTGAGCTGGGCGCGGCCGCTGCCGGCCAGGATCGCAGCGAGCACCTCCGGGGTGAAGCCATCGTCCAGCGGGTCCGGTCCGAGCGCGGCGATGCCGGGCACCGCAGTGAGGTCGCCCACCACGTACACCGCCAGCTTGCGCTGCGTGCCGGCCTCGGTGAGTTCGAATCCCGACCCGTCGTCCAGTGCGACCCGCAGGGCCAGCGGTCCACGTCCCGGCCGGGGCGGGGTGGACGGCACCTCGGTGCGCCACCGCAACCATCCCGCGCGGGCGAGGTGGAAGGCCAGGAACAGCCCGCCACAGTCGAGAGCCAGGAACTTGCCGTGCCGCTGGACGCCCTGCACCACCAAGCCCTGCAGGGCGGTGAACGGTGGGTCGTACGTCTTCAGTGCCGAGATGGCGGCGAGGTCGACCTGTGCGACGGCGTGACCGACACAACGCTCGGCGAGGAACCGGCGCAGCGACTCGACCTCGGGCATCTCCGGCACAGGCACCATGATGGCACGACAACGGCGCGCCGCGACTGCTCGCGACGCGCCGTTGTGTGTGGTCCGGCGGGGCCGGCCGCTGCCGGGGTCAGCCGGTGGGCTCAGCGAATCTCCGACGGAGGGGCGGCCGCGCGGTTGCCCCAGACGGACTCGTCCTCCTCCAGCCAGGTCTCGTCGAGCTCCTGCTCCTGCTCGTCGTCACCGGACGACCCGGTCCGGCGCCCACGGGCCCCGGAGGCGGGCATCCCCGCTCCATGGGGGCCCGCGCCGTGTGCGCCCCCCGCGCCGGAACCGGCCCCGCGGACACCCGCGCCGTCCGGGGTGTTGGCGCCACCGGCGATGGCGCCGACCTTTCCGGTGTTGACCGTCGGGCGGCCGTCCGCGCCGATGCCGAAGCTGGTACCCGGGGCGCCGGCGTTCATCGCTCCGGGGCCCAGGCTGCCGAGCCCGCCGACACCCGGTCCGGCACCGACGCTGACCGGTGCCGCGGCCGGTGCCGGGGCCGGTGCACCGATGCCACCGACCGGGGGGGCCGACGGGCCGGCACCTGCTGCGCCGGTCTCGCCACCACCGACACCGCCGGTCAGCGGCGGCTCCACGCCACCACCGTCGCCGGGGCCGCCGATCGGTCCACCCGGGTTGATGTCGTGGCCGCCGTCGCCGCCACCGGTGCCGGGGCCGCCGATCGGTCCGCCGGGGTTGGTGTCGTGGCCGCCGTCGCCGCCACCGGTGCCGGGGCCGCCGATCGGTCCGCCGGGGTTGGTGTCGTGGTCGGGGCCGTCGTACCCACCGCCGCCACCGCCGGTGCCGCCGCCGTAGTCACCGCCGCCGCCCCCACCGGGAGGGCCGAAGTTGCGGCCGGGTGAGGTACCGGCGCCGCCGCCACCGCCATGGGCGCCCGGGCCGTTGGTCGCGCCCGCTCCGGTCGAGGTGCCCTTGTCGGTGGTGTCGGCCTCGGTGACCTGCTCGGGGGCGTAGCTCGACAGCACCGAGTGCACGTTGTTCACCGCCGTGTAGACGTGCTGCTTCGGCCCCTCGCCCAGGCCCAGACGCTCCAGGATCAGGTCGAACCGCTTGACCGTCGGGGCGACAGAGGTGTTCGTCGCCTCGTACACCGTCGATGACGGGTTCGGCGGCACGCTGCTCTCGATCGGCTCGTACTGCGGCTTCGGAACCTCCTTGACCACCGAGTTGCCGCCGTTGACGATCTCGTACGGGGCGTTCTTCTTCGCCTTCTCGTAGTCCTCGTCCTCGCCGGTCACGGCCTCCTCGATGTGGCTGAAGAGGCTCTGGTCGACATGCTTCTGACGCACGTTCCAGGTGGTGTCGACGTCCCACGGGATGTTGTGGCTGTTGGCCGCGGAGTACGACCCGCTCACGGCCTCGCTGATCACCTCGAGGTCATGGGCGTGGCTGACGTTCTGCTCGCCCTCCGGGGTGTAACCGCCCGCGCGGCGCGCGTAGTCGCGCAGATTGGCCACCAGTTCCTTGCGGATCGTGTTGGCGAACGCCTCGGCGCCGGGGCCGGTCCAGCCACCGGCCGCAGTCAGCTTGGCCAGCTTGGCCTCGATCAGGTCGGCCATCTGGTGGGCATTGCGGCCCGAGTCGTCCCAGTTGCGGCGCAGCCGGTCGAGATCGATCGTGGAGGCGGAGGCCACGTAGGCGTTCAGCTCACGGTGGGTCCGCAGGGTGTAGTAGGAACCGCCGCCGCCACCGTCATGTGTGTACATTCGTCGTTCACTCCTCGTCTGCTGGGGTCGGCGTCACTGCGCGGTGGACTTGAGATGGGCCGAGACGGCGTCCGAGTTGGCCTGGTTGAGCTCGGCCAGGTCGGTGTAGATCTTGGACAACTGGGTCGTGCCGTCGGAGACCTCGCCCATCCGCTTCACCACCTTGTCGAGGAACGTCAGCTCCTCGTCGAGGACCTTGGTGTGACGCTGGGCCGCGCTCTCCGAGGCGTGGTAGACCCCGAACGCCTTGGCCGGGACCGACTTGCCGTCCTGGACCGTGGTGCGGATCGACTTGAGCTCGGTCTCCATCTCGCCGAGGAACTTCGCAAAGGCGCGGATCTCACCGGGATCGACGGTGACGTCCGAGGTGACCTTCGGTGCGGTGCTGCCACCGCCCCCTCCGTCATGTTGGTACACGGTTGTCTCCCTTGGGTGTTTCGTGCTGTTCCTGCGTCCGGGGGCGCCGAGGTGACGGCGCACCACCTCCGAGTATGACGCGTGAAGGGCTCAGTTCCGTTCCGCTCGGTCGGGACTTGGTCAGGAAAACGCCAGTGGCTCGTCCCCGGCGTGCGGGAACGAGCCACTGGGCGTGGTGACGATGTTCACTCGTCAGGGAACCTCACTGCCAGCTGCCGGCGATGTTCCGCTCGTTCGAGTCGTAGTTGTCGCTGATCGAGGTCAGGGTGGTCTGCATCTTCTGGATGACCTGGGCCATGTGGTTGGCCGCCCGGTCCCAGTTGGCCTTGGCCACCCCGTACGCCTCACGCGCGCCACCGTCCCACTGGGCCAGCGAGGCCTCGAGCTGCTGCTCGAGATCGGTGAGGGTGCTCTCGGTGCCGTTGTAGGCGGTCTGCAGATCCCCGATGCCCTGCTGCATCGCGCCCGCATTGACTTGGGTGAAGTCGCTCATCTGTTCAGTGCTCCTTGGTGTGGTCGGTGCGGTCGGGGTCAGCCGTTGAGCGCGGCGCGGATGCCGGCGGTCGCGGCCTCCTGGTCGGCTTCGGTCTGGGTGTACTTCGACTGGGTGTCGGTCAGCTTGCCGTGGATGCCCTCGAGCTCGTTGAGGACGACGCTGAACTGCTGGTCGAACTCGGTGAACGCCTTCAGGAACGCGGTGGCCGCGTTGCCCTTCCAGGTGGCCATCAGGCCCTGGACGTTGGAGCCGAGGGTGCGCTGGATGCCGCTGATGGTGCCGAGGGCCTCGTCGATCTGGCCGGCGGCCTTCTGCATTTCAGCGCGATCAACGCTTGACTGTCCTGCCATGGGTTGTCCTCCGGTGTGTGTGGTCACTCCGCCGGCGGTCGGTGGAGCGGTGAGTTCCTGTCGTCGACAGTAGATCGGCAGGGGGTCACTTCCGAACCGGAGGGAGGCGCCGGTGCGCGAGATTGGTGTTGTCCGTTCCCCCGAACCTGTGGACAACCTGCTGCACGGGC
>Ga0079226_10005142_pt1 | contig 10006 bp, 9 predicted proteins | sample Poulit2014_FD_76345 | JGI IMG/M metagenome (GOLD analysis project Ga0079226, IMG submission 76345) | Agricultural soil microbial communities from Georgia to study Nitrogen management - Poultry litter 2014 | ecosystem: Environmental > Terrestrial > Soil > Agricultural land | place: USA: Georgia... | reverse complement strand
ACTCCGGACCAAGTGGATTTTGCTTTATTCACAGTACCCGACTTAATTGATTGCCACTTTTTAGACATGAAATTGCCTACAGAATTCATTGTAGCCCTAGTGTTTTTGTTTAAGTTAGACCACCAATTTTTCACACCAGACCACAGTAGTTTAGTTTTATTGACTGTCCCACTTTTTATAGACTGCCATTTTTTTGACATAAAACTACCAATAGAATTCATAGTTGCGCGTGTGTTTTTGCCCAAATTTGACCACCACGCCTTCACGCCGGACCATAATAATTTCGCTTTTCCTACTGTGTTGTTTTTTATGGATGACCATTTTTTAGACATCCACGTTCCCAATGCTGTAAAAATTGCTCTACTTACTTTACCTAAGTTTGAAAATATTGTTTTTATTCTTGTTCCCATAATTCTAGCTAGAGCTACAATTTGTCCAACAAAGGATACTTGAAAAATACCTTTAATAACTCTTATAAATCCACTAAATATTTGTTGTACACCAGACCACATTTTTCTAAAATTACCAGTAAATAATCCAGAAAAAACTCTAGCTATACCTAGCACAATATTTAACGAGCCTTTAACTATATTACGCACGCCGTTAAACGTATTTGAAAATATACCTTTAATCAAAGGTATATTGTTTCTTATTATAGAAGTTATAGAAACAACTACCGACATTATTTTGTTCTGTATGGATTGCCACACAGATGTCACTATATTTCTAAAAGTAGCATTCGTTTTCCACAGATGTACTATTCCAGCTACTAACAATCCGATGGCAGTAATAACAATTCCAATTGGTCCAGTCATAAATCTAATCGCTAAACCTAGTCCTCGCGTAGCTAATGCTGCCGCTTTAGTTGTGGCAGTCCAAATAGTCATGGCAGTTGCTGCAATTTTCGATTTTATTGCTTGTATTGTTTGAGAAGTGGTTAATGCTGCGATTGCAAATCTAAAGCCGTTTGCAACTGAACGACCTATTGTCATTACGCCGTTCCAAATGCCTTGAGCTACTGCTGCAGCTTTAGCTTTAACGGCTTGTGCCATTTGTGCTAATGTCATGCCTTTAGTTGCGTACATATATGCTAATGCTACTGTTCGTGAAGCGCTAACGACACCACGCCAAATACCCATAGCTGCTGCTGCAATTTTCGTTTTAATCGCTGCAATTGCGCCGGCATTACCTAAAAGTTTCGTAGCACCCGTCGCACCTAGTAAAGCCCCTCTTAGTAATAATATTGGTTTTGCAACTAAAAGTGCTACACCACCAACGGCAGTTAGAATACCTAATATTTTACCTAATATAGGGTGCGCATTTGTCATTGTGTTCGTCCACTTAAAGAAAGCGTTACTCATACTCAATACTGCTGCACCTACTGGCGCCATACCTTTGACTAATCCCCATAATGTACCAGTAATGTTTTTTATTAACGACCATACTTTTGGACCATTCGTTTCTAGGTATTGTACAAACTGTTGGAATCCGTCAGATTTTTTCAATCCTTCCGACCATTCTGCAAACCCTTTAGTTACATCTTGTATACCTAACAGTACGTTGTGAGAATGACCACTAAACGCTTGGAACAAACTGATAATTCCTTTAAATATATTTCCAAATATGTTACCTACAATAGGCAAGTTAGCTTTCGTATATTCAATAAAACCATTTATCGCTTTAGATCCTTCTACTGAATTAGCCCAATTGTCAAAACTTTTAGCCATATCAGCAAAGCCTTTAGCAGCCCAACCATATAATGGACTTAGCTTATTAAATAAAGCTGCAGAACCATTTACAAAACTTTGTGTGACATTAAGTAAATGTTGGAATATCTTCGGCCCTTGTGTGTTTAAAATATCTAACGAACGTTTAGCCACAGAAGATGTTTTAGCCCAATTAAGCATTTTGCCACTAGCCGTTTCTATTTGTGTAGCTGTTTTAGTTAGAAATGGATTTAAAGTAGTTAAAGCATATTTAGCAGTGTTAATACCGTTTGTCATAGTATTGAATATCGCCGCTTGATTTTGTGCTATTAAACCTTCCCATGATGATTTAAGGCCACTTAAAGCTGTTTGATATGCAGAAACTTCTTTAGTCACTCGTAGTTGGCCATCTTCTAACATTTTAAGTGCATATGTCGCTTGACCTGCAAATGCTTTGACCGCCACACCAGCAATACCGAATGCACCACCCATACCGATTGCACCACCAGCGGCCGCAGTTAGCATGCCACCTAATCCTGCACCTAAACTAACGACTGATCCTAGAATAGGTACGAGCGCAGAAAAGTGTGTGGTCATTACGCCGCCTACAACACCTTGTGTAAGTTCGCCTAAACTACGTAGTGAGGTAGCAATACGGTCCATTTGTTGACGCGCGCCAACCCAAGCATTAGTTGCAGTACCCATTAATCTTTGTTGACGTTGGTATTCTTTTAATTCGTCTGTTGCTTCATCAATACGACCTTGCAATACTTGGAAAGCTAATGCTTCTTTTGCAATATCATTGCGTAAGTTTTTAGCTGCAACACTATTCTCGCCTTGTGCATGTTTAACTTCGTCATACCTACGGTTTAACCCTGTTAAAACTGCGCTTTGTTGTGTCATAGTAGCTTTTAACTGACTTATTTTAGCTTTGTAATCATCTGCTGTTTTTTCAGACTGTTTAAATTTCAATGAACTTATTTTTAACTCGTTGTTCATATCTTCTAAACGTCTTTTAGCTTCACCTAGCGTTAGATTAGTTTCAGAATTTTCAAGTCTAAATTCATCATACTCATTAGTTGTGTTATCAATTTGATTTTTAAGGTTAGTAAAACTTATATTTTGTTTAGCTATTTCGTTCTTTAAATCTTGTGCTTGTTGCGACGCTTTACCTTGCGATAAAGAAACTTGATTATATTCATCTTCAAGTTCATTGATAATTTGAATTTGTCTGGTTTGAGTATTAGTTAAGTTTCTAAGATGGTTTTTGTAGTCGTCAGATTCTTTTGAAGATTTATTAAATTCAGCATTGCTTTGTCTTAAGGAATTAGATAACTGCGTAATACTGTTCTTGGTATTATCAATAGCGTCATCTAATTTACGCATTGCTATTGCAGATTCTGAATTTTCTTGTTTATAATCATTGAATGAAGTTTTGGTTTTACTTAATTGTAATTCTAATTGTTTGAAAGCTAGTTGTTCTTTAGATATTTCTCCACGTAATTCTTTAGCTTCGCGACTGTTTTCGCCTTTTAAGTCAGAAATAATTTTTAAATTTTCATCAAGTTGTCCTAACTGTTTCTCACTTTTATTTAATGATCCCGTTAAACTGTCAATATGACGTTCATAATCACTTGTAGCCTTACTTGATTTTTCAAATTCTATCTGACTTTTCTTAACTTCGTTACGCAATTCATTAAGGTTCTTTTTAACATCATCAGTTGTTTTGCCAAACGTCTTTTGTTTTACTTGAACACTATTTAGTTCATCTTGATAACCGTTAAGTTGCTTTTTAGATTTTTCATAAGCTGCGTTCAAGTTTTGAAGTTTGATTTTTTGTTCGTCAGTAACTTCATTACTTTTGGCCATTTCTTTTTGTTGGTCTTGTAATTCTTTGTTGCGTTGTGCCATTAAACCTTCTTGCAACTTAATCGCGCGGCCTAAATCGGTTTCTTGCTTAGCTAACGATTCGGCACTAACTTCATTTTGTTTCATTTCCTTACGTTGATCACGTAAAGATTTATTGATTGCTTTTAAGTTACGTTCAATCGTGGTTTTGGATGCTTTCAGTGGGTCAACATCCATCGACACCTCTGCACTTAAATTAAAATCTGCCATTTTCTCACCACCTTTTTTATAGCATCGCCATCATTTGTTCTGGGCTTAAGGCACCAGACTTAGCAACTTTTGATGCTTTTTTCTTACGTTTCTTAGTAGAAAAGATTTTATTGAAGTCCTCCATAACGATTTGGTCAACTTCATGAGGCTTGTATTGTGCATCCTCGATAAAGTGACGATAAACTTCATAAATATCTTCTACGACTTCGCTGGCTGTTTTGTCTTTGTTGTACTCGCTTTTTTTGTCGACTTTCCCGCATCATTACTAGCAAAGATTTTGCTATAAGTTTCGGGTAGTGAGTTTTCAACTTCTAATCCGTCAAACACTTGATCAACAGTGAATTTTTCGTCGAATACTTTTACCAATAAGTTAGCGAAAGCGTCGTACACTTCAAAAGTTTCTAATGATTCATCTTTTTCAGTTTTCTCTCTTAATTCTTCAATTTCAGATTCGAAGGCTTTATATTCTTCTGTTGCTTCAACTTTTTCTATTTGCTCAAATAGTTGTTCGCGTTCTTCATCTGTTTCAGCGTCTGCTACTTTTTCTTCTAACTTTTCATATTCGTTCAAAATTTTACGGTGCTTACGCATTACAAGTTGCGCTTCATTCACAAAACTAAATCCACCCTGTAATTTTTCTTCAAATTCTGCTTGTGCTTTCATTGCGCCTAAATTCAATTTATCTTTTACAAACTGCTTGTTTTTACCATCAATTTTTAAAGTTATTTTAGCCATATTTTTATAAGCTCCTTATAAGTTATTTTTTGTATACAAAAAATAGGCGACCGGTTAAAGTCGCCTTAAATCAATTTATGCTGTTGGTTCTTCGGTAGTTTCAGGTGGTGTAGTCGTCACTTCACCATGAATCGCTTTGTAAAATTCTTCTTCACTAAACTCTGGGTCTGCACTGTGAATACGAGCAAACACAAGTTTATCTTCTTCACGTTGCATGAATGAACCTTCCATTTCAATTTGGTCTTGTTGCTCTGGTGAATCTTCCATAGTAGAAGCACTTGTACCAGGAATGTTAAAGTTACCACGTGTTAAACCGTAATAAATGAAAGAACCATCGTTACAACGATATTTCCAAGATGCTGACACATACGGTGGCACTAGGTCTGATTTATACATTTCAATACCTTTTTCATTAGGTACTCCAAGTAGTTCATTACGTTCTTCTTTAGTTAATTCCATTAAGTTAGCTGTTAATGTTGCACCTGTGATACCACTAAATAATGCTAGTTTTTTAACACCATCTGCGTATACTGGTTCATTACCTTGTTCTAATTCTAGTTCGATTTCTTGTAATCCTGGTACATCTGTAATTGGACCAGCTGTTTCTACACCGTTACCAACTTGTTTACGAATTTTAAATCCTTCACATGTAATTGCTACTTTTTTATCTGCCATAGTTTATTGCTCCTTTTTATTTAAAATAATGTTGAAACTCAACATTTGGTTATAAAGATTAAAATCTTCATCTTTGCTAAGTTCTCTTTCAAAACAAATACCGTTGATACTCTCGATAACTTCAACCACACGTTCATTGATTGAATGAACATCACTGATTGACTTACCAAAGGTTTCAACGGCAAATAAATAACGATAATGACCACTGCCACCATCGTTTTCTAGTGCATTGCCATTCATGATTTCAGTCAAGCGCATGAATGGCGCTTCTTCAGTTTTCTGATAAGATTCTGGTATTTCAAATGTGTATATTAAAGGCTGTTTAGAACTTGTTTTACGGACTTTATTCATCATAGATACCAACTGTTCATCTTTACGCAATACGTCCCACATACGTACAATAGGGTGCCTAGTCAACGTCAAATACCTTTTCCATAGCTTGTCGGTAAATGGCTAGTATTGGCCCTTTTGCTTGTTCGTGAGATTTACGTAAAAAGTGTTGTGGTGGTTGTCCGACTGTACCCCTAACTTTTGTACCAACGTCTGGGAAATGGATATACCAACCAGATTCTTTACGTGATTTACCCATTTGATAACCAACTTCTTTTTTAGGATAAGATTCGTCACGTTGGAAGTTAGATATTTTGGTAACGTCTCTAGCATGTTTGCTATGAGTTTGTCTGTTAGATACAGGTGTATTAATTTTTAGAACGCCTTCATAAGTTCTGGACGCATTAGTAACAGCTTTTTTAGCTTGTTTCTCGCTTTGCCATATCAATTTATTAAGTTTTTCTGAAATATCCTTGTCGGTATCTCTACGTTTTGTCATTCAACCACCTCACATTTCAACTGTTGCCGTTCCATGTCTTGAAAGTCCGTTTCAATAGTTTTAATTTCATATTTCTTGCCTTTAAATTCCACAAATAATCCCGAGTGTATATCTTCTTGTTGTCGATAACGAATAATAAAAACTATCGTTTCACGTCTTGTGTCTAGGTCCTCATTTCTAAACTCTTTAATAGTCGTTTTTGACACTTCACAAAACGGAGTAGCGATAGTAGTAGGCGTTTCTTCGTACCCACCTTCATCATTAATCGTGTTTTCGACTGTATATATCTTTATTCTGTGTTTGAGTTTGCCGATTTCCATTTTGCATACTCACCCCTTAACGCTTGAATTAACGCAAGTGATGATTGAGGGATTTCGACTTTCTCAAATTGCGTTGTGGTAGAACGATTTTCATAGTGGTGTGCTACATGATTAATAACGGCCAAATTAAAAAGGCTATTCACTTCATCATTAGATGTGTAAAAGCCTTCATCATTGGTTATCGCACCCTTTACTTGTCGCTTAGCAGCAGGCAAATATAGATGTTCTATTTCGTTATCATCAAATTCATGATCTACACGTATAGCGTTTTTGATGTTATCTAATGTAAGTTCATACATATTCAACACCTACTTCTTATCTGTACGTTCTAAAAAAGGACCGTCAAAACCGTTTGATTTTAAAGTTTCTTCAACTTCATCAGCACGTTTGACAGTCATTTCTACCTCGTCATTTTTCTTTAATTTTTTGTCTAACTCTAAATCTTTATAAGGTTTAACAACTTTATATTTAGCCATCTATATTCCTCCTATTATGCTGTTGGTTCTGAACCTGTACCTAAGTCGCCAGCAGTTCCAGTGTAAGTAATGAAACGACCCGCTTCTTCTACACCTTTCTTAACATCGAAACGCATATAAGCTGCTAAGATTTGACCATAGATTTCATTTTCTACCCATTTAACAGATGCTTGTTTGCGGTCTGCAAAGAATACTGCATAGTTTAAATCACCGATAAATGCTTTCTTATCACCTTTAACACCAAATAGTTCATCTTTAATAATGAATACTGGACGACCAAATAAAACTGTTCCAGTTGGGCTTGTAATATCTTGTTTTAATAGGTATTGACCGTTTTTATCTTTCAATGTATCTAAGGCTTGATAGAATGATTGAGATACAACTAATGAAAGATTGTACGCAGGGTCGATCTCTACGTTGATAATTTGTTTAATATCATCTAAGTTTGCAGTGTCAACCGGTGCAAATGTTTTCATTACATCCGCAATGTATTTGTTAGTAGTGTTTACTGCTTGTCGTGCGTTATTTCTAGCGATAATGTTTGCTAAGTTAGCTTCTGAATCATCAAGTGCTTCTTGTGACACTGGAATTTGACCACGATAAGTTTTTACTTTGTAATCAATGTCAGTGAATTTAGGAGAAGCAAGCTTTGGGTTCTTAGCTAATTCTTCCACACTTACCATTGTTTCTTGTGCTGGATTTAAAATTGGATGTGATCCAGACGCAGTTGTTACTGGTTGTACGTTAACGAATTTCTTCAAGTCAACGAATGTTTCTGGTAATTCTTCTGGTTGATATTTAATATCTTCCGGAATGATTGGTTGCGCTTCTACAGATGTAACGTTGTCACGTTGCGCACCTTTTGTTTTAACATAATCCAAAAATGCCTGTGTTTCCTCCGAAAATTTATTGTCTTGGTTTCCTAAAATTTTTCTCGCCATAGAACGTTTGCCTCCTAGTTTCTTTTTCGTTTCTTCTTCTAATTCTTCTGGTGTTTTTTCTTCGACTGGTGTTTCCGGATTTTCTTCCGGTTGTTCTTTCTCATCTGCTTTAGGTACTTTGTCTTGTTCCAGTTGCTTCTCTACTTCTTTATCTTCAGTAGGTGGTTCTGCATCCGGCTTTTCATTCTTTTCTTCCGTTTCAGTTTTGTCTTTCGGTGCTTCTGAATCTCCACTGATTTTTTCTTCAGCAGAAACAGCGTCCACAATTCCTTTTTGCTCGTTGTAAGCATTTTTAGCTTGTTGGATTTCTTCTTGTAATTTACGAGCAGTTTCAACATCACCGTTATTAACGGCTTTTTGTGCTTGGTCAATTAAGTTATTAATCGACTTCGCTTGTTCTTGAAGTGTTGCCATATAGGTATTCCTCCCTTGTTTTTGTTAAAAATTGGCATAAAAAATAGCCTACGTATCAATACGTAAGCCTTCCAATTCAAGCTCAATTTTCATTTTTTCCAGTTGTTTAAATTTGTCTAATCCTTTAGCTCTTTGGCCTACTGCAACCGTTGTTTCTTGGTATGCTGGTATTGTTACAATACTCACTTCAATCAGTTCATCAATTTTATTGATAGTTTGTACATATTCGCCATCTACTTTTGACCATGTTCTTGCAGTATCATCATTGGGTGGTAATGTAAAAAAGAAACTACACTGGTTCACATTGCCTGCTTTAATATTTTCATATATATCTTTAGCGTATGATGTGTTAGGTAAGTAACATTTGAAGTACAACCCTTTACTGTCTATTGAAAGTTCTAATGTTTTAGCTTGTGTACGCCCTACAACTTGGTTGAAATCATGATTGATTAAGCATTTAACATCCGATATATCTACTTCGCTTAGTGCATTCGGATTTATAATTTCTTTAAACCCTCCTAAGTCGTCGCTCATTGTATCGAATATAATCGCGTACCCTTCAACAACCATTTCTTGTTGTCCAGTATCAATTTCACTGTTCGGCATTCGGTTCACCCCCTTTTTGTAGGGAATCGATGTTCTTCTGAACCTTACTGTTTTGATAAGCTGCCAAGTCCTCTAAGTAAATACTGTTTAAGTCTGCTAAAGGTTTATCACCACCTTCAACTGGATCTAAGCCAAACTCTGCACGCGCTTCGTTTAACGTCATAATTTTTTTCTGGAACAATTGTGTTACACGTTCCAGTTTAATTTGTGGATCACTATCAATTAATCGTGATACATCATAATCAAGTGTTACTTCATAAGGCGCTTGTGCAAATAGCTTTTCTTCTATTTCTGCATTCATCATAGAAAAGATTGGATATAAAGTGTTTCTGTAATACTCAATACCAGAATCTTTAAGCGATGTATTTACCGTTTCGATACCTAGTTTTGATAAAGGTAATCCGAACGCTTTAGCAACCTGTTGCGTACTAAATTTGTAACTGTTTAAGAAGTTCAATACTTCGGTAGGTACTTGCAGACGTTCAAACTTCATTGTGTCATCTAAGGCAATAAATCCACCGTTATTACTTAATTGACTATCAGCGAAGTTGCGTTTCATTTCTGCTAATTCTTCTTCGTTAAAACGACCTTCTTCATACGTTAATATCGAAGTTGACGTTCCACCATTTTTAAAGAAGTCATCTAAGAAACGTTTACTACCCATCGATATACCAATCTCATTAGCGAGAGAGAATAGTGGGCTATAACCATTGAAACCATCTAGCGAGAACATTCTAAAATGCAACACATCTTCCACATCTAATTGAACATGACAATCTAATTCGTCAATGTAGTGATATTTAATGTGGTCATCTACTTGTTGGATAGATGTTGCACTATTCTGCATGTGGTATAACTCAATAGGTTCCCCTTTATCATCACGCACAATTTCAATGTACGAGTTGCCATTTAAAAGCATATTAGCAACAATAATGTATTTGAAGTGCCATGCGTCTAAATATGGATTGGGTCGCTTATTCAATAGTTTAAGTATCTTCTTATCAGCGTCTAAATAACTATCACGATCATTAAACTTAATACTGGTCGACGCAATATCTTTAGAAATAATATCAATAGCCGTAAATACATCACTATTTTTAAGCGATTGTATACCCGACCACGCTATTCCACCAACGCCACCAACTTCAGTTAGCATTCGTAACGTGTTTTTATCCACAGATACGTT
>Ga0079226_10005141_pt1 | contig 10006 bp, 6 predicted proteins | sample Poulit2014_FD_76345 | JGI IMG/M metagenome (GOLD analysis project Ga0079226, IMG submission 76345) | Agricultural soil microbial communities from Georgia to study Nitrogen management - Poultry litter 2014 | ecosystem: Environmental > Terrestrial > Soil > Agricultural land | place: USA: Georgia... | reverse complement strand
TGTAGCTGGGCAAACCGCCACCGGTACTCGCCTCGACCACCCCATTCTCGACCCGTGCCTCGATCTGCACCAGCCCGGCGGGGGATTCCAGCGTGAAGTGCTGGACACCCTCTTGCTTGGGTATCAGCCCGGTTTCGAGCAGTGCGGTAGCCGTACAAAGGGTGTTCGACCCTGAATAAATCGGGTAGCCCATGACCTCCATGATGATGTAACCCATCTGCGCCCGTGGATCGCAGGCCGGCACAATCAGGTCCACCGACATTTCGGGAATACCGTGGGGCTCGCCCAGCAGCAGCTTGCGCAAACCATCAGCATCATTCTCCAGATACTCCATCTGCTGGCGCACGGTATCGCCAGGCAGCGGATCGATGCCACCGATCACAATGCGACTGACGTCGCCCCCGGCATGAGTATCCAGCAGTTGCAACGTGAGTTTGTGGTTCATGCCCTGTCCTTGAAAACGTTAGCCTCTAGCGCGAAAGGCGCACCATGCTCGGCCCATTGGGCATCGGGAACGATAACGATCTTGCCCAGAAAACTGCTGCCACGATTGACGAAGTAACGCTCGGCCACATGCAGCTCGGAAAGCTTGAAGGCGGCATGCAGTACCGGTTTTAGCTGACCGGCGCGAATCCACTCGATCAACTGTTCGGCCTCCTCACGGGTGCCGTGGGAGACACCGGAAATCTGTACCTGATAAAGGTAGATGCGCGTCCACATGATCTCGCTGAGGTTGCCGCCACTGGCCCCGGCGATAGAGAGACGAGGATAGGTAGTACGGGCCCGCATATCGCCGATCATGGTGTCGATGAACAGATCGGTCATCGCCCCGCCAACCAGGTCCATGACCGCATCGATGGGCGCACCCTGAGTCGCATCCAGCACGCGCTCGACAAAGGTATCCAGATCGCCGCGGTCAATTACCGCCTCGGCGCCCAGCGCCAGCAGCGCCTCGGCCTTGTCGGGCTGACTCACGGCATAAGGAATGGCACCGACGATGCGGCATAGCTGAATCAGCGCCGTTCCCACGCCCCCGCTGGCACCACTGACCAGCACCCGCTCGCCAGCAGCCACTCTGGCCGAGGTCATCATGTGGTACGCGGTTTGATAGGAACACATGCCCATGGCGGCTAATTCGGCATCGGCAAGTTCCGCATTGGGTATGTGGTGGAACTGATCCGACGGCACGGCGACATATTCGGCAAAGCCGCCATCCGCACCGTGGCCGTAGTAATCCGGCATCAGATTGATATCACGCCGCGCATCAGGGTAGAGGTTGAAATCGAGCAGGCCACGCTCGCCAATGCGCGAGGCCGCAACACCCTCGCCCACCGCCACCACACGACCGGCAATATCGGCCCCCTGGATACGCGGAAAGACCAGGGTCGCCTCGCCGCCCATGGCAAAGGAAGTCACATCGCCCTTGTTCTTGGTCGGATAGAGTCCCTCACGGGCCTTGCGATCGGTGTTGTTCTTGGCCGTGGCGGTCACTCGCACCAGCACTTCGCCCGGACCCGGTCGCGGCGTGGCAACATCATTGTGATACACCAGTTGGTCGATTTCACCATGGCCGACCAGCAGCATGGCATGCATGGTATCCGGAACCGCCGGTACGCTCTCTCTGGGCACAGCACTCCTCCTGGCAACATATTGCTGACTCAATGATTGAAGCATGCTCGACAATGGCTGCATACCATTGATGATGGGGTGTTTTTTCTGTTTATCGCGGTCCGACTACCGTTTCTTTCTGGGGTGTTTTATAGGCACTGACCTCCGGTCTCGCTATGCTTGTATTCGGGAACACATAAAGGTGAAGGAGTCACCGATGAACTATTGGCTGATGGCCAACACCGCTGCCGGCGACGGCAGCCATAACGTCGACTTCTGGCGCGAACACCTTCAAGCCGCCGGCCTTGAGTCACTGCAGGTACAAGACATTGCCGAAACCGATTGGCACCACCGGATTGAGCCGGGTGACCGGCTGCTGGTCGCCGGAGGCGATGGCTCCGTCAACCTCGCCGCTTCCATCTGCATCGAGCGCAAGGCCATTCTCGGTGTTTTGCCATCAGGTACGGCCAACGATTTTTCACGCAACCTGGGCTTGTCTGATGATCCGGCAGAGACATGCCGCATCGCATTGGGTAAGCATACGGTTCATGTTGATGCCGCATGGATCAACGACCAGCTTTATCTGAATGTGGCGCATATCGGGCTGGGCACGGCACCGGTAAGAGCCGCCTCTTCCCAGGAAAAGAAACTGTTGGGACGCTTCAGCTATCTCGCCACGCTGGCTCGCACGCTGCGCCTGCGGCGTTCGATTACCGCACGCATCGAGGGAGGCGACCAGGTAGCCGAAGGTCACTGGTTAACTATCGCCATGGCTTGCGGCGCCTACTTCGGCGGCGGTCATACGATCAAGGATGCTCGAATTGATGATGGCCAGCTGGACATTGTGGCGGTACGCCAGCGCTCATGGCTGCGCCTGCTGTTTTCTTATCTCTCCACGCGTCTATTGGGGCGCACCCCCAAAGGGGACGATACGCTGGTACACCTGCGCGTGCCCGAGTGTCATATACAGTTACGCCGCCCCCATACGTTGACGGCAGATGGCGAGCATCTGGGCCGAGTCTCGGAGGCGACGGTAGCGATCAGACACGCCGTACTTGAGGTTGCCAGCCACGGGGTGGTCGCGGCACCCCGATCGAAACCAACGACATGAACCATGCCTTGGGCTTGGATTCGATAGGTGTCGTGATCATTGCTACGTTGGGAAGAGCATAACCGCGGTAAAAGGACACATTCGCAATGCAAGGCTTCCCTGATCATTGGCTCCCGCTCCGTGTTGCCGTACGCCACTTGTCACTCCTCGTTTTGCTGTGGGGCCTGATCATCAGTTGGCCAAGTTGGGCACAGGAGCGCTCCGGCGAGGTTGGCCTTCCCCGCTTTCCTTCCATCAGCCCGGATGGTTCGGAGCTGATCTTCAGTTGGCGTGGCGATCTCTGGCGGGTCTCGAGCGAGGGGGGCGAGGCGGTACGTCTGACCCGCCACGACCTCGATGACCTGCACTCCAGCTGGAGCCCCGATGGCGAGTGGATCCTGTTTGCCTCAATGCGCGATGGCTATCTCAACTTGTGGCGCATGCATCGCGACGGCAGCCAGCTCACCCAGCTCACCTACAGCGATCAGCATCTACGCAACCCCGCCTATGGGCTGGATGCCAACGGCGAGCCGGTCATCACGTTTTCCGGCATGCTCGAAGCCGATGTCTACCGCGATCAACGGCCCTATCAGCTGGCGCCGGAAGGCGGTGAGTATACCCGTCTGCATGACGCCTTCGGCTCGGCGCCCCAGCTCTCCCCGGACGGCCGCTATGTGGCTTTCACCCGGGGCGCGGCCTATCACGACTGGAACCGGCGTCACTATCGCGGGCCCGATGCACTGAACATCTGGCTACATGAGTTGGGCAGCGAGAATTTCGAACCGTTGACCGAACGTGACGGCGATGACGGCTTGCCACGCTGGGTCGACGAGGACACCTTGCTGTTCATGTCCGACCGCGAGGATCAGACCGTCAATCTCTACCGCATGCAGCTCGACTCCGAACGCACCATTGAGCGCCTCACGCATTTCGACGAACACGGCCTGCAGCACTTCGATGTCTCCCGGGATGGCAGTACCGTCGTGCTCCAGGTCTGGGACACCCTGATGACACTGGACCTGGAAACACCGGGTGCCGAACCGAAGCCCATTGCCCTACGCGCTCCCGATGACGGCCGCGACATGTATCGGCTACACCGTATCGACCGTGACATCAGTGAAGCGGCACTGAGCCCTGATAACCAGACCATGGCCTATATCGCCTACGGGCGTGTCTATATACGTCATGTGGATGAGCAGAGCCCCACCCTGCTGGTCACACCGGGCACTCATGCCCGCCATCACGACCTGGCCTGGTCGCCCGACGGGCTACACCTCTATTTCGTCAACGACGCCGACGGCAGTGAATCGATCTATCGGGCAGATGTGGCGCTGACCCGTAGCGAAGTGCTCCGTAGCCACCAGCGCCAGCAGGGTGAAGCGCGTATTACGCGCCACCAATGGCAGGATGACACCAGCGTTTCACTGGCTGCCGCACCTCCTGTCGATGACAACGCTGGCGAGTCTGATGCAGTCACGGAAAACGACATTGATGCCGACGCTAATTTGGCCGTGCGCGGTGAAGAGCCGGAAGATCCCTTCGCTCCCCAGGACCCTGGGTTTATACTTGACCCGATATTTATCCCCAGCCCGGGCGATCCTGCCGACCTACCACCCTCAACCCAGGAACCTCAGGCTGATGTGGAGCGCATTCCGGAAGAGGAGCTGCAGGAAGCGCCATCCCATGACCTGCCGGAAGAGCGGGATCCGGCGCGCTGGCATGATGCCCTCCAGTTCGAAATCAGCCCGGTCGTGGCTACCAGCGAGCATAACGACCGCGATGTTTCCCCCTCGCCGGATGGGCGCTCACTGGCTTTCCGCCGTGGTCGCGGCGACCTGGTCATCCTCGATCTGGCCAGCGGCGAAACGCACACCTTGCTGGAGGGTTGGGACAGCTTCATGCAGTGGCGCTGGTCACCGGACAGCCGCTATATCGCCTATGCCCAGAACGACCTGAACTTCAGCAGCAACATTTTTATCGTACCAGCCGACGGCTCCGCGGAACCGGTCAATATCACTCGCCATCCGCGCAACAGCCTCAACCCACGCTGGTCAGCGGATGGCCGCAAGTTGAGCTTTATCTCCAACCGCTCCGGTGACAGCTACGACCTCTATCGCGTCTACCTGGATCGTGAAATCGAAGACTATACCCCGCGTGAACTCACCACCTATTACCGCGATGCCCGAGAGGCAGCAGAGGGGCGCACGCCACTGGAACCCGCCTCGGCCAGCGGGACCACCGCCACACCAGACTCGGCGCTTGAGCCGGGCGCGGAACTCGAACTGGAGAGCGCCTGGCGCCGTATTGAGCGCGTTACCGCTGCGCCCACTCACCAGACAGGCAACGAAATGACACCAGGTGGCGACCGCTATGTCTTCAATGCCGGTGGTGAAGGTTTGATCGTAATGAACTGGGATGGCAGCCAGCGCACGCGACTCGGCCCCAACGCCAATGTCCAGCATCTTACCCTCAACGGTGAGCAGGTGGTCTATCTGATCAATGGCCGGGCTGCCGTGGCCAATCTCTCCGGCACTGGCTCCCCCCGCTACCTGGATATTAGCGATCAGCTACGCATCGATCTGCGTGAACAAGCGCTGCAGAAGTTTTACGAGGCCGCTCGCATCATTGGCGAGCACTTCTACCGTACGGACCTGAAAGGACTGGACTGGCCCGCCCTGGTGGAGGATTACGCCAACCTGATGCGCCGCGTGCGCACGCCTAGTGAGTTCAGCGATATCGCCAATCGCCTGATGGGGGAGTTAGCCGCTTCGCACATGGGCGTTTCCAATCCCGGCCCTGTATCCGCTTTGCGCGAACCCTCCGGTCGACTGGGCATCGTGGCCGAGCGCATCAGGGCGCAAAGCGGTATGGCCGGCTACCGCATCAACGAGATCATTCCGGCCACCCCGGCCAGTCGCGGCCCCATGCCCCTGGCGGTAGGCGACGTCATCACCGCCATCGGCCTGCGGCCATTCGAACAGGACGAAACCCTGCAGCAGCGGCTACGCGGCCAGGTAAACCAGGAGGTTGTCGTCACCTTCGAGCGCCCGAGTGCAGATGGCTACTACGAATACCGCACCGTATTACGCACCATCAGCCTGTCCAGCCTCGCCCGGCTCAAATATGACGCCTTCCGTGAAGAGAGCCGCCGGCAGGTGGAAGAACTCTCCGGGGGGCGTCTCGGTTACCTGCACATTCAGGCCATGAACCAGTCCTCGCTGGAAAGCTTCCAGGGAGACCTTTACGCCGCGGCATCCGGCAAGGATGGCTTGATTATCGATGTACGCAACAACGGCGGCGGCCACACTACCGACCGTATCCTGACGTCGATCATGGCCAGCGAGCACGCCTACACGATCCCAGCCGGAGCCGACTACAACGCGACCGGTCATTACCCCCAGGACCGACTCGACGCACCGCGCTATACGCTGCCGATCAACATGCTGGCCAACGAGAAGAGTTACTCGAATGCCGAGATTCTAGCGCACGCCTTCACCACGCTGGAACGAGGTACCCTGGTGGGCCAGCAGACCTACGGCGGAGTGATCTCGACCAGCAGCAATACGCTGATCGACGGAGCCACGGTGCGTCGTCCTTTCCGCGGCTGGTACCAACCGGACGGCACCGACATGGAGCATAACGGCGCGAGGCCTCATGTGCTTGTGGAGCAGACTCCTGAAGACGAAGTGGTAAAGCGCGACCGCCAGTTGGAGGCCGCGGTTGCCGACCTGCTTGAGCGGATTGATGCCGAGTGAGCCACACCCTGGACATGCCAAATCCGCTCCAGCCGGACTCCTTCTTCAAGAGGAGGGTGGCAAGCTCTCCAGCGCTACCGGTGGCTTCAGAAAGCGGCCGATCCAGGCCAGGGCATTGGGTAAACTCTTGCGCCAGACACGCCAGGTGTGGCCACCACGTAGCACTTCGAAGGTCAGCAGCTCGGGTTGATGGGGCGCCAATGCTTGATGTACCACCCTGGCGTGGTGGGCGGCATTATAAACATCGCGATGACCCGCACTGAGATAGAGCGGGACAATCTGTCCTTGCTCGGCATAGTCATCCAGATAAGCGGGATAATTACGCTGCTGCCACAGGTCCGCATCGAAATTCCCCGCTGCGTCGAGGAAGGCGGGGTGCCGCGTGGCCGACGAGTTCCGCGGCGGCAAGGGAACGTAACTGGCAGGACTTAATGCTGCTGCTGCCGCGAATAGATCGGGCCGCTCAAGAATGAAATTCAAGGTGCCGTAACCCCCGGCGGAAAGCCCGGCAATCGCACGCCAATCACGCTGCGGCACGACCCGCCAGGTCGCCTCCACCTGGGGCACCAGCTCATCGAGAAACGCACTACGTGCAGCTTCGTTATACCCGTCAATCCACCAGCTTTGGCTGCCGGGCATGACAATCACGAGTGGCGGAATGACTCCCTGCGCAATCAAGCGGTCAGCAGTGCGCTCAAGGTTGCCCTTGTCGACCCAGTCACGTTCGTTGCCGTGGGACCCGTGCAGCAGATAAAGTACCGGATAGGCCTGTTGCGTCTCGTGATAGCCTGCAGGTAGGTAGAGGGTATAGGGATAGTCACGCCCCAGTATCTCTGAAGCAAAGTGATGATAAGTGACCTCACCGGCCTGGGCCGGTAGTCCTGTCGCCAGCACCACCCACCAGAGCGCATGGAAAAGACGCTTGAGCTTCATTGCACCCGCTCCCTGTGCCGAAACCACTAGCGTGGAAAGGAATTTTTACGCCTCGCCCTGGTCCGACATCACACAGGCGCCGAATGTTCCTTAGCTTCAGGGGTCCTTGTTCCAGGGATGGCATGACGTTGATGAAACCGGTCGAAGAGATCTATTGGTTGCGTTTTTATGGTTGCCTGGCCGTGTTCAGCTTCCACTTTCTCGACCGTCTGAATCAGCACCTGGACAACGTCTATCTCGACCTGGCGCGCATTCCTGCCGTGCTGGGCACCCCCATCTTTATTTTCATTTCGATCTTTTTATTCTCCATCCGCTACGGCAACCAGCCTCCCCACGGCTTTCTAACCAAGCGTTTGCAGTACGTCATGTTGCCTTATCTCGTCTATGGCTTGCTGTATGCCATATCCAACTACCTCAACCTGCTGCGTCTCGGCGAGCCCGTGGACTTGATCGAGCAGTTGCTCGAATATTTGATTTATGCCGGCTGGCACGGCTATTTCCTGATCATTGCGATGCAGTTCTATGCCTTCTATTGGCTCTACTCGCGCTACCGGCTGGAGGCCTGGTTACCAGCCGGACCCTGGCTGATCGTCAGCAGCCTGATCGGCATCGGCTACTGGGGACTGACGCGCTACTACCAGCTCGAGCCGCCGGGTTACCTGCTTTGGATCGCGCCGCTCGGCTGGCTGTATCTGTTTTTCCTGGCCATGCTGATGGTGCAGCACTACCCTTCGCTCCCGCCCGCCAGGCGTCAGCGGCTATCTTGGCTGAGATGGTTGTCTCGCCCCGAGGCCCTACTGGCCTGGCTCATCATGATCGCCGTGTTTACCTGGTTCGGCAGGCTTGAGCACTCGTCGAAGGAGACCTGGGTAATCCCGCTGTTCATTCTCTTTACCCTGGTCACCCTGACACGCTTGCGTAACGTGCCCGCCACCCCACTGGTCAAGCGTATCAACCGCTACTCATTCGGCATCTACCTGGCTCACCCGATGTTTTTTGCCATGGTCGACTTCGTACATGAGTTTGTGCCCTTTCCGCTGTGGCTCTACTGTCTACTACTGCTTGTAGTGGGCATGGCCGGCTCAATCGGCTTGAACTGGCTGGCCAATCGTATTCCCGGTGGAGGCATGCTATTCGGCAAGACGCTGCATGTACCGGAACAGCGGCGTGCAAGTCAGGCAGGCTGCTCACTCTCATAAGCGGCCTTGAGGCGATAGAACTCAGCCACGATGGCGTCCATGGCCGTGGCGTCATAAGCGCTCAAGCCGCTGACCACGAGCTTTTTCGAGCCACTGCCCACGGTCTCGCCACGATCAAGAATATGGAAATCCAGCGTCACGTCACCGCGCTTGCCGGCCACATCCAGCCGCGCATCGATCAGCTCCAGAGCCGGATCGGCAAGTTCGGTATGCTCAAGCGAGAAGCCCATGCTGTCGTAGATCACCAACGGGCGCTTGGGGTTGAACATGACCCCCTGCTCCTCAAGAAGCGGCTTGAGCACATGAGGAAAGTTCTTGCCCGAGAAGGCGACATAGCGACGGGTAAAAGCCTCGATAAGGGCCAGTTCATGGCTCGCCTGTCCCTGACGCTCGACTTCCAGATAAAGCCGGCCTTCGTCATCCTTGACCTCAACCTGCCCGGCCTCACCCTCCACCAGGCACAGCGGTTTGCCATCGCCCACCATGTTGCGAAAACGAAAATCCATTCGCGGCGACAAGCCAAAGCGGTTCAGCACCAACGCGAACAGAAGGTCGCCGGGAACACAGAAACGGCGGGCGCCGGCATCGTGAATAGGATTGAAGTCTCCAGCAACACGCTTGGCGAAATCACTCGCCTGCTGTGAAGTGATACGAATGGTTGAACCCGTCTGGGTGTGGTAAGGATTGAGAAACATGCGAGTCCTGGCCTGCCTGAAGTAAGATGCCCCGAAGGGGCGATGATGCCATATTTTTGCCTTCCCGAGGCCCACAGCTTGCGTGCTACTCCTTGTCACGCTCCCGCCGGGCACGTTCGCGACTCGGCGAAATCATACGTACCCGGGCCTTGGGAAGCGCCTTTTTGCCATCTTGGTGCCGCAATTTCTGCGCTTTTGTCGTAGCGTCCATGGCGGACGATGTTTCATTCAAGGGTTTATCCGCCGCCTTGTCCGAAGGCTCGATTTCGACCCAGGCAAATACCGGCAACGCCAGGTGCCAATAGATCGCCGCAAGGCGTGTGCCCAAGGTGACCGCAAATGCCAAGCCTACCGCGATAACAGCGTCAACCTCCAATGCTACCAGACCCACATATACAACCCCGCCAGCGATAGCGGCGGTAGCGTAGATCTCTTCACGCAGCACCATGGGTACCCGGCGCGCCAGGATGTCGCGCACCATGCCGCCCCCGGTGCCTGTCAGCAAGCCCATCAGGACCGCCACCACCCCCGAGGCTTCCAGGGTCAGGGCCTTGTGCGCCCCGATTACCGCAAACAGCGCGAGGCCGAAGGCGTCGGCTACCGGCAAGATCCCCCGGGACAGACGGTGAATATAATGGAAGCCGACAATCGATATGCTCACGGTAATGAGAATCACCCAGAGATACGTCGGATCCGCCACCCAAAACACCGGCACACCCAGCACCA
>Ga0079226_10005140_pt1 | contig 10006 bp, 6 predicted proteins | sample Poulit2014_FD_76345 | JGI IMG/M metagenome (GOLD analysis project Ga0079226, IMG submission 76345) | Agricultural soil microbial communities from Georgia to study Nitrogen management - Poultry litter 2014 | ecosystem: Environmental > Terrestrial > Soil > Agricultural land | place: USA: Georgia... | reverse complement strand
ATGTCAATGAGACCTGCGATCTGTCGGTGTTGTTGTAGGGCCCAACGCTTGTGGGTCGTCGTTGCCGTTGGGCGGGCGCCGTGTGATGAACAGCGCTAAGACCAACGGCAATAAACCCAGCAGCTAAGTTAAACCGGGACGACAGGTTCATCGTCTATGGACACTTTTGGCAGTGCTACATGTCATTAGTTCGCTTAACGTAGTGAGACACTAAGTAGGTCGAAGACAATGGGTTTCCGACATAATTCCTGAACCATGTCGGATAATAACCAGCCGTCCCGAATGCTGACGATATGAAACATTGTGTAGTGCGCACCTAAGCAGCAGTAATGACATTAGCTACCTTTTCAAATGCGAACCAACAACCGTAAAAACGAGACATCAGCTTGGCTGCGCAGCACTCATCAAGCGCGGGTCAATTAATTCTCCGTCAACATAAGTGCAACATATGCCCACGTTCGCAAGGTCTGCGGCTTGTAAACCAAAAGGATCCTCTTCAAAAACGGTGAACTGCGCACGTGCGCCCGGCACGAGAACGCCCTCATCAGTCGATCCTATCGCTGCGGCTGCGTGTGTTGTGTAGCCTTCAAAGACCTGAGTTATAGTTAGTCCCTGTTCGGGCTGCACGGGATCCAGGTCAGGCCTATCAACTGGTCGTCTAATAATCGTTTCAGCCATCATCACACGAGGGTCGAAGGGGGTTACGGGCCAGTCGCTACCCAATGCTAACGTTGCGCCCGTATGACGAAGATCAGCGCTACGCCACCCACGTGCAGCCCGTTCTTCGCCGAGTCTGACCGACCAATTATCGCTTCGATCTGCTCGTGTATGCCTTGTTCCATGAATAGGTTGCATGCTGGCGGCAACACTCAGCTGCGCGAAACGCTCAACGGTAGCATCTGGGATAGTTTCGATATGCTCGATACGATGAACCGCTTGTGAATTAGCCCTAAGGTCGTCTAGAGATTCGATAGCGTCAAGCACAAATGCCACACCTTGGTCACCAATCGCATGCGTAGCCGTCGAAATGTTGTGCTCGGCAAAGAACCTCAATGCAGCTCGGTACTCATCGGGATCAGTCCAAATTGATTTTTGTCCTTCACCGTAACAGTCGGGTTCGTGTAGCCAAGCAGAACCGTTGTCTACTGTGCCATCAATCATGAATTTGACACCTTCAACATGCCATCGACGTCCTTGTAACCCTTGCTTGGCGAGGATGTCGTGAAGGTCCTCTAGTGAGCTCCCAGGCGGCACCATAGGCGAGAAACGCAGTCGAATTGGCAATTCCACACGAGACTCCAACAATTCCAATATCTCTTGGCTCCCCGGATGAAAATCCATAACATGCGTGCCCGTCAGACCCGAAAACGCCATACCTTCAAGGGTCCCTAACAATCTGTCTGCGCGCTCTTCAATTGTTTCATTCGGCACCTGACTCAAGACAAGTTCCATGGCTGCAAGTTCTAAAAGGTAACCCGTGGGGTCTCCGTGCTCATCTATACCGACCATTGACTGATCTTGAAAACGCTCTTGACCGGTAAGTCCAATCCTCGCAATCGTTCCGCTGTTGACAACCGCGGAGTGAGCATCCCTCATCCGCAAGAAAATAGGATGTTTTGGTGTGATATCATCAAAAATTCGACCGTCAAAACCAGATGATGAAAAAATGTTTGGGTCAACTCCCCAGCCAAAGATCCAGGTTCCCGGTTCAAAATCTGCAACTGCCGCTGCTAGCGCATCACGTACTTCTGGCAGTGTTAAATCGGTGAGCTGTATCCCCCTGGTAAGTTCCAGACCAAAAACTATATGAGTATGACCATCAACCAACCCAGGTGTAATTGTTCTCCCTGGGAACTCATCGATAGTCGTGTCTTCGCTCGCCATCTTCCGTATTTCCGATTCCGAGCCAGTAGCCAAGACGCGACCATTGTCTAGGGCAATTGCGTTCGGCTGTGATTTGTTCAAATCAGGTGGGCAAGCAAAATCGTATATGCGCTCGGCTATAACGATACGTTCTGGGGCTATATTCTGTGTTGTTCTACCCATTACAAGACTTTCTATGGTTTCGGTTTCTCAGAAAAGTTTGCAGTGTGAACAGAAGCTGGGAACTTTTCTGAAGGAGAGTAATTTTCAGATACGGTGATGTTAGCGAATGGCCGTCTACTAACGACAAACAGTGCGACCCCGAATAATACGCTCGGCAAGGTCACAAGCAAGGCATATTGTAACGGTGCCAAAACACCAACAAGTTGACCACCAATGAGCGGACCAAAAGCAACACCAGCCAAATAAAAACCTGAAACTAGAACGCCAGTACGCCCTGTTAGATCCATAATTGCTGCAAGGCCTGTCACTAATACAAGAATTGCTCCATACATAACTCCCCAGACCAGAATTGAGATGGCATATGCCACTGCCGAGCCACTGGTAATCATGATGAATTTCGTAATAGTGCTAACCACAATGATGCATGCCAGAGACCAACTGCGGCCGAACAAGTGTAATGCCACCGGCGCAAGAAGAGCCCCCACCAAACCACCGAAAACCTTCCCAGCCAGCAAGGTGCCACTTAACTCGGGAGAAATACTCGCCTGTTCAGACAAGACACTAGCCATGGAATAAACCATGTCTTCTGTCAACGACCATAAACACATACAAATCGCCACAACAAAAGCAGCCATGGTAAGACCATTACTTTGCGGTTTTTCACCCTTATCCGACCATGACCCGGGCGTCATTGTTGCAATTGCGCCACGTTCTGGAAGATTCGGCAAGCCTCCTGCGAGAAAGAGGCCTAAAACTCCCAGCATCGCGATCGTCACTAATATGGACCGGAGATCATTATGGAACAGTGGTGCGATGGCAAGGAGCGCTGTGGCGCCGAGTCGATTAACAACCATCACACTTGAAACCGTTTTATCTGGATTTATTGTTGACGACGCAGCAGCAGTACCTGTAGCGATCATGATGCCAGCACCAAAGCCACCAAGCATTAGACCAATCATAACAACGGTGGTCGTCAGGAATATCGCAGGTAAACCATAGCCAACAATCATCAGCACTAAGCCGACACGTCCCATACGAGGCCGATCAGCTTGGGCAACAAATCGATTGCTCATGAACATAGCAAGAGCAGATCCAGCCGTCATGCCAGTAGCGAGTCCTCCCGCAGTGGCTATATCGACACCCAGATCTTGAACCATAGCGGCAATCAAAACGGGCACAAGGTTGGCAGCCATCAGGGCTAGCACCCACGTACCTATAAATCCGAGCACTACCCGACCGGTCAGAGAAGCCAGGCCAGTTTGGTGTGGCTGTGTAGAAGTAGTAATCATGAACGCTCCAAACATGAGTCGCCATTGCAGGAACGTTCCTGCAATGTGATCTAAGCTACATGCAGTAAAGTTACATGTCAACGGTTTTCTCGAAGATTTTCCCGTAATCTTCACTGCTAGACTGCGGGCATGGCAAAAGCGGAAGTGACCATCGTCGACATTGCTAATGCGCTGGGTATTTCTAAAACGACAGTATCTTCAGCATTGCACGGAAGTGGTCGGGTGTCGGAGCGGACTCGGATAAAAGTGAAGGCCACGGCAGACTCCATGGGTTACGTATCAAACAGAGCTGCACAAAGGCTCCGCGGCGGTCAGTATCACACCATCGGGCTACAAATACCTTCAGACGTACGTGATCTGCCCTTTTACGCAGAATTCGCATTCGGAGCTGCTGCTGTGGCGGCTGAGCACGAAAAGGACCTATTGCTACTTTCTGGCCCAGCCAACGAACGACGGCATGCCCTAGCGATCGACGGCCTCCTCGCCATCGACCCCACTCCCGACACTTTTTCCTCAGACATCGCTAAAAGGTATCCGTTTCCGGTTGTAACCGTAGGGCCCTACGAGGGCCCTGGAGCAGATGACGTCGCCGCCACTGTGTCCGCAGACCATAAAGTACTTGTGAAAAAAGTACTGCAGGAGTTAAAACGACGTGGATCTTCAAATCCTGGCTTGGTCGCCACCGGGGAGCGCAGTGAGCCAACGTGGATGGCACGAATCATCGATGGCTATAACGAGTGGTGCAGCGATTTCGGAATAGAAACATGGGTCTACAGAAGCCCCGTTACACCTTCTGACGAAGACATCATTGAAGTGCTGGACTCTGCGCAATCACGTGATTCACTGCTATGGATGGTACAAGGGCCAGCGACACGTGCAGAAGCACTTGCCACGCGTCAGGGCAAGTGCTTACAAATGGCTACAATGGTCCTTGAAGCCAGCTCCTCTCATGTGGTGGGCATCGATCTTCGTGCCAGGGAATACGGTCGGACCGCAGTTGAGTTACTCCTAGGCGTTCTTACCGACACCGTATCACCTGGGACGCACGTGGTGCATGCAGCCGAACTGGTTGTTCCTATAACCAACCAGCCCTAGCGGCCATATCACAGTGAGACTGTAGTGGATCTCCTGTCACAACTTAACGGCTATCACGTACCTTTCCCCCAATAATGGTTGCGACTGCGTTAGCCTCAGGTAACCTATCCGCCTCTATTTCGAAGATGTCCTTGTCAAAAACACTAAAGTCTGCCAGCTTGCCTACAGCAATAACGCCACGGCCGCAGTCCCCCCAGGAACGGGCACGGTCAATCGTGTATCCAGCAAGGAGGGATTTTCGAGACATCGCTTCATCAAGCACAATTGGTTTGTCAGCAGGTTTATCTACTTCACGACGCAGCTCACCTTCTGCGATGATTTTCAACGGGTCCGAAGGCGCGACAGGCCAATCAGAACCGATCGCCATCACGGCACCGGTCTCATAAATACTATTGAGCCGCCAAGCGTTCTTGCGCCGAGCATCTCCGAGCCGTTGCGACCAGTTATCGCTACCGTCTGCAGCACAAAACATAGTACAATGACGGGGCTGCATGCTTGCCGCAGCACCGACTTCCTTAAATTTGGGTACCAAATAATCCGGCAAGGTCTCGATATGTTCAACTCGATGGCCTGGCTCACCTTCCGCGACTACGTGTGGCTGCTCAGTTTCGGCTATCACCTCAAGTACAAACTCGACAGCTGCGTCACCAATAGCGTGTGTAGTCGTGCGGATTCCACGCGCATCAAGGTTCAGCAACACTGCTCGGTACGATGCGGGATCCAACCAAAGAGGACGTGTTGATTGCTGATTCACGTCCGGTGAGGCAAGCCATGCTGTACCATTATCGATAGTCCCGTCAATCATAAGTTTTACGCCGTCCACGTTCCAACGGTCTCCAGCAATCCCCTGCATGGCGATGATCTCTTCAATTATCTGATCCTCGTCCCCGGGCATAATCCATGGGGAGAACGTCAATCGTATAGGCAAATCACCTTGTCGTTCGGCGGCTTTGACTAAATCAAACATGCCATCTGTACGATCAAGAACTTGCCCGCCAGTTATCCCCTCGTCTGCCATTGTATTAAGTACGTCAAGAAAGAGTTTCAATCGCTTGTCAAAAGGCAAAGGTGGAATGACTTTTATGACCATTTCCATGGCTTCCCATTCCTTAAGGAAACCGGTAGGTCGTCCCTGACCAGATGTTTCAACCTCAGCACTCGAAGCAAAAATTTCGTCACCCGTAAGACCGGCAACGTGTATTGCCCTGGTATTGACGACAGCAGAGTGAGCATCGAAGAGGCGAATAAATACAGGACGATCGGCTACCGCATTATCAATGTCATCCGCAGAAATATTGCGCTCTGGAATGACCGTGGGGTCCAATCCCCACCCAAGTATCCACTCCCCTGCTTCGCCGTCAGAATCATTACCAACAGAGGTGAGAGCAACTTCAAGTTCTTGAAAAGACGTTACACCGGTAAGGTCCACACCGCGAGTAAATTCCGCACCCAGAATAGGATGGATATGCGCATCCACAAAGCCAGGCAAGATTACGTTGGCACCGTAATCCAAGGTATGAGTGGCAGATACCTTCTGGGCTTCATCTCGATCTCCTACCCATTCAACAAAACCATCTTGAATCCCAACCGCACCGGCAGTGGGATTCGTTGGATCCATAGTTCGAAAATCGGCGAAAATCAACGTGTCGTAAGTGGTCATGCTCGCTCACTTTCCTGGATATTTATAGTTGCCACACTTTGAGTGACTAGATTGTCAATTTCGTCATCCATCCGCGGTGGTTTTGCCCGAAAACCTCTGGTTATGATCGCGAGATATACCAGTCCTACAATCATCCATGTCACACCAATGATTAATGCGTTACCCGGCAGAGATGTCCACAGCCAATTAGTCAACAAGAAACCCACACCGGGCATAAGCAAGTAACTGAGCACCTCTCGACTAGAGCGGAGACGATCATCAAAAAAGAACTTCTTAATCACTGCTAAGTTCACTACAGTAAAAGCAGCCAAAGCGCCGAAAGAAACAATTGTCATGACGAAATCAAGCGGCAGCACAATGGCCAATAATCCTACGGCCGACACAACCAACGTAGCGCGTACTGGAGTCTGGAAGCGTGCGTTAAGAACTCCGAACAAGCGACGAGGAAGCACCCCATTGCGGCCCATCGTGTAAAGGATCCGAGAAACAGAAGCCTGTGAGGCGAGGGCCGAGCCTGTGGCACCGGCGATTAGCATGGCTGCAAAAAAATTGGACAGCCACACGCCACCGGCAGTTGAGATAACTTCAGCTGAAGCAGTATCAAGATTCGAAAAACTGCGCCATTCAGGTACAAGAAGATATGAGACGAAAGATAGGACGATGAATGTCGCACCGCCGATAAACGTAACTAGTAGGATGGCCCGTGGGATGTCTCGCTTAGGCTCTCTCGCCTCTTCACTCAATGTTGAGACAGCATCAAAACCTAGAAACGATAAGCATAAAATTGCGGCACCCGTAAACAGCGCTCCGGGGCCGTCTTCGCCGGTAAAGGCGACACTTATTTGAGGCAAAACGGTACCTGAAAGGGTAATAGACGTCAGCATAATGAACGCAAGAGCAAAAACGACTTGCAGAGCAACAACAATACCGTTGTATGTAGTAACGGATTTGATACCGACAATATTTAAAACGGTTACCAAGCTGATCCCGCCAAGAACCCAGACCCAAAAAGGCACAGCCGGTATATAGGTCGCCATATAGAGACCGATGAGTAAATAGTTCAGCATGGGCAATAACAAATAATCCAGCATTAGTGTCCAGCCGGTTATAAAGCCGACGTTATCACCAAAAGCTTTCTCGCCGTAACTATAAGCGCTGCCAGCAACAGGATAGCGACCCGCCATTTTTCCATAGCTTAACGCCGTAAACAACATAACGATCAAGGTAATAACGTAAGCCCCAGCTACACCGTTATCGGTTACTCGCGCCACCGGGCCTAGCGACGAGAATATCGTCAACGGAACCATGTAGGCCAGACCGAATAAAGTCAGAGATGCAACGCCGAGCACTCTACGGAGTTTCACCGAAGTAGGTGTCAACAGAGTATTCGGCGGTCCTATTCGTGATGTCATGAATTTCTCCTACGAAGCATTGGTGGACACACACCGGTTTCAAAAATGCCGAGTCGACCAATAAAGCTTCGATGTAATTTGAGCCACTTGTGACGTGCGGCACCTCAGACTCTAATGAACGGTATTCATTTATGCAAAGAGCCGATCAGAGGGGTAACGACACGCAGGGGAAATATATGTTTCAAAATGCCCTAGCCAACCAAACTTTTCCGTGGCACACTAATTGAACGCTATTCATTATTTGATAGAGTTCTGTAATTTCCCTTTCTACGGTCAATACACCGCCGCTCAGGGTATTGCAGTTACGACGACACGCTGCCCAGTTCTGAACGTAGCAGTTCGATAAGAAGGAGCCTTTATGTTCGATGTTGTTGAAAAGACTATTTTTCAACTCCGTCAGGCACTTGAATCCGGTGAGACAACAGCAGTTGAGCTTGTCAAAAGCTACCAGCAACGTATCGCTAACTTCGACCGGCCAGACCCAAATCGCACTGACAAACGCGCAGCAGATGGAGGTGTACCTCTGAATTCTGTAGTCGTAGAAAACCCAGAAGCGCTCGATGAAGCATACGCTTCGGACCAGCGTCGAGCCAACAATAAAACTCTTGGACCACTCGATGGGATCCCATACACGGCCAAAAACTCGTTCATGGCCCGCGGTCTTACTGTCGCCGCGGGTTCACCAGCCTTCAAAGGGCTAGTGGCCCAACGTGATGCCTTCAGTATTGAGCGTCTTCGTACGGCGGGGGCAATCCTGATTGGACTAACGAACATGCCGCCTATGGCAAACGGAGGCATGCAACGTGGCTTATACGGACGCGCTGAAAGTCCCTACAATGAACGTTACTTAACTAGTGCATTCGCATCAGGATCTTCCAACGGTTCTGGCTCAGCAACAGCGGCCAACTTCGCAGCTTTCGGACTCGGTGAGGAAACTTGGTCATCCGGTCGTGCTCCTGCTTCATGCAACTCACTATGCGCTTACACTCCGTCAAGAGGCATAATTTCCATGCGCGGTAATTGGCCATTAGTTCCCACCATGGACGTAGTAGTACCCCACACCAGAACAATGGACGATCTATTAGAAGTCCTTGATGTGCTAGTTGCAGACGATCATGAGACTCGGGGAGATTTCTGGCGGGTACAGCCATGGGTCCCGTTGCCCTCAATATCCGAAATCCGCCCGTTTTCCTATCCTCAACTAGCAAATCAAAACAATTCTGAACTACCACTAAGCGGCGTGCGCTTTGGCGTGCCTAAGCTATACATCAATGCGGATCAACATGCTGGTACCGGGCCAAATCATCGACATGAACAGGGCATAGGTGGACCCATGGGTGAACAAATAATAACCCGCGACTCAGTGCTAGCCTGCTGGCAACAAGCCAAAAAAGCCCTCGAGTCTCTCGGTGCCAAAGTTATCGAAGTAGATTTCCCAGTCGTCACCAATTATGAAGGGGATCGACCAGGCGCACCTACCATCGCGACTCGAGGGCTCGTTCCACCAGAATTTTTGTTGCACGAAGTCGAGGGCTTAGCCGCATGGGCGTGGGAAGACTTCCTGCAAGCCAACGGCGACCCTCAACTGAGTTCGTTGCGTGATGTTAGTGGCGACACCATTTTCCCTCACCCAAAGGGCGCGCTCGAGGATCGATATCACGGCTTTGATGACGATATCTCCACTTATCCGCAACTTATTGCTCAGCATGGCTTCGCCAATTTGGGACATGTTAAAGGACTAACCGACCCAGACTTACTTAAGACTGGTATCAAAGCTCTCGAAGAAACCCGACAATTGGACATGGAACACTGGATGGACCAGTGCGAACTAGACGCCATTATTTTCCCCGCGATGGCCGATGTCGGCCCGGCAGATGCAGATACGTCATCAAAATCAGCCGACGCAGCCTGGCGCAATGGGGTGTGGGTTGCGAATGGTAACCTTGTGCCGCGACACTTGGGCATCCCCACGGTTACCGTGCCGATGGGCATGATGCAAGACATTGAAGTTCCAGTTGGGCTCACCTTTGCAGGTCGTGCTTACGATGACACTAAGTTATTATCCTGGGCTCATGCTTTTGACTCAAGATCCAAGCTCCGTAGCGCTCCAATCCGAACGAAGTCAAACAAGGAATCGGCTTAGGTGGGGACGTAAAGGAGAACTTGGCCGAGGAGCCTGCCCGTCTGTTGCAATGCACGCCCAATATCTTCCAGCACTTTCCTCTAGCTTCCAGCACACATATCATCCGGTTGATTTCCATAACTAAGCCAAATAAAAATGCTTTTAGATTCGATGCGACGAACGGCTGAACAGTCGACAGCTTCTACGAAGCCGCCGACTATGTCAATGAGACCTGCGATCTGTCGGTGTTGTTGTAGGACCCAACGCTTGTGGGTCGTCGTTGCCGTTGGGCGGGCGCCGTGTGATGAACAGCGCTAAGACCAACGGCAATAAACCCAGCAGACCAGCATCAAAGAACGTGACGTTGCCGGCGAAGGTCGCT
>Ga0079226_10005139_pt1 | contig 10007 bp, 9 predicted proteins | sample Poulit2014_FD_76345 | JGI IMG/M metagenome (GOLD analysis project Ga0079226, IMG submission 76345) | Agricultural soil microbial communities from Georgia to study Nitrogen management - Poultry litter 2014 | ecosystem: Environmental > Terrestrial > Soil > Agricultural land | place: USA: Georgia... | reverse complement strand
TTGTTGTACCTTCTGGAAGTGGTCAAGCCGCTTTAACGATGCCACTTATGACACCATTAGCTGATTTAACAGGTGTAACTAGACAAACAGCGGTCTTTGCCTTCCAAATGGGCGATGCAATATCTAATATTCTCACACCAACGGGCAGTGTGCTCATGGCATCCTTGGCCCTTGCTAAAATACCTTGGGTAAAATGGGTGAAATGGGCACTTCCGTTAATATTTATTCAATTTATAGCTGGAGGAATCTTGCTGACGATTGCTCATTTATTTATATGGGCCGCTTAAGTGAATGGATGTTTGCATGGAACATAAGCGGAGACTCTAAAAACTATAATTTCGAACGTAAGATGCTTTCTATCGTTTCTAAAAAGTGGACGATAGAAAGCTTTTTCATTCAAAATGATAAAGCGAATGATACGTCTTATATCAAATAAAATAATACTAAAAACAATGGTTCCAACAATTCATTTAGTTGGAACCATTGTAAAGTTATTTCCTGAAAATGATATTCCAGGTTTTTTTATGAGAAAATTATTTTTTAATTCTTCAGCTCTTCAAATTCTTCTTTGATAGATGCTAATAAGTTTTTATCTGTTATCACATCATATCCGGTCTTCGCTAATGCTAAAACACCTTCAGACATTGCATTTCTGCCATCTTCCGTGATTGTTTTATCTGCTACTTCTTTGGTGTGCAGTACTAATCCCTCTTCATTTAACCCAATATGTGGATGAATGGAAGGAACGACTTGACTTACATTTCCCATATCCGCTGATCCTGTTGCTTCTTTAGCTGGATGGACAGGCCGAGGACTTATCTCTTTTAAATTTTTAGTAAATGCCTCAGATAATGCTTGGTTTGTTTCCATGTTGTCATAACTTAATTCATAATTAGAAATAGCCACAGTTGCCCCAGTCGTGAGTGACGCACCTTTTGCGATATTTTTAACTTTTTCAACGACATTGTCTAATGTTTCTCGTTTTTCAGCTCGGAAATAAAATTGTGCTACAGCTCGATCAGGGACAATATTTGCTGCCTCTCCGCCCTCAGAAATAATGCCGTGCATCCGTACGTCAGAAGGAACATGTTCACGAAGCGCGTTAATGCCATTAAAAAGCTGGATAACTCCATCTAGCGCGTTAATCCCTTTTTCAGGTGCAGCAGCGGCGTGAGAGGATTTTCCTGTGAATTCAAATTGAATTGCATCCATGGCAAGAGTAGCGCCACTTTCAGTTGATTTGCCTAAAGGATGTACCATCATGGCAACATCTACTTCATCAAAAATCCCTTCTTCACTCATCGGTACTTTTGCCCCATTTGTTTCCTCAGCAGGTGTTCCAAGTACAATGACTTTCCCACCGATTTCTTGGATGGCTTTACTAAGGACAATGCCTGCACCGGTACTCATCGTAGCGATTAAATTATGCCCGCAGCCATGTCCAATTCCTGGGAGTGCGTCGTATTCAGCAAGATAGGCAATCGTAGGACCTGGTTTGTCTCCCTTAAATTCTGCGCGAAAAGCAGTTGGACGATTGACAATTCCTGTTTCTACTTCAAATTGATGAGAACGAAGGTAATCTACTAAAAGTTTCATAGATTCAAACTCTTCGTCGCCAAGTTCAGGATTGTCATAGAGTTCTTTACTAATGTTGAAAAGATCATCTTGAATTTTGTTGAATTCTTCGGTTAATGACATGTATACTCCCCCAATTTTTAAAATCTTATTTAAAAAGTATATCATATACTAGATTGAAGAAAGTAGTAGAGAGTCTTTTATGATCCTCAACATTGCTTTCCCAGTTCGGCATGCCTTTAGGAAACACACCTTCTGAGACGATTGAACTTAATTTGACAACCATACCAGCCGTCCGTGGAAAGCGAAGTATATTTTTCTGGAGCGGGATTATACGCAATTTCCATATTCGGATATTTGGTTGATAAAAACACTCCAACTTAGGCCGCTAAATCCATTATAAGAAAAGTACAATTACCTGTGAGGCGATGGAAACGAATATGAGTGAAAAGGGATAGGCTGCGGCATACGCAATTGCAGGCTCATCCCCTTTATATACTTGTTTCAATGCACCAAGGGCAGGGGTACTTGTCATACCTCCGCAAAGAGCACCAAGGGAATGAATGGTGCTGAGTTTAAAGAATTTCTTAGCAAGAAAATAACCAGCAATAATCGGCATGATCGTAATAATTGCTCCACTAAAGACTAGTTTAAAGCCTTCTGTTTGAATAACTTCAACAAGCCCTTGTCCTGCAGTTGTTCCAGCTCCCGCTAAGAAGAGAGCAAGGCCAAGTTCCTGAATAACAAGATTTGCAGGTTCATAATAGCGCACATAAATCGGACCAATTTTTCCAAAGTGTCCAATAATCAGGGCAACGAATAAAGGTCCACCTGCAATTCCAAGGGTAATCGTTCCAGCTCCAGGAATTGGAATGGGAATCATGCCAACGAGAACACCAATGAGCAAGGTTAGAGCAATGGAGAATATATGGACATTTGTAACAGGTAATTTTTTCTTTGTAAAAAGTTGCTCGATTTCATTCAATCGATCTTCTGTACTGACAACTGTGAGAACATCTCCTCGAATAAGTGGCATATTCGGATTTTGGTTCAGTTCAATCCCGTTTCGGACAATTCGAGTAACAGTGGTGCCATAATGACGACGAAGCTTTAGTTTTTTAATGGATTTACCAACGATATCTTCTGAATCTACCGTTATTTTGCGTAACTGGATATTGTCACGGTTTTCAAGAGGTTTTTCTATTTTTTTACCTACATAGGAAGCAAATATGTCAAGTTCTGATTTCTCCCCGACAGCGACAAGCTCATCCCCTGTTAAAATAACGGAGTCACTTAAAGCAATATTGGTATGTCCATTGCGAATGATTCGACTAATGACAACCGATTTTTTATGAAAAGCTAATTCTTTCAATGTTTTTTTATTTAATACTGGGTTTGTTACGACGATCGTTGCAACTTCTGGTGATTGTTTATGTCTGATTGGATGAGTTGTTTCTTCCAAGTCTTTTTTTAAATCAATGTTATATAGGCGTGGTAAAAGCTGCACAAATAAAACAACGGCCAAGACGGCAAATGGATAGGCGATTCCATAACCAACGGAAGCGATTGGATCTTTTGTCGCTTGTATCGCTGCAGCAAGACCAGGTGTACTTGTAAGGGCACCTGTCATAATACCAACGCTTAGTGGGGTAGATAATTGAAAAAGTTTGGAAACAACAAATGTTGTTATGACAGCTATAAAAACAATAAATAACGAAATGATCCCAAAAACAATACCTTTTGAGCGCATCATACGAAAGAATCGAGGACCTGCCTGAAGTCCAATGGCTACAATAAAAAGGCTGAGACCTAAATCTTGTATGATAGGTGATATTTGGTAACCAAAATGCCCAAATACGATGGCGATGAGAAGAACACCTGCTGAGCCTAAACCGAGTCCTTTGATCTTTATTTGGCCTAATCCAGCACCTAAAAATAAAATAACAAAAACTAATATAAGTGGTTGGTCTAATAAGTCTGTGATGAAATTCATTAGTTGTTTTCTCCTTCACATTTGTCTATCTCTATTCTACTAAGTTTTAGTATAAAATAAAGGGGAGAAATAGTTGGTAAATTTGTTTGACTAAAATGTTAGTGAAAAATAGTTTATACTAATTAGAGTAACAATATTTTAAAACTAATGGAACTTGAGTTTCGTTTACTAATTATAAAGAAAGCAGGTGTTTTTGCTATGTCAGTAAGTGATATCAATGCAGAGAAAAAATGGAGAAAACTCCCCAAAGAGCTGAGACAAAGGCTAATTCAAAATGTGTTTTGTACAAAATGCTTTGAGACGACGATTGTTGATTACTCTGTTCTAGATGATGAACATGGTATCTTACTTACAGGAAAGTGTAAAACATGTGGGAAAGATGTTGCAAGGGTAGTTGAAGATGCTTAAGTATTGCAGCCAATAAATGAAATGTTACCTATTTAAATTTTAGGGAAGAGGGACTAGGAATGTACAGTTCCTCTATTCATGATACCTGTTTTTCTCCTTGTAAGCTCCTTTTTCGCATCTGATTAACATAAGGGAGGAAGAAGGCAATCATCATGCCTGAAAATAATGCATTTGCTAGTGTTCCAATACCAATGGGTCCATTAAACAAGAAAGCAATAATGACAAGGATGACGTTAATGACAATACGTGCATTCGATACACCCCAGCCAGTTAATTTTGCTAAAATAAGCATCGATCGGTCCATTGGGTTTGGTGCAATAGAGGATTGCAAGTAGGTTGCGATACCTAGTGCACTTAATACAAGTCCAAGTAAGAGACAAATGGACTGTCCACTCCATGTTACAGGAGCTATCCAGTCACGAACGATAAACAGCCATGTATCAATACCGATACCGGTAACAAAGGAAGTTAAAAAGGCCATATATTCTGGTCTTTTTTTCTCTGCAGCGCTATTTATTAAGAGGAGTGTTGTACCAACCATAATTTCCCAGCTTCCCACTGACAAGCCAAAAGTTTTGTACAGTCCGACGAGAAGGGCATCAAATGGTGATGTGCCGAGGGCAGATTGGATGGTTAGTGCGATACCTAACGTTAATATGATTAAACCAATTAAATAAAAATGGATTCCAGATTGCCATAACCGCATACGTGTTGTTCACTCCCTTATAGCTCTTTTAATGGAAAATTTGAAACGTTCATATAAAAATGAGTTCAGCATCTACCTTAACACAGATTTGAAAGTCTTGTTACAGGTAAAAGTGGAAATTATCTGTTAATATATTGAAACGTTTAATCCAGCTGTATAGGGAATATCTCTAATAATTAGAAATGAAAGAAGGGATATTCTTGTCACCTGAGCAGATCGGTTTTGCCTTACTTTATATTGGTGTATTTATAGTAATTGGGAAAAGGAGGGGGACTTGTCACTACCTTATCGGTTCCTCTTTTATACACGTTCGGGCCTTATCCCTTTTTAATATTTTCAGGGATTATGACCGTCCTTGGGCTCATTGTAGGACTTTTCTATTTCGGGAAAAAGTCGAAAAAATAACAATAAAATAGTAGTTCAAATAAAAACGCTTAGACTAAAAAATCCAAGCGTTTCTTTTGTTTAAATGAATTTCATAATAAATTACAAAAGGAACTTTCCCAGGGTACAGCTTTTGATTAGTTCCTATAAATAAATGATAAAATGTTTTTACGAGAGTCGTGGTTAGTGGTAAAGTAAAATAATATATTATTCTCTTCGGCTGAAATAGGCTAACGGGATAATTTTAATTTTTGAAATAGATAGGAAGATAATCATGCACCAGATCGTGAAACAATCAAAGTTAATTTCATGGATTCCTGTTATTCTCTGGATGGCACTTATTTTTTATCTGTCACACCAGCCAGCATCTAGTTCGAATGAATTAAGTTCTGGGGTTATGGATGTTTTTTTAAATGCTATAACTACTGTTACTTCGATTGATATTGATTTAGGAATTTTTCATCACCTCATTCGAAAAAGTGCCCATTTCTTTGCATATTTTATACTTGGATTTCTTGTTATCAATGCGTTAAAGAGACATATGCCCATAAAATGGAAAGGTGTCTTTTTAAGTCTTGTAATTTGTATTCTTTATGCTAGTTCTGATGAGGTACACCAACTTTTTATTCTAGGAAGAAGCGGGGAAGTGCGTGATGTTTTTATTGACAGCACAGGCTCTGCAACAGGAATAACTGTATATATTTTGCTCGGTAAAATTTTCAGGAAAATTTACAGTCACCTTTCGTAATAAACCTAGGAAGATGAAACGGAATTTTTAAAATTAACATCCAATTCTATAAAACTAGGATAAAAGTCTCGAATCTAGTCTATGCTTTACAAAAAATATGGTATACTAGATTGTATTGAAATTTTCATAATAAAATCACGTCATATATAGTATTACCGATGATAAATAGTATTTTTTGAGGTGAGCTCTAGTGAGAAAAAGGGTAAAAAGAAAGAAATCAAGAAAATTATGGTTGAAAATTCCATTAGCACTTATTATCCTTGTAGTTTTAGGAATCGGGGGATACGCTTTTTCTGTTTACAACAATGCGAAAAAAACTTTGGACCAAAAAATCCATGAACCTGTCAGCTCGATTGATACAGGAATAACAAAACAGAAAATCAAAGATGTTGAGCCTCTTCACATCCTTTTACTTGGTATTGATGCGGATGGAGGGGAAAAAGGTCGCTCAGATGCAGTGATGGTTTTAACTCTTGATCCTAAAAATGATCAAATGCAATTAGTAAGTATTCCACGTGATACAAGAACAGAAATTGCAGGGAAAGGAACAGTTGATAAAATAAATCATGCCTATGCTTTTGGTGGCAGTGAAATGGCAATCGATACCGTGGAAAATTTTCTTGACATTGAGCTTGATTATTTTGTAAGAATCAATATGGCTGGGTTTAAGCAACTTGTTGATGAACTTGGAACCATTACGGTTCATAATGATATCGCCTGGAGTGATGGGAAATATGATTTCAATTTCGGTCCGACAGAAATGGATGGCGATAAAACAATGGCCTTTGTCCGCATGCGTAAACAGGATCCGGACGGTGATTTTGGCAGAACAAAACGTCAGCGTCAAGTTATCGAAGGTATTGTTAATGAAGGAGCTTCCGTTGCTTCAGTTACCAAATTAAACGGCCTCATTGATGTTCTCGGAAATAATATGGGAAGTAATATAGAATTCGACGACATGAAAACTCTTTTAGCTGACTATCGTAATACAAGGAAGAACTTCGTTGACTATCAGATGAAAGGGGAAGGGCAGAAGATAGATGGTGTGTATTATATGATAGTCGATGAAGAAGAGATTCAAAAAGTACATGATATGATTGTGAACTTCGGATCATAGTGAAACGAAAAGACATTACATCTTTTTAATCGATGTAATGTCTTTTTCTTTATCAAGCCTTTTTGTTTTTGAAGTAGATAGTATTGAATAAAATAATGGTTGGTTAAATTATTCTTTTTTTGGGGCTACAAATGCGGCTAGCATACAAATGATTCCATAAAAAACAAACGATAGAGCATATCCCCATGCTTCAACAAATATTCCTGCAAATAGGGAACCAATCACTTGACCAACTGCTAAAAGTAAAAAAGGAACGGCAATCCCTAACGATGCATTTGTAATAAATACACGGATACCCCACACAAGAAGAACGCCTGAAATAGATATATAAAAAATACCAAAAATACCAGCCGATACGTAAGTCATGAACAAATTTTCAGGCCAGATAGCTAGTATAACCATTGCAGAAGCTATCGCTAAGCTTCCCAATTTATAAGCAAAAGCCAAGCCACGCTTCGCAATTAAAGTTCCAGAAAACCCACCTAATATACCGAATAACCCAATGATAATCCAAAAGCCGGAAAGTTTCCAATCACTGTAATTACCGGCAGTTTCAATAAAAGATCTTGAAAAAGTCCAAAAGGGTGAAGTGGCCATTCCTAAAATTAAAGACGCTACAACTAAAGGGATGGCTCCATTTACCCCTTTTATGGAAAGATTTCCTTTTTCAAACATTAACCTCGAACTCATCGGCTCTCTTGGAATGTTCCGGAAATTCCATATTAAAACTAGAAATGTCAAGCCAGCATAGATGATATATGTCAATCGCCAGTTAGCAGATAAAAAAATCGCTCCCGCACCAGAAAGAATGATTCCGAAGCTCGTTCCCGAATTAATCCATGTATTCGCTTTCCCTTGTTCTTCTTCTTTGATCCAAAGCGATACCGCTGCTCCGTAGGGTGGAGATACCAGACCTGTGCTTGCTCCAGCAAGTAATACCCCTAACACAAGGACCCATACATTTGGACTGATTCCTATCACGAATAATCCAGCAAAGGCAGACAGTCCAGCAAAGAGTATCATCCTTCTAGGTCCTTCCCTTGTTGTAATCACCGTAGCTAGAATGACCGTGAAACAATAAGCTAAATAAAATAAGGAAGAAACGATTCCTGAGACTGATTGAGACATATTTAGTGATTCACTTATTCCAGGAAGGAATAACCCAAAGCTAAACCTAGCTAAACCATAGGTGGCTGCTATCATAGCAACTCCAGGAAAAACCAATCTTGAAAATTGCATTATATCCCTCCTAAGTTTTTTGTATATAGAACAACCTTTCTATTTTAAGAGCAAAAAAATTACGATGTGTGCTGGACAAGCGTCCGTGCCATCGCAATAGAATACTTGGTTGCTTTCTCTGGACCAATTAGTGCCGACATCGATGTCGTTCCTTCAAGCAACAATGTAATCTGATTCGCAAAGTCAAATTCGTTATCTTTACCTTTCTTTCGAGCTAACTGTTGAAAGTATTGGATTAATTTATATTTGTGGTTTCTTGCAATACTTTCAATCTCATTATCGGTTCCCGAATAATCCATAATGGCTCTTAAAAACATATCCCCGTTATAGGAGTACTCTTTTAGCCAGCGTCCATGAGCTTTAATCACAGGAATAAATGGAGAATCAGAATTCATTTCTACATGGGAATCCAAATAAGACCAATAGCGTTCTTCCCGTCGTTTAAGTACTTCTTCAACCAAATTATCCTTGGACGAAAAATGATTGTATAGCGTCATCGTGGCTACATCCGCTTCTGTGATAATTTGTTTTAATCCTACTCCTTTAAATCCATATTCATAAAATAACCGTTCAGCAACTTCAAGTAATGCTTCTTTTTTTACAGATCGGCTCATGTCATCAAATTCTCCTTTTGGTAGATAGAATGACCTTTCTATTATTAGAATATCAGTTTTTAAATTCTGGTGTCAATTTTCTAATCTGGGGAAGGAGATAAGCAAATACGTTTATCCATTCATCCTTATTTACCATTCCTATGGAGTAGAAAGATAGAAAAGTTCATTTTTCATCAATATTCAGCTTGTGAATACAATGAAGGAAAAGAAAGTTATATATATAGGAGGTTAACCATGTTACGCAGTTTAAGACGGGTAATGTCGATTGTTTTACTGATGGTTTTAGTGGCTGGGATGAATGTTTCGGCTTTGGAAAAAGAACAAGAATACTCAGAACCTAGGTTAATTGAAGAATCCGATGAGTATTCGGTGACGGGAAAAGCAGACAACGGAAATGAGGAGACACCTGGTGAATGGTATGCAGGAGATGCTCCAGAAAATCCAGTTCCTAACGCTCCTGTTTTATTGTTTGTTCCTGGTTTGAATAATGTCGCACAAGTATTTTGGGAGGAGAATGACATGTATGAAACCGCACGTGAAGCAGGATACCAAACTGCATTTATTCAGTTGTATGATGCAGGTGGTGCGTCGGCAGATATGTGGGATAATGGAGAATTACTGGCTGAAAAAACTGAAGAAATTTCAGCCCATTTTGATAACCGACCAATAACAATCATTGCATACAGTAAGGGCGGTGTGGATACACAGACAGCCTTAACGTATTATGGTGCAAATGAGTATGTGGAGAGCGTTATTACATTATCAAGTCCACATCATGGGTCACAACTAGCAGATTTAGCCTATAGTTCTTGGGCCAGCTGGTTAGCTGACTTAATCGGTGCGAAAGGGGATGGAACTTATTCGATGCAGATGGGTAATATGGAAGCGTTTCGTAAACAAACGGATTCTGAACCGCTTGCCTATGCAACTCCATATTACACATTAGGTGGCACAAGTTGGGGGACAGTTTTTTCAGCGAATTGGTTTGGTGGAACTTATTTGTCACAGTTCGGTTCTAACGATGGAGTGGTAACAACAGCAAGCAGTACTTTGCCTGGCGGTGAGGAGCTTGCGATTGGAGATTGGAGTCATTCAACGATACGTACAGGAGAAACATTTTCTATATTTGAAAATTACCTTATGGGTACTGATTATCTCGGAACAATCTCTTTCCCGGGGGAAAGCATGAATGATCATGAGAAAATGACACATTCTATTTCACA
>Ga0079226_10005138_pt1 | contig 10010 bp, 10 predicted proteins | sample Poulit2014_FD_76345 | JGI IMG/M metagenome (GOLD analysis project Ga0079226, IMG submission 76345) | Agricultural soil microbial communities from Georgia to study Nitrogen management - Poultry litter 2014 | ecosystem: Environmental > Terrestrial > Soil > Agricultural land | place: USA: Georgia... | reverse complement strand
GCGGAAAGCGTAGTAGATTTATGAAGCGAGATAGTCGATCAAATAAAAAGAAAAGGTCATTCCAGTAAAATTAAATCTACTGAAATAACCTTTTCATTTCTCTGGGTTTTGTCCCAGCCTCTTGTCTTTTTTTTATGTTAAATGATTAAATGACTGTTGCCGCAATGCTTCAAATAATACGATTGCTACTGAATTCGATAAATTTAATGACCGCACTTTGTCGTCATTCATCGGAATTCGTAAACAATTTTCTTCTTCATCCTTAATAATATCTCGCGGAATCCCTTTCGTTTCTTTTCCAAAAATAAAGAAAACTTCTCGGTCGCTATCACTTGCGTAATCACGCTCGGTATAATACGTCGTGCCAAAGTTTTCAATGAAATAAAAAATACCATCTGGATATATTTTATATAATTGTTCAATCGAATCATACTCATTAATATTAACGTGCTTCCAATAATCGAGCCCTGCCCGTTTCACTTGTTTATCATCGATTGAAAACCCTAGCGGATGAATTAAATGTAGCGCTGTATTCGTTGCTAAACACGTTCTAGCAATATTCCCTGTATTTGCTGGTATTTCTGGTTCATGTAATACGACGTGTAATCCCATATCTCTTTCTCCTTACTATACGATAACTGTTTGCTCATGAAGCAATAATTTTTTCTTCACATCAATACCCCCACCAAAACCGACCATTTTGCCACTTGAGCCAATGACTCGATGACATGGAACGATAATTGATAACGGGTTTTTATTTAAAGCACCTCCAACCGCTCGAGCTGCCTTTTCTTTATTAATTTTTTCTGCTAACTGTTTATATGTCGCAATTTCTCCGTACTTAATTGTCGTTAATGCGCGCCACACATCTTTTTGAAAATCTGTACCATATGATTTATATGGCACATCGAATGATACTCTTTTTTCAGCAAAATATTCTTCAATCTGTTTTAAATAAGGACGTAATTTTTGCCTGTCCTTTTTCATCTCTCTCATCGGAAAGTGTTTATTCAACCACTGTTCTGTCCGTTCATTCTCATCTTCATAATGATGGAAATCGACGCGTACTAAATAATTGTCATAAAGGATGGCTGAGACGATGCCAACGGGTGTTTCTATAAAATCATAATAAAGTAACTGTTTCGTCATGGATTTTCACCTAGCTTTCTCTCACTTGAGCAAGTTCTAAACCTTTTTCCATTTCAAAAATAACGTCTTCGTCTTTTTCTTTCGCCATCGCCGCTTGAATCGCATGAACTGCTTTTTCTGTACCTATTTTTCCTAAAGACCAAGCCGCTGTCGCTCGAATCATCGGCCGTACATCTTCATTCATAACAGCCGTTAATTCATCGATAGCTGTTTCATCACGGTAATGAGCAAGTCCTATCATAGCATTTCTTTGTAATGGGTTTTTCCCTCGCCAAAATCCTGATACATGTCCAAACTTCTCTCGAAACGCTCGATTTGACATGCGTAACATCGGTTTTAATTCAGGTTTAGCTACTTCTGGTTCTGGTTCAAATGCTTCGTGTAAATGAAAGTCTACTCTTCTATTAAATGGACACACTGCTTGGCACGTATCGCATCCGTACACACGCGTACCGATTTTATCACGAAATTCATCCGGTAAAATTGTTTTCGTTTGCGTCAAATAAGCGAGACAAATTTGGGCATTTAATTGACCAGGCTTAACTAATGCGCCTGTTGGACAAGCATCTAAACAAATTGTACAGTCCCCACATCCCTCTTCAATCGGTTGATCAGGTGCAAAAGGAATGTTCGTAATCATTTCCCCTAAATAGACGAATGAACCAAATTCCGGTGTAATAAGCAATGTGTTTTTGCCACTAAAACCTATTCCAGCTCGTTCAGCAACTGCGCGATCAGATAGTTCACCCGTATCAACCATAATACTACTTTTCAGACTTGGTATTTGTTCACTTAAAAATTGTTCAAGTTTCCTGAGTTTATCCCGTAATACGTGGTGATAATCTTCTCCCCATGATGCACGACAAAAAATTCCTCTGCGCTGTTCTTTCGTACTTTTTGGAGGGTCTTTTATACGAGATGGATATGCTAAAGCGATCGATATAATCGATCGTGCTTCAGGTAATAATTTTTTCGGATTCGTTCGTTCTTCGGGCGTCCCTTTTTCAAAACCAGATTCATAACCTAGTTCCTTTCTTTCAATTAAACGATCTTTTAGTGAAGAAAAAACATCAGCCGTCGTAAATCCTATTTTATCTATGCCTATTTCTTTACTAAACTGAATCGTTGCTTCCTTTAATTCGTTCATATCCACGTCGTTTCTATCCTTTCATCACATGATACTATATGTATAGTATAAGATAATTATCTAAGAGTTGGAAAGAAAAGACATTGCGTTTTTTATCGATTTAAATCGTTGCTTCAGATACAATAAGATGTGAAAATACGATACATCGTTTAGTAAAAGGGGGTTTTTAATTCATGGATATGTATCCAATTATATTAGTAGATGATAAATTTTTGCACAGAGAAAAGCTACAATTACCTTATGAAGAACGCGGACACCAATTTGGTGATGGCGTTTATGAAGTTATTCGTATATATAACGGAAAGTTTTATTTATTACAAGAGCATATCGACCGATTGTTTCGCTCATTAGAAGCAATTAAAATCAATTTTCCTTATTCAAAAACAGATATTAAAAATCTATTACAACAACTACTAGAAAAAAACAGCGTGGATGGTCACGGCATCATTTATTTACAAGTGACCCGTGGTTCAGCACCTAGAAGTCACGAATTCCCCAAAAATACACGCCCTAATTTTTATGCGTATATTAAATATAAAGAGAGAAATTTAGATGCATTGACGACTGGAGTTTCAACAATAACGACAGAAGATACACGCTGGAAGCTTTGTCATATTAAAAGTTTAAACTTACTACCTAATGTTCTTGCGAAACAAGCAGCGTTTGAACGTAATTGTTACGAGGCTATTCTCTTTGATGAAAACAATTATGTGACAGAATGTAGTGCTTCAAATATATATTTATTAAAGGAAAACAAAATTTTTACACATCCTGCGACTGAGCGAATTTTACACGGGTGCGTCCGTATGGCTGTTGAAAGATTTGCCGAGTCATTACACATTCCTTTTATCGAAGAACCTTTTTCAACAGTTGATTTAATCGAGGCAGATGAAGTGTTTTTAACGAGTAGTTCATCTGAAGTGATGCCAGTGATTCGCGTAGATAATGACATCATTAATGACGGTAAACGAGGGATGATTACGGAACAGCTTCAACACGCTTACGAAAAAGATGCGAACATTTATTAATAAATAAAAAGCGTTGATGCTTTATTGGCTCAACGCTTTCTACTTAAATGACATCTTTTCTTTCCGGTAGAGATAAATATCCCTTTTCTATGTCCCCGAAGAATCAAGCACAAGATTTTTTTCGTTCGCTTTTTCAGGACTCACTATAAGCATCGTTAAGACAAATGACATAATACTCGTCAAACCTACAGCGATTAGACCTGACTTAATATAGCCAAGAGGTAAGAATAGCGCAAATAGTGGACCTCCAATTATACCCCCTGTATTACAAATAAAGTAAATCCAGCCTGTTGCTACACCGACTAAATGTTCATCAACCATATCATGAATGTACGTTGCAACAAACCCAGGATACCCACTACCTACACCTGTTAAAAATGAAAATAAACTTAATCCGATGAGCGTTGGTGCGTAACCTAAAGAGAAAAAGCCAACACAACCAACTGCTACTGAAAAGCCGACTAAACGAACAACTAAGCGTCGACCAAATCTATCACCAATCATCCCTAATGGATAAGATACTACTATCCCACTAATTCCTGATACAGAAAGAATAATTGCAATGTTACGGTCATTCGTTAATAAGTTGTAGAGGTATTCAGCTTTATACGCAACTAAACCATAAAATGCGATGCCGTAACATAACATACAGATTGACAAGATGATTGTATTACGGTTAAATAGCTGACTTACTCCTTTAAATACCGGTTGAGTTTCGATCACTTTATACGTTTTCGGTACGATTAAATAAAATAAAATCATCGAAATAACACTTACGATCATTGATAAAATAAATGGCACGTGAATATTTGGTAAAAAATAGTAAATAATATACGGACCAACAAATAATCCTAAACTGTAAACAGCTATATAAACAGATGTCGATCGCGACCGACGTTCAACGAATATATCCCCTAAAAAAGCGACAATCGTTGGTAAAAACATTCCGATCCCAACACCGACTAGTAAGCGCGAAATGAGCAAAATAGTTTCGTTCGTCGCTATGCCACTAATCAACGTAAAGATTGAAAATATACCAACTGATAAAAGGAACGTATATTTTGCAGAAAAGCGACTAAATAAGAAACCTCCTAATAAACTAAATAGCGCAATTCCTACTGAGTATCCAGCCGCTAAGAAGCCGAGAAATTCAGCTGAAGAACTTGCGTTTCTAATAATATGAGGCGCTGCTGTTATAAATAACATCGCATCTAAACCCATTAAAAATCCTGGGAATGCTGTTACTGCAACGAGAAGAATAAACATCCCCTTACTTTTAGATGCTACGGATTGAACAGTTTCATCTGACCGAAGACCATAAGGTACAAACATTATTTTCTATCTCCCTTTATGATGTTGTAATGATTACTACGTTAAGTTCTGTATTTTTTGTTAGATTGTCGATCTTGATATCGAATATTATTAACTATTTAACTGTTAAAATATCGATTTCCTTTCATACCTACCCATAAATCGGATTGTTCTACTTTATCTGCTAATTTTAATAACTCATTTTCAAGTCCCTTATTAGCCATTACTTGCACACCTATAGGCAATCCCTTATCTGACAGATGGATCGGTAATGAAATGGCAGGTTGCCCTGTGAGATTTGCTAATGGGGAGTACGGCGTATAAGTTACTCCTCGTAAAAACATTTCATATATTAGTTCTTGTTGTTCCTCTTGATTACTCGCATGAATTCTTTCAATATATTCTCGTTGCTTATCATCTGAATGAGTGAGTTCACCAATTTCTGGAGCAGTAAAAGCACTTGTTGGTGTAATATAAAAATCATATGTTTGATGAAACTCGATCATTTGTTGGGCTAAATCATCCCAAGACGATAAACTCGTAGAAAATTCAGCAGCAGAAATTGATTGCCCTGCGACATTTAATAACCATGTTTCAATTTCTACATCACTAGCTGTTATTTGTCGGTTTTTATTTCGTTCCATTTGCGTGATTACTTTTGATATTTCACCACAATTCATTAATATGTAATCTTTCATTAAAGCAATACCGTCAATGCCGTTATCTTTTTCCTCTACGTAATGCCCTTCAGATGCTAACCATTTCGTTATTTTTTTTACAGCTTTTATCGCATCTTCAGATACAGGCGTATCTACAGGCGACTTTGTAGAAAATGCAATCCGAAGCGGTCGATCAAAGTCACGAAGCATATCATCAGCATAAATACCGTCGAACAAAGGCGTTTGGAAAGCTGCCGCTCGTTCAACGACTTGTAATAAATCTAACATAGCTGCACTGTCTCTTACTGAACGACTTAGTACAAAGTCAATAGCTGCACCATGCCATTGCCTACCAACATTTGGTCCAACAGGTGTTCTTCCGCGCGTTGGCTTTAATCCAAACAACCCCGTAAATGATGCTGGTATCCGAATCGATCCACCACCGTCACTTGCTCCGGCAATAGGTACTACGCCAGAAGCTACTGCTGCTGCCGATCCGCCACTTGATCCACCAGGTGAATGATTCACATCCCAAGGATTACGTGTTGGCCCGTAAAGAACCGGCTCAGTAATATTTTTTAAACCGAATTCAGGTGTCGCCGTGTGTCCCGTAACAATAAATCCACCTTCACGAATCTTTTTAACAAAATTAGAATCATGCGTTGCTATCGTTTTTTGTAGTAAGCGCGATCCTGATGTTAACGGCTCATTTGCTAACGCTTGTGAAGCATCTTTTAGTAAAATTGGAACACCTGAAAATGGCAAATCATTAACCTTTATATGATCAGCCTCTATTAACGCACGTTCCTTTCTTACATGTGTGACAACATTTAACTCCGGCTGGACAGTTTCTAATTGTTTATAACTTAATTCAACTAATTCTCTCGGACTTACTTCTTTTCGTTTAATTAATTGTGCCATATCTGTTGCGTCTAGTGTTTTATACGTATTTAAGTCCATTGGCTCCTTACTGCCTCCCTTTAGATAATAATTACTTAATAGTCAGTTTTCTCACTTCTTATTAACTGCTTCATTCACGTTAATCAACATATATCATAGACAATATTATTGCAAACAGCTTTTTAAGCAAAAAAAAGAGACTGGGACAATTCAGAAAGTACTAGTAAGAACACGAACAATTAGTAGAACTGCTTCAGAAATGTACTACGTTAGATATCAATTGTTCGTGTTCTTAGTATTTCTAATTCCTTTTGCCCCAGACTCTTTTACCGAAACGAATCTTATAATTTTTATTTTAATGGTATTTATCTAAAAATCCTTTCAAATAATCTTTATAATGCTCTTCGGCGATAATAAAACCTTCGCCATGATTTGCCCCTTCAATCGTTAATAATCTTTTTTCACTTTTCGTTTCTGCAAATAATTGTTCAGAATATGCTGTCGGTACGAATGTATCTGCTTCTCCGTGAATATATAAGATAGGCACTTCTGCGTGTCTCACCTGATCAATTGCTGAAGCTTCTTTCAATGAATAGTCCGCTCGTACGTTCGTCACAATACTCGTTCCATCTAATAAAGGAAAAGCAGGCAACGAAAACATCCGTTTCATTTGATAGGCGAAAAGATCATAAGCTGACGTATAAGGGCTATCAGCTACGACTGCTTTAACTTGTGATGGAAGCTCTTCTCCACTTACCATTAAGACAGTTGCTGCTCCCATTGAAAGTCCGTGCAAAACGATTTCAGCATCTGAACCTACTTGATCAATCACTTCGTCTATCCATCGTAAATAATCTAATCGATCATGCCAGCCAAACCCAATGTAATCACCTTCACTTGTTCCATGCCCTCTTGCATCAGCTGTGAAGATATTATAACCTAGTTGCTCATAATAATATTCACCAAATAATGCCATATCTTTCCCGTGACCTAAATAACCGTGAGCAAACATGACGACCTTATTCGTTTCCTCTTTTGCTTCCAAAAAATACCCACGTAATTTCAATTCATCAAAAGATATAATTTCCATTTCTTGAAACGTTTGTCTATCACGCCATTCATACCAATCGCCATTTGTAAACACATCCATAGCCTCTGCAGAAACTTCTAAATCATCATTACCTTGTAGAAACTTTTTCTCATTTCGATCAATGGCTAAATGATAAAAATAAAAACTCCCTATCACAAATAAAAGTGCAAAACTAATGACAACAAAAATAACTATGCGGTAAATGATTTTCTTCATGTTCTCCTCCTACAACCTAATATCATTATAATCGGTTCGAAGGAAAAATAAGAGCTTTTTATTTTTGCGCGATACTTTTTACAAATTCTTTTCCTAAATGACTTTGTAAGTGATGCGTCTTTTTATGATTAAATTTCACAACATTTTGTGGTGCTTTCTTAAATTCAATTTGCCAATTCGCTCCTGAACCAATATGATATGCTTCTGCAAAGGACTCTTGATTTTGTGCAATTGCTACGTTGCCAATTGAATTAATAAAAATAAGTGATTCTCCGATATGACTGTCAAAAAACGACTTTCCATAATTAATTAAATCATTGAAAACAGTTTTATCATTATTTCTAATTGTCACTTCTAACGTTTCTCCGAAATGAATGTTTTCGTCTTTGAAAAACTCACTACCGATATTCGTCCATAAGTTTCCAAACCGAACGTCTAATATATCGACATTTCCTTTAATTTTATCTTCTTCAATTTTTGCTTCTGGTTTTTCTAACGTAATAATCGTGTCAACTGCAATTTCATGTCCTACTTCTTCAAATGTAATAACGTCTCCTGCTAAACGAGCTGCTGTATACGCATAAACATCACGACCATGAAATGTAAAAGAATCTTTTGAACAAGGCAGTCGATTAACTGACTCGTCAATAACACGTACTTCTTCTATGCCGATATCATTATTAATATGCGTTAACGTACCATTGTCTGGCGTAACGATATAATGACCTGCTTTCGTTTTTGCTACAACACTTAATCTTTCAGACCCAACCCCTGGATCAACGACAGAGACGAAAACAGTTCCTTCTGGCCAGTAAGCAATCGCCTGATTAAGGCGGTATGAGCCTTCCCAAATATTGAATTGCGGGATGTCATGTGTTAAATCAAAGATTCTAATATTAGGGTTAACTGAAACTGTCACACCGTACATAGCATTTACCGCACCATCACTTTTACCAAAATCTGATTGAAAGACAACATGTTTATTCATTTTTATTCCTCCTATATATTTTCGCTTTTTATTATTTTTTCCAACAAAAAAACCACGCCATTATCAATATAGATAAGGACGTGGTTATATATACGTGGTACCACCTTATTTCGTTACATATTCACATATGTAACCTCATCAAGTACGCAAGTGTAACACTTGTTATACTGTGGTATTGATAACGAGTACCAAATCTCGTCACAACCTACTCATGCTTTATGCACGTTCAGTGTGAAACTCAGAGGCCATTTTTCTCATTCGTATTTTTTCTCCTTTTCAGCTACCGGAGTTCTCTGTAAAAAAATAACTAAACGATACTTTTCCTCATCAACGTCTGTAAACGTAACTCTTAATTTATTAAACATAGTATAAACAATCATTTTTAAATTTGCAAGTGTTATTTAAAAATATTTCAATTTTATATAATATTCATACAATTCCATTCAATCACTTCACGTCATATGGTATAATTTCAATTTATATGGTCTTATGTGTTTATTTTATTACTTCTTTAGAGTAGGTGAACAGATGCGTGCAATTCTTATTGGGATATTAGGTGCTCTTTTCTTTTCAGTCACTTTTATATTAAACAGATCGATGGAGCTTGATGGTGGTAGTTGGGTATGGAGCTCGTCCTTACGTTTCTTCTTTATGCTCCCAATGCTTCTAATCATTGTTTATTTCAGAAGCGATGTCCGCCAATTGTTTGACCATATAAAAAAAGAACCTTTATCTTGGATATTATGGAGTACGATTGGATTTGGTTTATTTTATGCGCCCTTAACATTTTCAACCGTTTACGGACCAGGGTGGTTAGTCGCTGCAACTTTTCAAATAACGATTATTGCAGGATCTTTGCTTGTACCATTCATGAGTAAAAAGGGTGAAATCAAACAAACAATTCCGATACAAAGTATTTTTGTTTCACTTATTATTTTAGCTGGTGTGTTTCTTATGCAGCTTGAACATGCAAGTTCAGTTCCAGTATCAGCTGTTATATTAATCGTTATTCCATTAGTTATTTCAGCATTTGCTTACCCTTTAGGTAACAGAAAAACGATGGCATTAGTTAATAACGAATTAACAACTTTTCAACGTTTGCTCGGAATGACTATATGCAGTATGCCTTTTTGGATTGTCCTTTCTATTTATGGTGCGTTTGCCCACGGACCTCCTAGTTATAGCCAAGTGAGTCAAACGTTTATCGTTGCTGTCTGTTCAGGCATTATTGCAACGGCTTTATTCTTTTACGCAACAGAAATCGTTCAGAATGATAACGGTAAATTAGCGGGCGTCGAAGCAACACAGTCAGGGGAAGTCGTTTTTGCACTTATCGGAGAAATGATTATTTTAAGTATGCCACTTCCTAATATCGTGTCTATTATCGGTATTATTCTCGTTATCGTTGGAATGCTATTACATAGCTTATTATCATTTATACTTAACAAACAAAAGCTCCAAGTGAAATAAAAAAAGCATTTGCTCAGTTCTTTTACTGAACAAATGCTTTTTTAAATTAATC
>Ga0079226_10005137_pt1 | contig 10011 bp, 8 predicted proteins | sample Poulit2014_FD_76345 | JGI IMG/M metagenome (GOLD analysis project Ga0079226, IMG submission 76345) | Agricultural soil microbial communities from Georgia to study Nitrogen management - Poultry litter 2014 | ecosystem: Environmental > Terrestrial > Soil > Agricultural land | place: USA: Georgia... | reverse complement strand
TTTTAATAAAATAAAAAATCCGTTACTCAACACTAGAGCAACGGATTTTAAATTTATTATTGATGTGTGATTATGGTTTTTTATCAGTAAGTTCAAATCCCCAAGTTTTTCCTTTCTGAACAGCAGGAATTCCATTTACCATCCACTCTGGTGCAGGAGCATCTTTAAGATAATGATCAAAGAACTGTTGCTCTCTACGCTGGATATCTTTTCTGTTCTGTCTTTTAATAAGATTGTGTTCATCATTATTGTAATTCAATAACCAAACAGGTTTTTCTAATCTTCTAAGAGCGGTAAACATTTCAATACCTTGATACCAAGGAACGGCCCCATCTTTATCATTGTGCATAATCACTACAGGAGTGGTAACCTCTTCCATAAAAAATAGAGGAGAGTTTTCTATATATAGATCATAACCCTCCCAAAGGTTTTGTCCAATTCTACTTTGAGTTTTCTCATATTGAAACTGCCTATTCATCCCACTAGTCCAACGGATTCCACCATATGCAGAAGTCATATTTACTACTGGAGCACCAGCCCATGCAGCTGCATAACGATTGGATCGAGTAATCAAATGAGCCACTTGATATCCTCCCCAACTTTGACCTTGGATACCAATCTTGTCTCCGTTTATGTAATCAAAAGTTTTTAAATAATCAATTCCTGCGTCTATATATTCTTCGGCTGAACGACCAGGATATCCAATGGTATATTCAATATCAGGAACAAAAACTAGATAACCATTACTTACAAAGTAGGTGATGTTTAGTCGTGATGGAGTAGGAGCAGGAGGTTCATATCCGTGTAAGTTATCGCTTCGACGCTCATAAAAATAAGCAATTAATGGATATTTTTTATTCGCATCAAAATCTTCGGGTTTATACAACATACCTGTTGCAGGTTTTCCATTCTGCGAAGTATAATGAATTAATTCTACTGAGCCCCAATTATACTTTTCCTGTTGAGGATTGGTTTGGTGCAGCTTTGTAAAGTTTTTTAGATTTTTACTGCTAACCAGTGTAGGCGGAATTTGGAAAGATTGGCGTACGAACAAATAGATATCTTTGTCCTTTGCACGGATTAATGAACGATGCCCACTCATGGCCTCCATCATTAATTTTTTGGGAGTTCGGTTTCTTTTGACATCTAATTCATAAAAACCACTAGTTTTATCTTGTTCTTGAAAAGCACTTAAAATTACTTTATCGTTCAAGTTAATATGAGTAGCTTCTTCATCTAGTTTTAGATATCTAAAGTTGATTTTATGATTCCTTCCATAAGAATGAGTTATATTTATAGGAGCAGTATCATCAATTAAATCAAATTGCCAAATATCATATCTGTCATTAATCAAAACACTAGCGTCGTCTTCGGTCCAACCAATAAGTGAATAAGGGTAAGCAGATGCAGGAAGATCATGAAGTTCATTAGCAAACCCTACTTCTAAATCTCTATTTAAATGTAAGATCTTTTTTGTGCTGATATCATATACATACCAATTGGCTGTATTTCTATCGAAAAAGACAATATTCTTACCTTCTGGAGAAATATATGCCGTACCCTCCAAGTCTTTAATTACTTCTTCTTTTTCTCCAGTTTTAGTGTTGATAAGGTAATAGGATCCTATACCCGAACCTGTCCATTGTTTTTCAATTCTTCGACCATAATCAGACATTGCAAACACAAAGTCGGCGTTGCCCTTATCTACTAATCGAGAATAGTTAATGGTTTCATCCTGTAAAGGAATCAATGTAGAAGTATTGTTAAGATGTACTACAGAAAGGTATGATTTTTTTAAATCTTTTTCTAATCTAGCTAATTGTTGAGTTTGTAAATAATCATCTTTATAATGCCAGATATCTAGAATAGCATGATCTTCTTCAATAAAAGTAGAATCTTTAGGCTCTTTTCGAGGAGCAATTCCTAAATATAGACTTTTACTGTTTTGGCTGAAATTTGGGGAGTAATTTTCTGAAATAACCCAGTTTTCAGGAATACCTTCGAGTGTATGATCCAAGCTTGTTAGAGTATGGCTTTCGATATTGAATAAGTATATCGAATATTCTTTGATCTCTTCTTTTTCCTTATCGTGAGTGGCTAAGAATGTAAGCAACTGAGACTCTTCATCGAAAGTCAATTTATTGTAAGTTCCTGATTGAGGTGTAACTTCAATAGTTTGCATGTCTTGAGTACGAACTATATAAACACCTTGAGGACGTGGTTCGGTGATTATATCTTCATCCGTATCTTCTTCTTTTTCTGAATGTGGGGTGTAGCTATAAGCTAGGTATTTTCCATCTTTGCTAAATTTATACTCTTTAATATGATTAAAACTTACTTCTTCTTGAGTAACTAGATTGCGAAGAACTAGCTTTCTATAAGTGTTATTTTTTTTAGAAATGCTATCTTTTTCCTCTTCTTTTAATTCTCTGATATAGGCTAAATAATCAGCATTTTCTTTAGGAATCTCAAAACTTATTATATCCGAAATTTTTTCTAAATTCCGATTGGAGAGATTGTAAATGCCCAAACTGTCTTTGGTTAGCTCTTTCTTATCTTTAGATCTTTTCTTTTTTTGAATACGATTTTCTTTGATTTCTTCGTAAAAAGGTTTAATGCGAAAGACGATGTGTTTCGAATCTGCTGTGATTTTGGCATTTTCTGCTCGATGGATTTCTTCTTGTGCCGAGGTGCTATTTGTAGCTTGTATATAGAGCCACTTGTCACCTTCTTGCGGATTGATAGTATAGGTTGTCCACTTTCCGTTTGGGCTGATGCTTCGCGCTCCTACACTTTGCCAATCATCATACACGTCATGGTCTAATGGCGGTTTCTGTGCATAAACTGTTTTTGATGAAAATAAACTTCCAATGAGAAAAGCACTAAGAGTGATTTTTTTTAAAAATGAAAATCTAAAACATGGGATTTTTTTTCCTTGTAAGGGAAATGGTTTTGTAAAAGGGTGCATTCTAAATGAATTTAATGTTTTCTATTAAGCGGGTAAATTACATTACTTTTCCTGCTTCAACAAAAAAAGGAATAAGAAAAAGCTATCTTACTTGATTTTTGTTGTTTCCCTACTGTAGTTCATATCGTAATAAAGAAGCTTTGGTAATATTCCCCCAACGGAATCCGTACCAAACCCCATTCTGTCGAATTACTCTATGACAGGGAATTAATAATGCTATCGGGTTTTTGCCTATTGCAGCACCTACGGCTATACTTGCTTTAGAGTGTTGTATGCTCTCTGCAATATATTTGTAGGTGGTGAGCTGTCCTTCTGGAAGATGACTTAATGCTTTCCAAACCCTTAATTGAAATGGGGTGGCTTTCACGTGTAAATCAAAAGTGTGATTGTGTTTTCCATTTAGAAAATCACACACCTTAGTATGTAAGCTTGTAGAACATTTTTTTAAGCTAGCTTCTGGAAATTCTTTTTGTAAAGTTGTTATACTGTCAGGGTTAAAAAAAGCTAGATAACAAATACCAAGGTTTGTATGCCCCATTACCAAATCTCCAAAACTAGTTGAAATTATAGAATAAAATATTGTAACTGGAGAATGTTCTATACGAGATACTCTAATAAAAGTAGGAGAGTCATAAGAAATTGGACGTATAAAGCCTTTTAACTTTTTTGGATGCAGAAATTGAATATGTTCATTATAGAGATAAGAGTCGAATAAATCTTGTTCTCTTTTATAAGTATATTTTGTAACATCAAAGGGAGCATTCACTAACTCATTAAAAATTTTTAAATAGCTTTTTTTACAGTCCATTTCATTTAGCTTTAGGATAAAGAGCATAGGTTTGATTGGAAAAAGTGTCATATACAATCATTAAGCCATTTTTCTCATTCAAAATAGACATTTCCAATTTATCATATAAAACTCCATATAGACGAAAATTTGCTATCTCAGTTGGGCTGATTAAAAAAGAAGAATCACTGTGTTTGTGAGTAGTAATTTGTTTTCCTTCCTTATTCGCAGGTATGGGTAATAACTCTTTATGATACCAATGCCATTTTTTTATTTTACCTCGATTGTTTGCATAGAAAACCGCATCATTTCCCAGTGGAACTATTTCTAAATTACTGGTATTAGAGAGTAAATATACTCTGTAACCTCTGCGTTGTTTTATAAGAACTATACTGGGAGAAAAATTGTTTTTATCAATAAGATCAGAATGGACTAAATCATATACTTGCGTGTTGATTTTATTTTGAATCTGGTAAGTTCTTCTTTCTAATCTATTCAGTTTTTTTTGAGTAGGATCGAATTGAATATTAGCGTCTTCATTTTCTATTTCTATAGAATAGGTGCCTATTTTATGTTGTTTAGAATGTCCTATTAAGACAAAATAAAGTTTTTCAGCATCATGATAAATGATATAATCGGCTACTTGTTCATCGAGTTCTTTATCTTTCTCGGTGAATTCACTTCCCCACCATTCCGCCATTCGATACTGAAAAATAAGATCCGCTTCGTTATTGATAGCTTGTAGTTCTTTTTCGATGTTTAATTGATCTGTAGTCTGGGAAATAACTGGAGCTATACAGAAAAATAAGTAGAGTTTTAATAAGCTTTTCATTCTATTGGATTATATTGTAAAAAGATAACATCTTGATGGTTATTAAAAGCAAGGTTGATATTGTAGCGTGTTACTGAATCTTCATCCGTCAGTCGATATATATAATAATACTCTCTTTCTAAATCAGAAAACCCTTCTTTAGAATCTACAAGCTCTAGGTTGTAATGGCTTATTACATTAAAAAGTTCCTCCAAATGGTCTTTTGTAACCTTATCTCGAAGTTCTTTATTTAATAAGTAACGAGCTTCATCGTAGTCTTTATCTCTAATTTTTTGAAAAAAATAATATTGGATAAAATCCAATTGTTTAAGAAATTCATCTTCCCAGCCTTGATGAACATACATTAACGTAATCAACCCTAATTTATCATTTTCCCTTTCCATTTCACGATATTCTAGCACAGGATTGTATAATAAAGGAGTCTTCCATTGCACGATCTCGTTTTCGATATTAGCACTTAAATCGGGATTTTTATAGCTGATTCTGTCCTCACCATAATAAATTGACATTTCGCGTTGAAGGTTGCTAAACTTGTTTTTTAAACTAACGATTTCCTCATGAGACCATGTTTTATTAGGTTTAAATAAATCATCAAATCTAGCCCATTGATGTATAGTCTTGGTGATTAAAGAATCGGACTTTCTAAAATAATAGGTCGAGAGTCTAGGAACATCTGTATCAGAATATTGATAGAAATGTAGAGGTTGTGCTTCGTCCAAACCTTCTTGAACATCCAGATAAATAGGATAACTGTTTGCCTGATGGTTTTCATACTGTAAGACTTCCAATAGATGTTGATGATGTTGTGGGTGTCGTTGTGCCCAAGAAACCGAAGTGACTATTAAAAATAAAAACAAAAGCAAAATCCTTATCATATGGAGTAGTTAATGGATTGAATAATTTAATTCAAAATAAATTCAATGGAAAAATACTAAAAAATACAATAGGTCGGTGGAAATAGCTTGAGTATTTGATTTCCTCGATTGGAACTAACTCTATAAATTTATTGATTCAAATGTTATTTATATTTCCTTAGCTTTGTACAAAACAACAAGCTATGCAGAGATTATTTCTTTATTTTATTTTGTTATTCCCTACTATGCTTATGGCACAAGATTTTGAAGTTCTTCCCTTGGGAGTGTATGGAGGAGGAGATGAAAGCAATCTCTCCAGCTACTTGGTCCGCGATTATCAACATCAAAACTATTTAGCTTGTGATGCCGGTACTCTACGAGCTGGACTGTTGGCAGCACATAAAAAAGGAAACTTAGAACAGACGCCAATGCAAACTCTACAAAACCATATTAAAGCTTATTTTATTTCACATAGCCACTTGGATCACCTTTCTGGAATGATTATCAATTCTCCAGAAGACACAAACAAACCTATCTATGCTTGTAAAGAAACTATTGAAACCTTAAGAAATCATTATTTTATAAATGCTACTTGGACCAATTTTGCTAATGAAGGAGAATCGCCAGTTTTGAATAAATATCAGTATAAAAGAGTAAAGGAAGAAAAATTATATTCTATAGAGGAAACAGATTTAGAAATGTCTGTATTTCCCTTAAGCCATCCTGTACCTAGCTCTGCAGCTTGGATAAAAAATAAAATAGGAAATAGTATTCTCTATTTTGGAGATACGGGTCCCGATCGTGTTGAACAAAATGGACATTTGAACACCATATGGAAGACAGTCGCAAAAGATTTGAAAGAAGGAAAACTTAAAGCCATTCTGATAGAAGTTTCTTTTAGCAATGCACAACCTTCGGATAAGTTATTTGGACATCTCACTCCGAAATTTTTGGTAGAAGAATTACAAAGTCTAGCTCAATATGCTGGGATAGACAGTTTAAAAGATTTTCCAATTGTTGTAACGCATATAAAACCCGATGGAAATAGTATAAAACAGATTAAGAAAGAATTAAAAGAAAGCAATGGGTTGCAAGTACAGTATATTTTTCCCGAACAGGGAGTTCCTCTATTATTTTAAATTTGCACTATGCTCGAATTCTCTGACTATTACTCTGATAAAGAATTAAAATTTATCCGTTTACAAACCAAAGAAAGTAAAATAAGGTTTTCTAAAGGTTTACTGCAACTTATACATAAAAAACAATGGTTACGTATTGCTATACCTCACTACAGAAATGGAAATCCTATGAGTGCGTTAGAAATCGCTTTATTATTTGAGGCTTTAGCTTATGCTGACGGGAGTTTAGGTTGGGCTATAAACTTAGGAGCGGGAGCTAATATGTTTTTAGGATATTTAAACCAAGATACATCAAAAAGATTGGCCAATATTCCTAATCTATGGCTAGCAGGTAGTGGTGCTCCTACAGGGACCGCAATAGAAACCGAAAATGGATACATCGTTTCTGGATATTGGAAGTATGCAAGCGGGTCCTTATATGCTACACACTTTACTGCTAATGCATATTTATACAATAAAAATAAACAACCTATTTTGAATTGTGAAAAGAACCCCATCTATCGTTCCTTTCTTTTTCCAGCCAAGGAGGTAGAAATTCTTAATACTTGGAATACACTAGGTCTCCGAGCTTCTTGTAGTAACGACTATAAATTGCAAGCTGTTTTTGTTCCCTCAGAATATGGTTTCGATTTAACGAAAAACAGTTTTTATAATGAGTTAAGTCTTTATCGCTATCCATTTGATGCTTTTGCAGTATCTAATATTGCCGTAATGTGTACAGGAATAACACAGCATTTTATTGAGCTTTTTGAACAGGATATCTTGACCAAGAAATCATTATATGATACCCAACAACTAAAAGAAAATTCTAAAGTAAAAAACCTTTTTAATACACTTTCTTGTGATTTTTATAAATCTCGCAGTCTGTTCTTGGCCGATTTAAAGAAACTAGAATATGCTGTAGAGCATGATAAAGCAAATATCAAAGAAAAAGAGGTTCGATTACAGCTTTCAGCAAAGTGCTCTGTAGATACAGCCTATCGATTGATAATGGAATTATATAGATTTTGTGGGATGAATGCAGTATTTGTTCAAAATGAATTAAATAAAGTAGTACAGGATTTTTTAGTAGCTACTCAACATTATAGTATTCGTCCTTATACAATATAAAATGTGTTAGTCCTCATTCCAATAATAGCTATCTGGATAGGGGCGTTTTCCAAAGATTCCCGTCCCCACTCGAATTAAGGTACTCCCTTCTTCAATAGCAAGTTCCAAATCATTAGACATCCCCATAGAAAGTTGATCGAAACTAGCATTTTCTAATTGTAAATTTCTGGCTTGATATTGCACCTCTTTCAAGAGTTTAAAACAATCTCTTACTTTATCATCCTTTGACGATAAAATTCCAATGGTCATCAATCCCTTAATGTGTAATCTAGGTAATTCGGATACTTGTTTTATAAGGTCTAATGCCTGTTCTGGAGCTACACCAAATTTACTTTTTTCATAAGAGGTGTTCACCTGGATAAACACATCTATACGTTCTCGTCGGTCAAATTCCATCCTATTTTGAAGTTTTTGTGCCAATCGGAGTCGATCAATAGATTGAACCACATCCACAAATGGTGTAATAAATTTCACTTTATTGGTTTGTAAATGACCTATAATATGCCATTGTAAGTTTTTATCTTTTAATACTTTATTTTTTTGTACGGCTTCTTGTATTTTATTTTCACCTAATAAAGTATATCCTTTATCAATCAATGGACGTATCTGTTCAGCAGTAACTGTTTTTGTTGCAAGGAGTAACTGCACTTCTTCTGGAGATCGACCTGATCGCCTACAAGCGGATTGTATTCTGTCTTGTATGATTTTTAGATTAGATTGAATGGTGTGCATTATTTTTTTACGTAAAATACTATTTAAAGTCTAAATCTCTTTTATACTGAATAACTTACAAGTATTGCAATTGGTAATGCTTTGATAACGATGCTTACAGCATTTTTTAATCCAGTTTCCTCGTAATTTAAGAACAAATATAAGTAAATCTATATGACTTTTAACCTTTAAATAAATCTGATATTACCGCATATCGGACGCTCATCTATATAGAGTTTATGCTCAATCTCAAATAAATTTTACCCCAATTTGGAGGTAGATTACGGAATGGCCTTAAATCTTCAAGACCTCTTATTTTTCATTAAACAGCTTAGCATTGAAAAAAAAGACCAAAAAAATAAAACCTATTTCATTCTGAACCAAACAGTTCAAAATAATGTAACTTTACAAAATAATGGTAAGAAATCTTGAATTTATACCGGAAGAAAAGGTTCAGCAGGCTTTAGAGGTATTCTGCGAAAAAGGATATTCCGCTACGACATTGGAAGACCTCGTCAAGGCAATGCAAATTAACAAAAGCAGCTTGTATAATAGTTTTAAGGACAAGCACTCGCTGTTTAAAGAATGTTTGCGTGCGTATGGCAAAATCACAGAAGAAGACTATTGGATGGCTGCCCATAAAAAAAACGGATTGTCTCCGCTTGGGATGATCGATAGTATTATTGATAAAATCACCGATAGAATTATTGAAGACAGCAATTCCTGTTTGTGTATCAGCGCTTCTTTTGAGCTGGCTTCCCGAAATAACGACGTGCGAACCATCATTAAGAAAACCAATGAAAACACGATTAAGTTAATCCAAATGCTTTTAAAAGAAGCCCAGACACATAAAGAATTACCGGAAGACAGAAACTGTCACTATATAGCGCATCTGATTTTCAGCACTCTAGGTGGACTTTGGTATAATTATAAGGTGTATCAGGATGAAATTTTAATCAAACAAATAGCAGAAGAACTGAAAGTGCTTTTAAAAATTAAAAACAAAAAACAATGAAAGCATTACAAGTCAGCTGATATGGCAGAGCCGACGGCAAAATTATTGTAGAAATTAAATAACATAAACTATGAAATTATCCATTGTAGATGTCTCCACTGTTACACCGGGAAAAACGAGACACGAAACCTTACAGAACAGTATTGAATTGGCGCAGCACGCCGAGGGTTGGGGCTATGAAAGATTTTGGGTGGCCGAACATCACGGGGCTCCCTTTGCTGCCGGAAGAGTGCCGGAAGTGTTTATCGCGGCCATAGCGGCTCAAACCAAATCGATTAAAGTAGGTTCGGGTTCGGTTTTACTCAACCATTACAGTGCTTTTAAAGTAGCAGAAGTGTTTTCTACACTGAATGAATTATATCCCGGGCGTATAGACCTTGGTGCAGGCAGAGCCACAGCCGGCCCCATAGCAGACTTGGCATTGCAACAAGATCGATCTAAACAGTTTCGTGCGAATTCCGATCAACAAATTACGGAATTGGTTTCTTGGTTGGACAATAGTTTTCCCGAGGATCATCCTTTTTCACAGGCACCGATTTATACAGATGATATTGGTTTGGATTTATATCTTTTGGGTTCCAGTTCTTGGAGTGCC
>Ga0079226_10005136_pt1 | contig 10011 bp, 9 predicted proteins | sample Poulit2014_FD_76345 | JGI IMG/M metagenome (GOLD analysis project Ga0079226, IMG submission 76345) | Agricultural soil microbial communities from Georgia to study Nitrogen management - Poultry litter 2014 | ecosystem: Environmental > Terrestrial > Soil > Agricultural land | place: USA: Georgia... | reverse complement strand
GAGGCGGTGGGGACCGTCAGGTCCAAAACGTGAGTTGCTTCTGACGAGAGAATGGTATCCAGCGCGTCTTGTGATGCCAGTTCGGCAACAAGTTCGAGGTCATCAGCTGCTTTAATGGCTGCACTGGCGTATTGTCCCATTTTGCCGGTTGCCCCCAAGACGGCAACCTTGATTGGATCGGTTGTTCTAGCTGGGTAAGTTGACATGAATTCGATTCTACTGGACAGGGAGTCGAGCCGCTCATGTTGTGCAAAAGACGAAACCGCCGGGCCGGACGCTATGTCCACCCCGGCGGTTTACATGGTTGCAAGATCTTAGTCTTCTTCACCATTTTCGTCTATGACAGGGACCAACGAGAGTTTGCCACGATCGTCAACCTTGGCGATCTCAACTTGCAGTTTACTGCCGACTGCTACGACATCGTCTACGTTTTCAACGCGTTTGCCATCGTTGAGTTTGCGCAGTTCAGAGATATGGAGCAGTCCGTCTTTGCCCGGAGTAAGTGAGATGAACGCACCGAAGCTCGTGGTTTTTACCACTGTGCCCAGATAACGTTCGCCGACCTCTGGGACCTGTGGATTAGCAATGGCGTTAATGGTGTCACGTGCCTCTTCGGCGGCTTTACCTTCGGCCGATCCAATGAGTACGGTACCGTCATCTTCAATGCTAATATCGGCGCCTGTGTCTTCTTGGATCTGGTTGATCATTTTGCCCTTCGGGCCAATAACCTCACCGATCTTATCGACCGGGATCTGTACCGATAGGATACGTGGGGCCGTGGGGCTCATCTCATCGGCTGCTTGGATAACCGATTCCATGACAGACAGAATGTGCAGACGTGCCTCTCGAGCTTGAGTCAAGGCGGCACTAAGTACATCGGCTGGGATGCCATCCAACTTGGTATCAAGTTGAATCGCAGTTATAAATTCCCGCGTGCCAGCCACCTTAAAGTCCATATCACCCATGGCGTCTTCTGCCCCGAGAATATCGGTGAGCGCAGCGTAACGAGTTTCATTATTTACCGTGTCAGAGACCAGGCCCATGGCAATACCGGCAACAGAAGCACGCAGTGGTACACCAGAGTTATACAGCGACAAAGTCGAAGCACACACTGAGCCCATCGAGGTTGAACCATTGGACCCTAGGGCTTCGGATACCTGGCGGATAGCGTATGGGAACTGCTCCCGCGATGGTAGGACGGGAACCAGTGCTCGTTCTGCCAGCGCTCCGTGGCCGATTTCGCGACGTTTGGGTGAGCCCACACGACCGGTCTCTCCCACCGAATAGGGAGGGAAATTATAGTGGTGCATGTAGCGCTTGGAGGTTTCTGGGCTCAATGAGTCCAGGCTTTGTTCCATCTTAAGCATGTTCAACGTGGTAACACCCATGATCTGGGTTTCACCGCGTTCAAAGATCGCTGAGCCGTGGACGCGTGGCAAAACGTCTACCTCAGCGGTCAGTTGGCGGATGTCAGTTAAACCACGACCGTCGATGCGAACCTGATCGGTCAATACACGTTGACGCACGATGTGACGGGTTACAGCACCGTATGCTTTGACGATTTCGTCTTGACGCAGTTCAAAGGGTTTGCCTTCGCCGGCAAGAGCTTCGATAACTTCTTGATGGTATTCGTCAGAAGCCGCTTCTCGACTTTGTTTATCCGCAATCGAGAAAATTTCGGTTAGCCGTGCGGTGGCGTAATCCTCCACTGCGTCGAACGCGTCCTGTTGATAGTCGACAAACAGTGGGATTTCAATGGCTTCTTTGCCAACACGCTCAGCTAGATCTGCCTGAGTTTCGCACAACACTTTAATGAACGGTTTGGCTGCTTCGAGACCTTCGGCAACGATCTCTTCTGTCGGTGCTGCGGCGCCTTTATCTTGGATCATGTCCCAAGCGTCTTCGGTGGCTTCTGCTTCAACCATCATCACGGCGATATCGTCATCAGCAATGCGGCCGGCGACTGCCATATTGAATACAGCGTTTTTGAGCTGCGAGTGTTTCGGAAATGCTACCCACTGAGTAGTGCCGTCTTCTTCAGCGATCAGGGCAATGCGTATCGCACCAATTGGTCCGGCAAAATCCATACCGGATAGCGTGGTAGACATCGAAGCTGCGTTGATGGCTACGGTGTCGTAAAGCTCATCCGGAGCAATCGAAGTCACGGTCACAACTACTTGGACTTCATTGCGGATGCCATTGGCGAATGCGGGACGTAGCGGGCGGTCAATTAAGCGCGCGGTCAAGACAGCATCTGTCGAGGGGCGCCCTTCACGGCGGAAGAACGAACCGGGGATTTTACCGGCTGCATACTGTCGCTCTTCAACATCAACGGTCAATGGGAAAAAATCGAAACCTTCACGAGGATTTTTTCCAACGCTCGTGGCCGACAGCATCGAGGTTTCTTCATCGATCATGACAAACGCTGAGCCCGCAGCCTGTTTGGCAAGACGCCCGGTTTCGAAACGTACGGTACGGGTACCGTATTTGCCGTTATCAATAACAGCTTCTGCAAATTGAATTTCTGGACCTTCCATAGGTCTCCTTCCATACAATTTGCACCAAAACCTGCTGGTCGGTCTTCGATCGAAGCCTCCGCAACGTCTGCTCCGGAAGCCACTGTCGAGGACCGGGACTCATAACAGGTTTGATGCAAAACTTATCCGGTACCAGTAGGCACCGTGTCTATTCTAGTTAAAATTCAAGGCGGCGTCCGGTACATCTCCCGGAGCGCCGCCCCTAGTTACGTCTCACCTTATTTGCGCAGACCCAAACGTTCGATTAATGAACGGTAGCGTTCAATGTTTTCGGAGTACAGGTACTGCAACATACGACGACGGCGACCAACCAGAGCCATCAGGCCACGGCGAGTGTGGTGGTCGTGTGGGTGATCCTTGAGGTGTTCAGTCAGATTAGAGATACGACGTGACAGTACAGCTACCTGTACCTCCGGTGAACCAGTGTCACCTTCATGAGTGGCGTATTCAGCGATAATCTGCTGTTTAACTTCACGGGTAATCGACATTAAAACTCCTTGAGAGTTGTACCGCGATCATTCAAACACCGCTGACGGCGGGTGCCGCCACCGCGGACCGCAGCGTGCACCAACCGTCTAGCCTATCAGCTGGCGCCCGCCTATCCCAATTGGGATCGCTGCATTCGCCAGGCTGCAGTGAAATAAGGAATACACACCGTAGATTGGGAAGTATAACCGAGGTGTTCCAGCAGATACCAGTTGAGGTTGTCATGCATGCGACGACGCTGCCGGTCATGGGTTCGCAAATAAAACGCCCTGGTCATCATCAGCTGGTGAAGTTGCTCGATGGTTAATTCTTGTTGCCAACGCCACCAATTTCCCACGGGATGGCTAAAGTCTTTCGTAGTTTCCGGTGGTTGATCTATCGGGTGGATGTCACCAGAGTGCATAATCTTGCACAGACGTAGCACCCACGGAATAGACGTGTCTATTTGGTGATGGACAATACCAAAAATGCCATCATCTGTGAGCAGCTCAGCAATCTTTTGACATCCTTTTTCGGTATCAATCCAATGCCACGCCTGGGCCGAGACCACCAACTGCGCCCGATGCGCTAGCCCAGTGGTGTCAAGATCTTCAACGGTCGATACCACGGTGGACGCCTGAGGGGCTCGCTGAGCCAGGATAGATAGCATATTTGGCGCCGGGTCAACGGCCACCACATCCCAACCAGCTGCTAACATTTGATCAGTAAACAACCCGGTTCCAGCACCCATATCAACAGCAAGCCCCGGGGCAGCTGTGGTTAGAAAGTCCAGGATGTCAGGCTGATATCCAGGTCTTACCCCGTGATAGACCTCAGCATGGTCGGTGTCAAAGGCTAACGTATAACGGTCGCGCGCTGCCTTAGTAAGCACAGTCGCACTAGATTGACTGGTCACTTATGCGTTACTCCGTGGTTCCGGGGCATCTATTTCTGGGGCAGCCCCGGCTAAGATGGCTGACGCTCGGTCAACGTCGCTATCCATCTGGTCGATCAAATCTTCGATTCCCGTGAATGCCTGCATGCCGCGTATGCGTGCCACAAATTCCACTGCACAGTGTTGCCCGTAGAGGTTGAAGTCCTCCAAGCGTTCGTTATCGGGACGGTCGATGATGTGGGCTTCTACGGTTCGGACTATATCGTTGAAGGTCGGATTACTACCCACTGAGATTGCTGCTGGCAATCGGGTCCCTTGACCATCGACAAACCAACCGGCATATACACCATCGGCTGGGATCATGCCCTGGGAATCTGAGGCAAAGTTGGCGGTAGGAAAACCCAATTCTCGTCCACGGGCATGCCCATGGACAATCTCACCTTCAACCGTATGGTAGCGCCCCAGAATCCGCCCAGCCTGGGCAACTTTACCGGCTTCCAGGGTGTCGCGCACCCAGGTGGATGACCAGCGTTCGGATTCTCCGACGTCGTCCACCTGTATGACATCAAAACCATAATGTTTGCCGAGGTGGCGCAGTGTATTTATATCACCACTGTTACCAGCGCCAAAGCGGGTGTCTGTTCCTACGACGACAATGCGTGCGTTGAGAGCGTTGACCAAAACATTTTCCACGAATTGCTCGGCCGTCTGGCGAGCAAAATTTAGAGTGTAGTGAATCACTAGCGTGGCATCTAAATCGCACGAGGCTAAAAGCTGTACCTTTTGGGGTAACGAAACAATGGGCACCAACGGTTCTTCGGGTAGGTGCACTAAGCGCGGATGCGGATCAAACGTAACGGCTACGGACATTAGGTCGTGTTGTTTTGCGATATCAACCACAAGTTTCAGCACTGTTCGATGACCCCGGTGCACGCCATCGAAGTTGCCGAGCGTCACCACAGATGGCGCCATTGGTTGTTCTATGGCGGCGGTACCTGCCCAGTATTGCACTTGGTTACTTCCTTTATGTCTTGACCCGTTGAGTTTAGGTTATCGGTTGCGGCCGGTGACGATGCAACCAATATAAACCAATGATAGGTAGGACTAACGGGATAAAGCCGTAGCCGATGCCAAATGTAGACCATACGGTAGGTTCCGGAAAGAGTTGTGGGGCTATCAGCGACCAGGTTCCGATGAGAATGACTCCGATCAGCTCAAACCACACCGCAGCGTGGGCAGTGTGCCAGGCGCGTCGGCCGGGAGTAGCCAGTGCAATGGTTGCCACAATGTAGATGAGACCCGATAGAGCCGAGAGGATAAATGCAACGGGCGCATGTTCGAATTTTGTAAGTATTTGGAAGCCGGAGCGCCATGATGCAGCTAACGCTAAGATCGCATATACCATCACGATAATACGTCCGACACCTTTGGTTCGGCCTGCGGGTTCAGCCATGCCAGATCACCTGCAATCTGTGAATCATGACCAATATGGTGGGCCCGACAGCGGCCATGACCAAATTGGACCATCGTGTTTTGTCGGTTATTCCCCAAAAGAACGCAATGGGTGGCAACATCAGTGCAGTAAGGATATAGCCCCAGAATTCCCAGCCTGGACCATTAAGTGGCACCGGCGAGATCAGCGCATAAATGGCATAGACTGCTAGGAAAATTTCTACTGCGGCAAGCGAAAGAATAGATGAATCAGCCGGGTAGTTGCGAACGCAGGTAGCGATAATACAGATCAGCCCAGATAGGGCGCCTATACCTGCCCCGGTGTAAAACCAGCCATCGAAAATCATGGATGTGCTCCAGTGATATCCGACTCGGTAGCAAAAACAAGCTCAGGTTTAGCTGCCAGTGTACCGCCGCGCTCGACGTCTGCAATCAAGGCGATCATCTGACCGTTTGGTAACGTTGCCGCTTGTAGTTGCTCAGTTTGAGACGGCGCGATTCGTCGACCATGGACGAGATCTTGGGCTTGTGCTGTGGTGACCAAACGGGTATTGAACAATTTTGTGGCAGCCTTTGAAATACCGGTATAGGTAAAGTGTTCTGCCAAATTGTCTAGCGTAACGGCGTCATCGACACGATAGGGACCAACGGCAATGCGCCGTAGTGCGGTCAGGTATCCCCCGGTTTGCAATTGTTCACCTATGTCGCGTGCTAGCGCGCGGATATATGTACCGGCACCGCAGTCGATCTCGACATCGATTTCTATAGTTTTACCGTCATCAGCCCGCCGGATTGCTTGAACATCGAAACGATAGATTGTGACATCACGAGCTGGGATGTCGACAGTCTCCCCATCTCGGACACGCTGATACGCTCGTTTTCCACCGATTTTGATGGCAGAAACAGCTGAAGGTACCTGTTGAATTTTACCGGTATGGTCGACTACGGCCCGATTGATGTCTTGAGCGGTGACAGCGTTGGCATACCGTGTTCGAACGATCTCGCCGTCGGCATCGTCAGTGGTTGTGTTATGCCCCAACCGGATAGTGGCCTGGTAGGTCTTGGTGGTGTCAACGATATAGGTGAGTAATCTGGTGGCTTTGTTGAACCCGATGACCAATATTCCGGTGGCCATCGGGTCCAGTGTGCCTGCATGACCCACTTTCCGGGTACCGGCAATTTTGCGGGTGCGTGACACTACATCGTGGGAGGTCCAGCCCGCGGGTTTATCTACCAGTATGAGTCCCGAGTGAGCGTCTGCCATGATTTATTCCTTGTATGGGTCTTCATCACCGGCATAGGTTGCAGAATCGCGTTGGGCCGCGATTTCAGCATCCCGTGCTTTGGCGGCTCGAAGCACTTCTTCAAGTTGAGCCGCGGTTTCTGGCACGGTATCTGGGATAAGTTCCAGGGTTGGAACTAACCGGATATTGAGCCCTCTGCCCATTTCGCGGCGGAGAAGGCCCCGGTTTTCGTCCATTGCCTGGTGGGCTGCAGCAACGGTTTCATCATCGCCATACACCGTGTAATACACAGTTGCCTGTTGCAGATCATTAGTGACACGAGCCTCGGTAACGGTGACGTTATCGACACGGTCGTCTTTAACGGTTTTCTGTAAGGCTTCTGCAAGGATGACTTTGATCCGTTGTGCCAAACGGGCGGCACGAGTGTGATCTGCCATGAAAGATCTCCTGGTGTTTAGCCCCGCGGTGTCTTTCCAGACACCGCGGGTAAGCAAGTTAAACCCGTGGTTTTTCTTGCATTTCATAGTTTTCGATGACGTCGCCTTCGCGAATGTCGTTGAACTTGCCAAGCCCAATGCCGCATTCGTAGCCTTCGCGGACTTCGGTGACATCGTCGGTGAAGCGCCGTAGTGAACCAATAGTGAGATTGTCGCTGACGACTTTGTTGTCACGCAGCAAACGGGACTGGGCGTTACGCCGCATAACACCAGAGGTAACCATCGAGCCAGCAATGGTACCTGCCTTGGATGATCGGAAGATTTCGCGAACTTCGGCGCGGCCGAGAATCGCTTCTTCGTATTCCGGTTTGAGCATACCCTTTAGTGCTTGCTCAATGTCGTCGATGACGTCATAAATGACGGTGTAGAAGCGCATATCGACGCCTTCTTCATCGGCCAACTCGGTAACGCGTTCGGCTGGTCGAACGTTGAAACCGATAATGATCGCATCGTCAACAGTAGCCAGATTGACGTCGTTTTGGGTAATTGCACCGACACCTCGGTGGATAACACGCAACTGGACCTCGTCTTTTCCGCCCACGTCCACTTGCATAAGCGAGTCTTCCAGTGCTTCGACAGGACCGGATGCGTCACCTTTGATGATGAGGTTAAGCGTATCCAATTTGCCTTCTGCCACAGCCTGGTCGAACTCTTCGAGCGTGATGCGCTTCCGGCGCCGAGCCAGCTGAGCATTACGTTTGGCTGCTTCACGGCGTTCAGCAATCTGACGTGCGGTGCGTTCGTCATCGGTAACCAAGAATACGTCACCGGCACGTGGCACATTCGATAGCCCAAGTACCTGCACTGGGCGGGACGGGCGAGCTTCATTAACAGCTTCACCGTATTCATCGAACATGGCACGTACACGTCCGTGAGCATCACCAACTACCACATTGTCACCGACATGCAGCGTACCGTTTTGCACCAGCACCGTTGCTACAGCACCGCGACCACGGTCTAGGTTAGCTTCGATGGCCACGCCGCGTGCTTGACGATCTGGATTAGCTTCCAGTTCTAATGCGGCATCTGCGGTTAGCAGCACGGATTCTAACAATCCGTCAATGTTGAGTTTCTGCAACGCTGAAATTTCAACAAAGATGGTGTCGCCACCATACTCTTCAGGTACTAGACCATACTCTGACAGCTCACCACGGATCCTGTCCGGGTTGGCACCTTCTTTATCGACCTTGTTAATGGCAACCACGATCGGCACTTCTGCCGCTTTTGCGTGATTGAGGGCCTCTACCGTTTGTGGCATGACGCCGTCGTCGGCAGCCACAACCAGTACGGCAATGTCAGTAACTTTGGCGCCACGGGCACGCATAGCGGTGAACGCTTCGTGACCTGGGGTATCAATGAAGGTAAGTGTGCGGTCTTTTCCGTCATGCTGTACTTGGACTTGGTAGGCACCGATGTGCTGGGTAATACCACCGGCTTCGGATTCACGTACTCGAGCAGATCGAATCGCATCCAGCGTGCGGGTTTTACCGTGGTCGACGTGGCCCATCACGGTAACGACCGCAGGACGAGCAAGCATGTCCTCGTCGTCATCCTTTTCATCAAGGTTGATGTCAAAGGCATCGAGAATTTCACGGTCTTCGTCCTCTGGAGAAACAATTTCGACTTTGTAGCCGATTTCTGCCCCAAGAACTTCGAAGGTGTCTTCATCTAGGGACTGATTGGCTGTCGCCATTTCACCCAGGTGGAACAACACAGTTACTAGCGCTGCCGGATCGGCTTTGATCTTGTCGGCAAGGTCAGCAATGGACGAACCCCGGCGGAGACGAACTACGGTACTGCCGTCACCCTTGGGAACCTTCACGCCACCGATAACCGGTGCCTGTTGATGCTGTTCTTCATTGCGTTGACGCTTACGTGAACGACGACGGCGTCCGGTCTGAGGACCGCGGCCGAATGCACCCTGAGCGGACCCGCGACCAGGGCCTCGACGTGGCCCCCCACCACCGGGTCCACCACGGCGCGGACCCGCGCCGCCTCGGCCAGCCTCCGAGGGCTTCGGCCGTTGAATCTGATCTGGCATCATCGCCGGTGTTGGGCGTGGACCGGATTCACGAGGCTGCTGTGGTTTAGCACCACTCGGTTTCTGACCTGGTTTTGGACCACCCTTACGAGGCCCAGGTTTAGGTCCACCACGGCCGGCAGGCTGTGGTCCCCCGCCGCGTTCTTGACGCATACCTTGCTGAGGGGCAAAAGGATTGTTGCCTGGACGTGGAGTGCCACCGCGGGGCCCAGGTCGCGGCGTAGTTGTGTCCTCTTTAGCCTGGAATGGATTATTGCCTGGACGAGGTGCAGCTGGTTTCGGGCCAGGCTTCGGCGCTGGCTTGGGGGCTGCTGGTTTTGGCTTTTCGGCAGCAGGCTGTTCACTTGGCTTTGGCGCCGGTTTCGGACCAGGCTTGGCAGCAGGTTTCGGTGTTTCTGTTGCTGGTGCTGCTGGTTTGGGCGCAGGCTTACCGACAGGTTCTGCTGTTTCTGTTGCCGGCTCTGCTGGCTTGGACGCAGCTTTCGGACCGGGTTTAGGCGCTGTCGGTTTAGCTTGTGATTGGGTTGACGCTTCGGACTCTGCTGCTTTAGATTTTGCTGGCTTTTTCGGAGCCGCTGAAGCCGCAGGCTTTTTAGCCTGCGATTTTGTCGCAGGTTTGGTTTTCTCCGCTGGGGCCGCATCTGCGAATTCGGCACGCAGACGTTTTACCACGGGAGGTTCAATTGTTGAAGACGCTGAAGATACAAACTCACCAATTTCTTCGAGTTTGGTCAGCGCTTCGCGGGAAGTGATCCCAAGTTGCTTGGCAACTTCGTGGACGCGCAGTTTCGCCACGATTCTCCTGTTCTGGCTGAATCGTGGCCTGCACTATTTAGTACACAACCGCGATTCTTGCCGGTCGAATGTATGCTCTGTCAAT
>Ga0079226_10005135_pt1 | contig 10012 bp, 10 predicted proteins | sample Poulit2014_FD_76345 | JGI IMG/M metagenome (GOLD analysis project Ga0079226, IMG submission 76345) | Agricultural soil microbial communities from Georgia to study Nitrogen management - Poultry litter 2014 | ecosystem: Environmental > Terrestrial > Soil > Agricultural land | place: USA: Georgia... | reverse complement strand
TTCTGATTTTCAAGAGCTTGCACAAATTTTTGATAACTTACCAATTTCAATATAAGGCTTAACAACATATACCCGCTGCTTATTCCTATTCCCAACCAATTATAGCGGCTTCTTTTTTTAGAACCTATAGGAGATCGCCATGCTAGAAAAAGAAATAGGGTAAACGGTAGAGTGTATAAGGGATCGACTACAAATATATTCCGGAAAGATATCTGATATCCAAACGGCCAAAATACCTGTGTACCCCAACTCGTATGAGCGTCAAGCCAAGAATGGGTAATAAATCCGAGAAAAAATAACCATGACCATTCTTGCCATGAGACTTTTTTCTCCCAAAGGGAAACAAGTTTTCCGAAGAGCAATCCTCCGAATATTGCAAATAATAATGAATGTGTTACCCCACGATGAATCTCTAATGCGCTAACGGTATCCACAAAATAGGCACTTAAAACATCTAAATCAGGAATAGTTCCTGCTATAGCTCCATACAACATCGCTTTGTTACCCACTTTTCTACCTAAAGCAGCTTCTCCAACTGCTGCTCCTAAAATAATTTGTGTAAAGGAATCCATTATTCTATAATTTTCATTTTTTCCAACAAGAAAGTGGCGTTTCTATCACTACATATTCCAGGCTTTAATTTGTAATCAAAATACAGTTCATCTTTTTGAATCTGTGTGTCAAAAAAATAATTTCTAATCTGAGGTAACTCATTTTCAAGTTCACATAAACTTAAATCGTGTGTTGCAATAAGCCCAGTAGCCTGCATAGCTACCATTTTTTTCACAAATCGAATAGATCCATCTGCTTTATCTGTACTATTGGTTCCTTTTAGAATTTCATCTAGAATAATAAAGCATTTATGATCCTCTAAATGATCTACAATAAATCTTAAACGCTTGAGTTCTGCAAAAAAATAAGAAGTTTCTTCGTCTAAAGAATCGGTTGTACGCATACTGGTTAGTAAAGGTATGGGCCGATATTGTGCTTTTTCTGCTCGAATAGGCATTCCCATATTTGACATAACAATAGCTAGAGATACCGAACGCAAGAAAGTACTTTTACCTGCCATATTGGCCCCTGTTATGATTAAAAATTCGGAGTCATGAATATTCACATCACTTGAAACCGCTTGATTTTGCAACAATAAAGGATGACATAAAGACTGAGCTTTAAAGATAGCCTTGGAAGTATCAAGTTTTGGATAAGTATATCTAGGATGATTATAAGCAAAATTGGATAAGCTAATTTGAGCTTCGAAAAAAGCAGTAGTTTGAATCCAGTCCTTTATTTGATCAGCATGAGCTTCCAACCACTTTTCTACAGGATAGCTCGTCCATAATTCATATAGGAAAAGCCCATTTCCGAAGATTTTCACAAACAAGTTTCCTCCATGTTCTAAATTCTGCAGTTTACGTGACAAATAAGCTATTTCTTGAGACGCTTTGGTTTTATGACTTGTCTTCAGTTTAGCCTGTTCTTGTAATAGCAATTGGGAGCTAAACTTCTGTTGTTCGATCCGAGCTAAAAGCTGGGCATAATGGGATAACAGTTCATGATGTTTCGATAGATTTAGTGTCAGATTACTGATCCCTTTTTGATAACGATTGGAAATCATAATCCCTAGGATCAACCAACCACCGAATACATAGGCTGACACTATGCCTTGAGATAGCAATAAAACCCATATAATACTAATCACCCCATACACTTTGGGAAGCCACTTGAAATAAAATTTAGTAAACCCCTTGTAGTTTTCCAACCATGATAATAGGTTGGGCAGATCGAAAGTCGGATCCATTAAAGAAGTAGTTGTCATATAGTCTTGTCGCCAATTGGGTCTGTCGGTCAACTCTTTAATAAGATTTTGTTTTTCACTGACATTTTTGATATCGTTAGATTTTAAAAGACTCGCCAAGTAAGCTTCCCCTTGTGAAGTATGGCAACGAGTAAGATATTGGAAAAATGAGCGTTGACCGAACAAATCTATATCTTCACTGTAAGCATGTTTAGGGTCTTTATATTTTTTGCCAGTTGCAAAAGCAGAATATTCCCCTTCCAAGGCTAACAACTCTAGTTTATTTATATGAATACGCTGTTTAGCATATTGCTCTTCTTTCTTTTTCTGTGTATATTTTTGAAGTAATACTATAAAAGCAATCAGTAATGGAAGTGTTACAAACAGCATATAGTTCCATTGTCCAAAGAAACAATAAATTGCAATAATAATTCCTAAAAAGCTCAAGAGTCTTCCTATGCTTAGGAATAACATTTGCTTTCTTATTTGTTTCTTCTTAGAAATAAAGCGTGCTAATTGTTGTTCATAGAATTCTTTTGCTTGCAACATAGAAAAGATATTTTCCACAAAGCTAATCAAAACTCAGATGGAAATATGGATTCTCAAACTACTTCTTCTGATTTAAAATAGGATATAAAATAGGTTTACTTGGGCTTGCATTATTCTCGAATGGTGCAATAAGCAAATTGAGTAAATACGAACCATCCTCCACTTTATTAGGCACATAGATCATCTCGGTTATCGTACAGTCCCATAGTGGATGATTGGGATAGTTCCAGAAAGCTTTATGAGCTTCTAATTTCCCTTCATCTTTTTCTTTATCTACAGACGGCAGATCGACCAGTAAATGTTTAACTCCTATTTCTGCTAAATAAGCGGCGGCGGCTCCTTCTAGGTAGGGCCAGTTGGTACCATTATAGTTTCGTTTGGTTTTCTTATCAGTGTTGGGCAGGGTACGGATAATCAAAGCTGTCGGACGTTTTTCTTTTAGAGCAGAAATCAGTTGTTTTTTTGATATTCGATAGTCATTTCCGAAGTTTTCGGGCACTACAGAAATAACTTCTGCGCAAAAGACAAATTCTTTTAACAACTGATTAATAGAATGAAATTCTGGAGTAATATGTCCGATACATTCCGTATGTGTACCATGTCCATGTGGACTGAATGTAATGGTATTAAAATTGACCGATGCTCCTTCACTGATTTTTCCTGTCCATTCTCCTATTTTAACAGGTTGTATAATTGGGGGTTCTACGCCCCATACCAAGGGGTTTTCTAAAGAGTTTTTGAGAGGTATGGACAAATCAAAATTACGAGACAAATCTACTGTTACGATTTCACCGTTTAGTTTCAAAGATGCTTTCACAGAATGATTTTTTAAAATTCAATCGTAAATTTAGCAATAATTATATGATATACGTTTTTTTTAACATTCTCATACATAAAATAGATCTCCAGAAATCCCATCAGTCTGGAATCTTCCTTGAGTAGTAACTCGCATTTGATTCTCTACGATTTCTAATCTTCCTGATTGTAGATGAGGTTGTGCCTGTTGCCAAGCATACTGATATAGCTTTTCACCGAATCTTTCTCTAAGGATACTTAGAGACAAACCTGCTAGCGTACGAAAACGTGTCATAATATATTCGTTGTATTGATCTTCTTGACTTAATATTTCACATTCCAAAGCTAATTCATCAGCCTCAATTTTTTTTGCATACAAAAGATTATTAGCTATGTTCCAGCATCTTTGTCCTGGTTGGTAGCTATGGGCTCCAGGTCCAATTCCTAAATAAGGCCTGCCAGACCAATATGCCATATTGTTTTGAGAATAATAACCTGTTTTGGAAAAGTTTGAAAACTCGTAATTTTGATAATTCGCATGTTGAGCTTTCTGTTGTAAAATTTTATAATGGGCAAAAGCGTGGTCATCTTCTACTGCTGGGCTTTTATTTTTTTTGATAAATCGTTCTAAAGCTGTTTCAGGCTCTACAGTTAAAGCATAAAAAGATAAATGAGGGATGGCAAGTTCAAAAACTCTTTCTAAAGTTTGCTTCCATCGTTCGTTATCCATTTGCGGAATTCCATAAATCAAATCTATACTTATATTACTAAAATAACGTTTAGCAAGATGAAGGCAATCCAAAGCTTCCTTAGCATTATGAGCTCGATTCATCCAGATCAAATCAGAATTATAAAAAGATTGGACTCCTATACTCAATCTATTGATAGGAGTAAGTGCCAGAACTTTTAGCTTTTCTATTGTTAAATCATCTGGATTAGCTTCGATAGTAATCTCGGCATCTTCTGCTACATTATAATGTTCATAAATGGTGTGAAATATATCGTCGAGTTCAGATTGATTTAAAAGACTTGGTGTTCCTCCTCCAAGATATATGGTTTTGACTTGGGTATTTAACTCATCTTTACGCAGTATCAACTCTTTAGTTATAGCATTTACCAATCGTGTTTTGTGCTTCAGGGTAGTAGAGAAATGGTAGTTGCAATAATGACAAGCTTGTTTACAAAAAGGAATATGAATATAAATGCCAAACATACTTAAACGATTCTTTCTTCATTTTGCTTGACAAATGCGTCCCAACCAGAGTATGATTTTTTCCCTATTGTTCTTCCTGTATTAAAAAAGTGACATACGGCTGCAGCTAATCCATCGGTACTATCCAAATTTTTCGGTAATTCTTTTAGCTCTAAGAGGCTTTGAAGCATTTTGGCTACTTGCATTTTACTGGCATTTCCATTTCCTGTAATCGCCATTTTTATTTTTTTAGGAGCGTATTCGGTAACATGAATATCTCGTGACAGACCTGCTGCCATAGCTACGCCTTGTGCTCGTCCAAGCTTTAACATCGATTGAACATTTTTGCCAAAAAAGGGGGCTTCGATTGCAATCTCATCTGGATGATGGGTGTCGATTAATTCTATAGTCCGTTCGAAAATTAATCGTAAACGCACATAATGGTCGGGATATTTTGATAACTGTAGTTCATTGAGTTGTATAAATTGCATCTTTTTATTCACTACACGTATCAATCCAAATCCCATGATGGTTGTGCCGGGATCGATTCCCAAAATAATTCGTTCCTGCTTCATATGGGTAAAGATACTGGAATTATTGATTTTCTTTAATAAACAAAACAGGTAATTCAAATTTGGTAGTAACTGGAATACCTCGTTTTAAAGCAGGCTCTATCACTTGAATAGAATCTAAACCTTCTTGAATATAGTTTTTAAAAATCTGATAACTTTCATCTGATTCGAATCCAACAGTCAAGGTGTCCATATTAAAGTCTAGCTTATTCTCTTTATCTACTTGAATTGTAAATTTCAATTCTTTAAAGTCAGGCTTTGAATATTCATAAGCATATCGTTGAATACTATTTGTTATTTTCTGATGTAAGATTTCAATAAAACAGTCGGGTTGTTCGTCTTGGTCTAAAGCTTTACAATCTGAAAATATAGGATACACATCCACTTCATGCCAATTAATAGTTTTTAATTCTTCTTGTAGAATATACTCAGAAGTCTGTCTTTCCATTTGGAAAAACTGACAAGAGCATAACAAACAAAAAAGTATTAAAAAATAGTAATATCTCATATCTTAATATGCGAACTATTAAATATACAAAATTAATTTAAAGATAAGTCTTTTTTACTGTTTACAGATTGTTTTTATAGCAAAATATAAGCCCTAAGCAAGAAGATTCGAGAAAGCACTTGATTTTGGAGATAAGTCAATCAGATCTATAAAAGTTCATCCCTTTTAAAAAGGGGTGAACTTTTATTTCGAAATAAAAAATGATAAGATGGGAGAGTTTTCTCTAATCAGTATCATTAGATCCAGGTAGTTTTTTCTTCGGAAGTTGTAGCTCTAATACCTGCTTTTAGTGTATGTTTTAATTTTCCTAGATAGAAAAACCCTATACATCGTTCTCCTTCATTTAGGGGGATGAGTTCGTTGAGTTGATGAACACTGATAGGAGATGACCAATAAGCTCCGATATTTAACTCCTGAGTAAGCAACCACATATTTTGAACCGACATAGCAACTGCTGCAATCTCTTCCCATTCTGGAACCGATTCTTTTGGGTCGCGTTGCATACAAATAGCAATAATAGCTCCCGATTTCATTACTTTTTCACGAATAGTTCTAATTTTGACTGGAGAGGGTCGAGCTGTATTTTCTTTATATTTTTCAACCAAAAAATCAGCTAATCTTTCTTTACTACTGTCTTGAAAAACCTTGAATCGCCATGGTTCTGTTCTACGGTGTGTAGGAGCCCAATTAGCCGCTTCAATCAATTGTTTTATTTCAGATTTTGAGATAAGCTCATCACTATAATCTACAGGATATACAGCTCTACGATTTTTGATTTTATCTAATAGCATAGTATTGATTTTTCTCAAAGATAAGGATTTTGCTACAACTCTTTATTTCCCAACTATCGGAGGCTTATTACTTTTTTATCACCTTCTTCATTATACTTTGCCCTTCGACGGTAATTATCTCGAGAATATAGGTGCCGACTGGCAAAGCTTTTAAATCAATAGGACTATCTTTTTGAACGATGAGTTTTTTACCAATCATATTGTACACAGAGATTTCTTTTATAAGAGCCTTATCTATAGATTGAACATGTATAAAGTCTGTAGTGGGATTTGGGTATAGCTTTATAGATTGGGTCATGTGATCTTCTATTGCCAACAATTCTGTATTGATTTTGATATTGTCATAATAAGCATCGTGTCCATAGTTATTATGCAACATATTAAAACCATATATATCTGAATGGGTATAGTTATCAATAGTATGTTTAAGCTCTTCGTTGATATAGTATTTTACTTCTTCTTGATTTACTTCTATTCTTACATTCACCCATGTATTAGGTTCCCATTCCACATCCAGTATAAAGTAATCGTAATCCTCATCTATAATCACATAGATTTGACCTTGATTTTCTATACCTACTCCTGCAACTGGTGCAAACTCATCATCTATAATTGTATATGCAACAAACTCGAAATCTGCTCCTAGCTTATCGGTTACAAGCACATCATAAGAGATATTAAAGTCTGTATAGTCTTGAGGTTCATCAAAAGTCTTGGCAGCTCCAAAGATAGGGAACCATTGCCAGTCAAAATCGGGTTCGAATGCATTTTTAAAGGCATAGATTCCATCGCTAGCTTTCTCATCACTTATCACTTGATTATCCAATATCCCGTCCGCTCCTTCAGTAACTTCCCATCCTTTTTGATTATGCAAATTACCGAGCTCATACCCTTCTTCCGCTTCAAATGAAATAGTTTGTTGAGCATTCAAATATCCGACAATAAAAAGCAATATTATTAATGTGTATATTTTTTTCATAGATAAATAACTTAACAAGGTTGCAATGTATATATTAAAAGAGAAAACTAAGTGAAAATTTAGAAAAATATAACAACAAAATAGGAAAATCACTTCGACTAATTCACAAATATTTTTGAGTGATTAAGTACATAAAGAATAGATATTCGTCAACAATAATGTATAAAGAAGTTTCTTACATGAGGAAATTAGGAAAGGTTTTAAAAGCAAAAAAGCCTCTCACTTTACATCTCTATGGAGACGACGTGGGAAAAGCTTCTCATTGGTTTAACTACATAAACCTCCGCTATAAAAACGGACAACACAACATTTTTAATGCGGTCTGGACGAGACTCGAACTCGCGACCTCCGCCGTGACAGGGCGGCATTCTAACCAACTGAACTACCAGACCGTTTAATTTCCGAATGCAAATATAATAAAGTTTTTGAAACCTGCTACTATATTTCACATTAATTGAAATTATTTTTTTTAAAGAACTTCCAGAGTTTTGATACCCTGATCTTTTGTTGTGATGGCAAATATACATCTAATTTAATATGTTGCAAATATTATTTAAACTTTTTACGTTCTAATAAATAAGCTTGCAATACCGCATCAAAGTTATCCCTCACATTCACAGGAACATACTGTATTTTATAGCGTTGACATTGCAGCTTTATCTTATTTACATATTTTTTTACTTCTTCTTTATACAAGTGTTTTACTTCATCGGGGTAGAGATCTATTGAAGCTCCCGTTTCGACATCGATAAAGCGCCTAGGTTGGTTATCGAACTGAAAATCCATCTCGAGTTGCTGATCCAAAACATGAAACAACACTACTTCATGTTTTTTGTAGGTAAGGTGTTGCAAAGCTTTATACAATTCTTCTTCCTCTGTTTCGGTTTGCAACATATCTGTAAATAACAAAACCATAGATCTACGTTTAAGCTTTTCGGCTATTTGGTGAAGATAAGTATAGGTCTTTGTCTGGCTGCGAGTTTTATTTTCTTCAAGTAATTTATTCAGTTGTGCGTAGAGTTGTTTATAATGTCTTTCGCTTCCTTTTTCTGGAAAATAGGATTCATAAGTCTGGCTATATACACTCATCCCTATCGCATCGCGTTGTTTATAAAGCATTTGCATTATACAAGCTGATGCTAACACTGTGAAACCAATTTTATTCATCGAATCCAATCCCATTTTAGGAATAGAAGGATAATGCATGGACGCACTATTATCGATAATCAAATGACAACGTAAGTTAGTTTCTTCTTCGTAACGCTTGGTGTACAACTTATCAGTTTTGGCATATAATCTCCAATCAATATGACGTGTACTTTCTCCTGGAATATATCTAGAATGTTCAGCAAATTCAGCTGAAAAGCCTAAAAATGGACTTTTATGTACACCCGATATATACCCTTCCACTATCTGGCGCGCTAATATTTCTAAACTTGAAAAGCCATGGGAAGATTTTGCTAATTTTTCAACAGACATTTATTAAGCTACTATGGATCATATTTTTATTCTTTCAAATATATAAAAACTCAAGCTATAAAGCGTATAAAATGAAATAAGCGAAGCAGGGTTTGCTTCGCTTATTTAAGATTTTAAATGTTTTTTGAAGGATTATAGCAGTTGGTCAAGTGCTTCAGCATATACATTTTTAGCTGCCACACCTACTTGTCTGCCTACCACTTCTCCATCTTTAAATACAAGTACCGTAGGAATATTTCGCACACCATATTTGGCAGCAAATTCTTGATTTGCATCTACATCGACTTTTCCTACTACAGCTTTTCCATCATATTCTTTACTCAATTCATCGATGATAGGTCCTACCATTCTACAAGGTCCACACCAAGCTGCCCAGAAATCTACCATTACTGGTTTATCACTTTTTAAAACAGTCTCTTCAAAGTTTGCATCTGTTATTTCTAATGCCATAATATTCAATTTATTTTATTATACAATATTAGTCTTTTATTTTATGATTCCTTACAAGCTTATAATAACTAACATTTATTTTCCTATAAGCTTGATCTATAACAGTCTTCTTTCAAGTTACGAAGTTAATTAATTTTATAGGTAAAATCTAAAGCTTTTAAATCTTCTATTAAACTTTTATTGATTCCAATTTTAGTATTACGGGCTTTAAATTTTAATTTTAATTTTTCATTGTGATCAAAAACCAAGAAACTAGCTGGTTTATCTCCAGGGTGTTTCTCTAATAATGATTTGACTTGAGTTATACTTTCAGCAGTAATTTCTTGTAAAGGAATTTGCACTCTAATTTTTCGAGCGGATTTATCCAATACATCTTGTAACAGTTCGATGCTTGTAAATTTTAATCTTGGCTGGCTTCGGATGCCAGTTTTTCTGTTTAAGAATCCTTCTTGGATACGAACTTTAGCATGGATAAAAGTATTAGGCACTAAGAAGTGTCTATACAGTAGATAATCTTCATTAAAGATTTTGAATTCGTAACTATCTCTAAAATCTTCGACACTAAATATAGCCCAACCTCTTCCATCACGGCTTTCCCTATGTTGGACTTCGGTAATGATTCCTCCGAAAATCAATTCTCTATTAACGTAATCTTCTATACGATGGAACAAAGCGACTTCGGCGTTACTAAAAGGTTTTTGTAATTCTAATTTATAATCATCAAGTGGATGACCTGAGATATAGACTCCAACCACTTCTTTCTCTAGCTTTAACTGCTTCATAGTGGGCCAAGCTTCGCATGGTGGCACTAATGGCTCTGGGATTTGCACTTCACTACTATCTCCGAACAAGCTTACTTGAGCAGAGTTTTTGGATTCTTGATATTTCGCTGCATAACG
>Ga0079226_10005133_pt1 | contig 10012 bp, 8 predicted proteins | sample Poulit2014_FD_76345 | JGI IMG/M metagenome (GOLD analysis project Ga0079226, IMG submission 76345) | Agricultural soil microbial communities from Georgia to study Nitrogen management - Poultry litter 2014 | ecosystem: Environmental > Terrestrial > Soil > Agricultural land | place: USA: Georgia... | reverse complement strand
GACGTCGAAGCGCGCCGCGAGCGATTTGGCCGATTCCAGCGCATCGCCCGGACGCAGCCCCTGGTCGTTCACCAGGAGCACGACGGCGCGAGCAAGGTCGCTGGAGAGGGTGTGACGCAGCCCAGCGTTGGCGCTCATAAAGTGATTAGATCACTTAGTGACTAGGTTGGCAAGGGGCGCGTGGTGGAGGGTGGCGCGGCGGCCCAGTGGTTACCTCTCGAATATCGCGAAAACGCGATACTGTTCCGTTATCGCTAATTCGCGATAAGGTTTCTTTATCGCGGGATCGCGATACGACGGAAGGATGGTCCGATGAGAGTGACAGCGCGGTTGACGTCGCCAGCGGACGTGGGTGTTGTCCTGCAACAGGCGCGGCTGGAGCGAGGCCTGTCACAGGCAGAACTTGCTGCCGAGGTCGGCTTTCCGCAGAGCGTGATCAGTCAGATGGAGTCCGGGCAATCCACTGCATATCTGCGCCGACTGCTTCGGCTTGCCGGCGCGACTGGCATAGATCTTCGTGCGAGTTGGGAGGCCGACGATGCGCCTGGCGGTTGAACTCTATGGCACCGTTATCGGCACGCTGGAAGGGGATCGTCGCACGTTCGACTTCACCGCGACCTCGGCGGGGCTAGAGAGGTTCGGGTTGGCGAGTCAGGTGCTGTCGACGACTATCCCGCTGGTGATGCGGGCCCCTCGCCACCACGCCGCACGCCGGCGCAACTGGTTCACCGAGCTGCTGCCGGAGGGTGACCAGCTCGACCACATGGTTGCCGCCGCGGGGTTGCGGCGTGGCGATACTCCGGCGTTCCTTGCTCGGTATGGACGCGATGTTGCCGGCGCCTTGCAGATCTGGGACCTGGACGATCCCACCGAGCCGCGGAAGCCCGCACTGCGAACGCTGGATGAAGCCCAAGTGCGCGAACTGCTGACTGACCCGATTGGCTCCCCGCTGGCCAACGCTCCGGAGCGAGGCAAATCGTCCCTGGCCGGAGTGCAGCCCAAGATCGTCCTGACCCGGCAGTCAAACGGTTGGGCACAGGCGCTCGGCGGATACCCGACCACCCATATCCTCAAGCCGCAGCTGCAGGGCGCTCGGCTGTCGACGATCTATGACGAAGAATACGGAGCACGACTCGCACGCGTGGTCGGCCTGGCGGACTTCGGCGCACGGGTGCAGGTATTCGATGGACTCCCGGCTTTGGTGATCGAGCGTTATGACCGTCGCGACGGCCAGCGTGTGCATCAAGAAGACTTCAACCAGGTCTTGGGTGCCGGCGGGAACGAGAAGTATCAGGAGTACGGCGGTGTGGTGAGTTTCGCGCGCATAGCCGGCGAGCTGGACCGCGCCGGACTCGGCAGCGAGTTGCCGCGGCTCGCGCGAATGGTGACCTTCGCCGTCGCGATCGGAAACCTGGATCTGCACGCGAAGAACTTGAGCGTGCTGCACCCGGTGGATCGAGACGCTTCGCTCGCGCCCGCCTACGACGTCGTGCCACAAGCTCACCTACCAGGTAGTGATGGCCGGCTGGCGATGAGCGTGAACGGCGTGTATCGGCATCGGGCGGTCACTCGGGCGGACATCGCCGAGGAGGTGCGGTCCTGGGGGCTGAGAAGCGCCGGCGAGGTGGTCGAGCAGTCGCTGGTGGCCGTTCGCCAGGCCGCAACCGAAGAGACTCCCTTGGACGGCGCCCACCGAGGCATGCAGGAAGACGTTCTGCGGTCTGTGGAGAACCTGCTGGCCCATCGGGGAGCCGGAGAGGGGTAGCTCCCATTCTCGGGCTTCGACGGAGAGCGCTGACCCAACCGAGCGGACAGGGTCGACTGTTGCATGATCGTCAATCAATGGAAAGAAGGATGTCCGGTGTGGAAACGCAGCGGACGTTTCTGAGGGCCCACTCGGACGTTGCGCCGATCCGAATGAGGAGGTTTCCGGGATCTGGCCTGGGCGAAGGCTGTGGTCGGTCGCCAGAGACAGAGTCACTCCAGATGTATCCGGGCCCACCTGTCGATACGCTCAGCGCGTGCCGTGATGTACGCCATGGTGCGCTGGTAGTACTGCCGGTACTCGTCCACAGAAACCGGTAGGGCACTGCGCTGAAAATCTTCACAGGGTAAGTAGAACAGGACTTGGCTATGGTCTGCGGACACATGGTCCTGCAGCAGGAAGAACTCGACGTATCCGGAGAACGATTCGAAAAGCGCGAAGAAGTCTTGATACCGGTCTAAGGTGGCGGACAGTGGGCTTGGCGATCCCGCATAGTGTCGGCGAATGCACTCCAGGGTCAGGTCCCACCTGTCTCGGATGCGCGGGTGGAATCCCCGTGCGCCATTAATGGTCGATTTACGGCCAATTTTATTACCTGGGAACACGATGTGGCCGGCGATTGTTTGTCCAACCTGGACCATTTCCTCGATCCACTCGGCTGGTACCTGCTCAAGGATCGAACTCATCCCGCGGAAAGATCGAAGGGTGTGCACAATCGTGTCACTCCCAAGGCTGTGCGTACCGAGTTCCGAACGGTGCAGCAGATAATTCTTACCTACGTTGGTTTCAAGGGCGAAGGTAGTGGCATCCGGGAGTGGTTTGCTCCAGAGCAACTGGTGATAATGACGAAGCGTAGCGCTAGCGGCGTCGGGGTCCTTGCCTCTGGCATCGGTGCGCATGTCATAGGTGATATCGATTGGCGTGTTTTCCACAGGGACCATGGCCTCAAGTCTCGCTGATGCGTTTCAGTTCATGCCGCCGTTGCGCGGTGGCGTCAGGTCGATCTGTAACCAGTCGACGTCCTGTCCGACATAACCCATCAGGTCATCCTGGCGCGGCTGACCGATGACCATCCGGTAGGCGGCGACGGTGCGTTTCAGCCGCTCATATTTGCCGACTTCCTGGCTCAACGGCACGGCGGTCACATAGCGCTCGATCACGGCCCCACCCGGGCGAGTGAAGACCCAGAACGGGCGGATCCCGGAGGCGTCTTCGGTCTCCGCCGTGGCGGCGTCGAACACCGACTGCCACGGGTCGTGGTCGTCGGCAGCAAAAGCAGCCCGGCCGTACTCGGCGGCAACATTGCGCCGCACCGCATGCCCCTTATACCGATGCACTCGGCCTTCTCGCTGCTCCAGATCGACCGGGTTGCTGGGTAAGTTCCAATGCACGACGGCGTGGGAGTAGGTATGGAAGTCCAGTCCCTCCTGGCCCACCGACGTCGAAGCGAGCACGAACGGCCGAAATGGGGAGTTATACGCCGCCCGTACCGACTGCTCCCGGATGACGGCCTGGTCATCGGTTTGTGTCCGGCCGAACCGGGCCGCCATGTAACTGCGGATCCGATAGTCATCGGGCGCCATCGTCTCCGGATCGAGGTCCGTCACCGTATTGACTGCGGTGCGCGTCGAGGCGCCCTCGACCATGGCCTCGGCCAAGCGACCGGCCCGGGTGGCAGCATCCGCCGTCTGCAACCCCTCGGCGTCGATGAGCACATGCACATACTCATCCAGCACCGCCTGCAGGCACCCCTGGAGCGAATACGTCAGTACGCGCCGCCAGTAGGCGTCTTCCGCGCCCGACTGCAGCAGTGCCATGATCGGTGCCTTGTTGAACAGGGACCGCAGACCATGGCCCACCTGATACGCCTGCTCACGCAATCCGCCGTCGTCCCACGCGTGTGGACCACCACAGGCCCGCCCCAGGGCCCGTAGCGCGCACACTCCCGGACCGGCGAGCGCCATCGAGGCGAGAACCTGCGCCAAGTCCTCCGGACGGCGCCCCAGATCCAACTCGCCGGCCTGCCCGGCCAGGGACAAGTGCTCCACCAGCGCCGAGTCTTCTTCCTGGTCGCCGTTGCCGTGCTGCTGCAGCCGGTGCAGGAACGCTGCAGCATCTGATCCCAGCAGGCTCTCCTCCAGCAAGAACGGCGCCGCCCAATACCAACGCTGATCGGCCACCGGCTCTTCCGAGCGTCCCTCGGGCAGATCGGCCAAGGCTGCCTGGACCCTCTCGGTGACCCGCTGGTGTACCTCGGACAAGCCGGCGGCTTCCCCATCCCGGCGGGCACTCTCCAAGGGGTCACCCATTCGCGCCAGCGCAACGAAGGGGAACATCAAGGCCAGGGCGGGCATCCCGGTGGCACGTCCGTCACCAGCGATCGAGAATCGCAATAGGGAACGGATCGTAGCGTCGTATTCACGCCCGGAATAGGTAGAACTGTTGATGGCGCGTCGCTCTGCTTCATAGCTGATCATCGTGCTGACTGCCTTGGGCACTACCGTCCAGGCCGAGAAGATGAGCCGCTTGGTGAAAGCCTGCAACTGGGGATCGGCATAGGGCCCTTCGAGCTCGTAATAGGGCAGCGACGGCGCCAGCCAGGCGAGCTTCCAGGCGCCGCGATCCAGCACGTCCTCGATCAAGCCACGCAGTTTCGCATTGCCTGCATCCACCTCGGCGTAGTGGTGGACCTTATGCCAGGGCAGCACACCGTGCATGGGCCGCAACAGCCGTCGCAGTTGTGGATCCTTGCGGTCGAGCGCGGCATGGAACTTGGCCTGCACCTGGTAACTGCCGCGTTCCATCAGGCTCAGGGGGTAGGGCGTGGAACGCCAGTACTCGAAGACGTCGCGGGCGCCGAGACGACGTGCGACGTCATTGAATGTGCACCAGGCGCGCACGTCCTCGGTGGTCAGGCGCACCCCGGGCAGTTCCTTGGGCTGCAGCATCCCGTCACGTTCCGGTGTGGCGGCCAGGCGCTCCGTGCGGCTCATCACGCGCTGCAGCTGGTGTTGTACCCGGTCCCGAGCGGCACGGCCGGCGCCCTGATCCTGGCCGCTCATCAGGCTTTCCCGCATCGTGCGCAGATCGTGCTCGACGGCGTCTGCTCGGGTTGGTCCTGCCAGGAACCGTACGGTGCGGGTGAAGTCCTGGTAGTGATCCTCGCCGTCGGGTTCATCGGGCAGGGTGTACATCTTGTACGGCGTCGCCGAGAGCAGCAGCGTCTTGGCGTCGGGATGGTTGAAGATTTCCCGGGCAAGTTCCGCGCCGGGATCATCCGGACTGTCCAGGATGTCCTTGAACCGTTGGAACTCGTCCAGGATCACCAGGTCCGGTTCCAGCTGCTCCACCGAGGCCCGAGCTACCAGGTGCCGCATCGCCCCGATGAGTTGGAACCGCCGCGCGCTGAGCTCTTGGCGGGGCTTGCCGCGCAGGTAGTTGAATTCCTGCACGCAATCGCGCAGCTCGGTCAGGAACCAGCCGCCCCACGGGCCGCGCGCAGCTTCCAGCTCCGCGGCGAAACTGGTGCAGAATTGCTCATCGAGGGTGCGGTGATCGAAGTGGTCGATCTCCCACTGGAAGTTCTCCTTGGACATGCCGCCCTCGAAGAAGCGGCGCCACCGGGTGGGCCGCGTTGCAGCTCGGCCCCAGGCCTTGGTGAGCATCCAATACAGCAGCACCCGCTCCTGGAATTTGCCGCCCTTCTGTCCCACGGAGAAGGACGTTCCCGGGGTGAAGGAAACGAAGTTGATGGCCTGGCTGCGCATGTCGTTGATCACGGAGGGCAGGAGAGTGAGCCGATCGGCATGGCGCAATTCACTCGCACCGACCACGTTCAGCCGGCTCAGGTTCTGCTGGGCGATCTGAGTGTTGGAGCAGATATAGACGATGTCGATGCGTTTGCCGGAGTTCCACAAGTGTTCCACGGTCTTGGCAATCACGCCCTTGGCGACCATCGTCTTGCCCAACCCCACCTCGTCGGCCACGAGGAAGCGCTTCACCTGGTCCTCGGCCAGCCAGAGCCGGTCGAAAGCGTGCTCGACCGTGTCGCGTTGAAACGGTTTGAGACTGGCCAGGATGGGTTCGACTTCCGGCGGCTGCGTGGTCATGACTCTCGCTCCTGGTGCACCTGCCAAATGGTTTGCCACAACTCCTCGAATCCCTCGGGCACGAGAGACTGATGCCCGGGAGCCTGCGCCACGTCTTGCATCAAGGCGGCAACGCGGCTAAGGGCTGCTTCGTCGCGGCCGGCCGCGCGCACCAGCGGCTCCATCAGCGGCACATCGAGGTTGGTACCACCGGGCCCGAAGTCTCCGGCTGATCCCGTGGCACCGGGGTCCAGTTGGGCGAGCAGGGCATCGTAGGCGGGATCGCCGAGGAGGAACACCAGGTACCGCAGCAGGTCCCGCTGGCTTTGCAGGTGCGCCAGCAGCGCTTCTCGACGGCGATTCGGTACCTGGCCGGTCAGCCGCGCCTTGATGATGCAGCGCCGGACCACGGCCTGATCGCCGGAGCCGAGTGTGGTCTCCACGGCCAGGAAGGGGCTGATGTTCTCCGCTGCGTGGTACCACTGCAGGGACTCGGCCAGATTCCGGGCGTGTGCCTCCTTGGGCAGCGCGATCGGCCAGATCTTGGTGTCGCCAGGCAACTCCTGCGGCAGGGGGAGGGTGAGTTGGGAGGTCACGGCATCCTCCTCGGCGGTGATCTGCAGAATCGGGTCGGTCGTTGCCAGCTGCTGGTGGAAGCGTTCCAACCGGTAGGACTGGGCGATGGCATCGTCCTCCACGCCGTTTGCGGTGGCGGGGGAGTAGGACTGCAGGATCTGGTGCAGCCCTGGAACATCGGCCGATCCGTGCAGGCACGCCGCCACGCCACACCGGTCGGTCGGGCCATATAGCACCGCGCCGAACTCCACATTCCGGCCCCACGGACTGGCAGTCAGGTTTGCGCTGCCGGTGATCACCTGGGAGCGGCTGCCGTCAAGGTCGAGGACGAAGGTCTTGGCATGCAGGCCATCGCGCGGATCGATAAACCCGTCCTGGCCGGCGTCGGCCGAACCCGCCTCGAGAGCGTCCGGCTCGGTGAGCCGCTGCAACACTGCCACGTCCCATCCCGAGACCGCATCGGCACCGATCAGATCGAGGGTCTCGGGCCGGGAGACGAGCGTGCGTTCCTGCGCGACCGGTGCGAGTGCGCCCAGCGCAGGCCGGGTCAGGAACGGGCTGATGGCCAGTTGCCGGCGGGCATGCTGAGGAAATGGCCACACCGGTTCTTCGTTCATGCCGATCGGCAGCAGCTCTCCGCCGGTGAATGGGGCGGGGGCTGCCAGGTGCACGTCTTCCAGGGCGCGGGCCAGGGCGCTGATCGCCGTGCGGCGTGCGGGCTCGATCGAACCCACGGTCAACTCGGGCAGGGCGCGCAGGAAAGAGGCGGCCGGCTGGGCCGAGATGGTGCCGTGTTCGGATTCGTCCAGCACCAGGGCGGTATCCCAGGAGGTGTCGAAAGTCAGGTTCCGGGACAGGACGATGACGCGATGGTGGGCTGCGCCGTCCTCGGTCTCGAACCGCAACGCCCACAGCTTCGGGTGGAACAGGGCGTGCTCGTGGCGGGGGAGTACCTCCAGAACACTGTCCTCGGTGAAGGTCAGGATGTTGCGGTACTGGGCGGGTACGTGGATGCCACCGGCCTGGCAGAAGACCGTGATGTCTTGCGAATAACGCCGCACTGCATCGAGCAGCCGCAGTGGATCGACCTGTTCGTCCAGATCGAATTGGTCGAAGAGGGCAAAGGACATCGGGGCCAACAGCAACGCGGTCAGGTCGAGGGAGTAGGTGGTCCCCACCGCGGTGGTCACATGATGCCCGGCTGGTGGCCGCAGCGCATCGGTCAGCAGCACGCGGGTCTCAGGGGTCAGGCTCATGACGGGCTCCCGGCGTACTGGTCGCGTGCGGCGTACAGGTCGCGCAGGTGGGACCGGGCGATTTCCCAGCGGAACGTCAGCCGGCCCAGGCCGCTGGATCCGGACCAGCGGTCCAATGCCGACTGATTGACCAGACGCGCGCGGCCACGTTTGAGCCGCATCTCCCGGCTGGTGATCAGATCCGCTGCCGCCGAGCTGGTGGCCGGGTCCTCTCCGGCGCTGAGTAGATCCAGCCAGGCGTTGACGAAGGTGACGGTGGGCTGGCGGATGCGTGCGTTGCGGCGCAGGATGACGGACCACCACCTGGGCCGATCCCAACTCTCCAATACGCCAGAGGCTGTCAGTTCAGCACGCCATTCGCCGAGTCTGGCGGTGTAGGTCTCGATGAGTTCATCCTGATGGCTCTTGCGGGCGAGCAGCAGGTTGTAGGTCAGGGCTGCCCCGCGCATGGTGATCGAGAACCGGCGAGCGTAGTCCACCAGTTCTTGCAGTTGGGTGGGCGCTTGGGCGAGGTTGTCGATCTGCCACGGGTAGTCGGCTTCGTTATTCGGCCGGTGGTGCACGAGCCACGCGAGCAGGCTGCCCTGGGTGGCGGCGGCGATACGGTCCGAGAGGTACTGTTCCTCGGTGGGGGTGAGGCGGAAGTCCGTAGCGGCCAGCCAGGGCTCGTGTGGCGGTGGCAGGTGGGGGTCGATGCCGGTGGGCATGCTGCTGCCGGTGTGCGGGTCGTCGGCGGGGGTGCTCCGGTCCGCCAGGGCACGCAGCTCGTGCTGACGGCGGAAGTAGGTCTGGGCGGACTGATCAACGGTCAGGATGCCCCACTGGCTCAAGCTCGCCCAGTACGCCTCGCTCGGGAGGCGTTTGAGGGTGTTGCCGGCACGGTTGCCGAGCACGCCCTGACGTTCCCCTCCGGCCAGGAGGCCGCTGATCAGGCTGTATTCGAGCCGGTGGAACTCGCTGAGCATCTCTGCCGGGGAGCTCTTGTGTGCGGCTCGCTGCATCAGCCACGGGATGAACAGCACGTAGCGCAGGCGGGTGTGCAGCACCGATGTGCCAGGGGCCAGTGCATCGGAGAAGACGTCGCGGATCGTGCCGATGCCGAGCTCGTCAACGGTGCCTTCTTCTTTGAACAGGTCCACCAGTTCCAGCATCTGGCGGCGCTGGGATGCATCCGTGTCCAACCAGCCGAAAGAGGAGACCATGGCTCCTAGGCCTACACCACAGAGCTAGGCCGGTGGGCGAACGAGGAGGGGTGTGGTGAGAAATGTGACCGGGACTCGAGGCGCGAACGTCATGACTCGGCTGGTTCGCCCTGACAGTCGCAGGTTCCCGAGCGAGGAAGCGTCATGAAGCAATGCGTGCAGATCTCTGGTTCCGGCGAAGGTGATGCTCGGCTTCCGGCGGACCCCCGAATCTGGTTGAGTGGATGACCGACAACCCATGACGACTCATCGGACCAGACCTCGTTGCTGCTGTTCTCGAAGTCCCTGAAGGGAGCTGCCTCCTCCTCAGATTCGAGTCCTTCGGTCCAGCCACTGTGGATCCGCAAAGCACGCCCGCCGTCGCGGCGGATAGTTTTGAGGTAACTGCTGCGCTCTTCATAGTGGCTGATGCCGATGGATCTGGTGATAGCGCGAATGAGGCTCCAGTTCTCAAGTGGGATTCGTTGGGCACGCAGTGCCTCATCGAGTGTGGTGAAGGTGCGGTGGTCGGTCATGCTGTGACGTCTCCAGTTGGCTGAGTCTGCTCGAGTTACGTCTGAGCGAGGAGGTGTGTCTAGGATCTTTGGCAATTCGGCCACATTGATTGGTGTCCTGGCGGACGTCCAGGCTGTTCAGCACAGCCGCTGGTCGGCAGGGGTGACGTGAAGCAGCGCGCAACGGCTCCCCGGGTCAGCATCACCGATTCGCCTGCCGCCGCTCCACCCACTTCTTCACCTTCACGAGTCGGACGATGCCGATGATGGCCCAGACGAGGGAAGCTAGCAGGACGAGCATGCCTAAACCTGGGCTGCCTCCGGCCGCACTCATGGCAATGATCATGATGAGCCCAATGACGAAGCCGACGCCGGCGAACACCAGTTGCGGTGTCGGATCCTTTGGTGTGTGGTGCTGGTTGCTCATGACGCTTGCCTTCCGGTTGAGGAGTCAGCACGAACAGTAGCGTCGAGGTGTGACATTGAACCGGGGGCAGTTACTCCCGAAGCTCACTTTCGTATAACAGCCCGGCTTTTGGCCCCACGCACCCCGTACAACCGTTTAGAGTCGTGCTTGTGATCCACGGAGCTTCACCGACAGTCGCCTCTCGCCAGCACTCTGACTCGGTCG
>Ga0079226_10005132_pt1 | contig 10012 bp, 8 predicted proteins | sample Poulit2014_FD_76345 | JGI IMG/M metagenome (GOLD analysis project Ga0079226, IMG submission 76345) | Agricultural soil microbial communities from Georgia to study Nitrogen management - Poultry litter 2014 | ecosystem: Environmental > Terrestrial > Soil > Agricultural land | place: USA: Georgia... | reverse complement strand
GCGGCGAGCAGGGGGAAGATCAGCAGCACGATGACCGAGGTCACCAGGATGTTCCAGGTGAAGACCGGCATGCGGAACATGGTCATGCCCGGCGCGCGCATGGTCACGATCGTGGTGACCATGTTCACGGCGGTCAGAATCGTACCGACACCGGCCAGTGCCAGACCCATGATCCACAGGTCGCCGCCGGCGCCCGGGGAGTTCACCGCGTCCGACAGCGGGGTGTAGGCGAACCAGCCGAAGTCCGCGGCGCCGCCCGGGGTGATGAAACCGGAGACGGCGATCAGACCACCGAACAGGTACAGCCAGTACGAGAAGGCGTTCAGTCGCGGGAAGGCGACGTCCGGCGCACCGATCTGCAGCGGCAGCACGAAGTTCGCGAAGCCGAACACGACCGGGGTCGCGTACAGCAGCAGCATGATCGTGCCGTGCATGGTGAACAGCTGGTTGAACTGCTCGTTGGACAGGAACTGCTGTTCCGGTCGGCCGAGCTCTGCTCGCATCAGCAGGGCCATCAGTCCACCGACCAGGAACCAGCCGAAGGCGGTGAACAGATACATGATGCCGAGCAACTTGTGATCTGTCGTGGTCAAGGCCCGATAGATGAAGGAGCCCTTGAGCCCCTGACGCGGCGGATACGGCCGCTCAAGAACTGGTTTAGGCGCTACGGCGGTCAACTGCTCCTCCTCGACTAATGCAACCCCGGCCCCCGTGGGACCTCGTCCCGCCGGGGATATCGGCCTGGTGACGTGCACCGGACTCGATACTAGACCCTCCCCGTCTGACGCCGATACCGCGGTCCTACACATTGTCGTATCTGGCGTGAGACGGACTTGGTCGTAACTGTATCGCCGTCGGGGCCACGACACAATCCCGGCTCCGGACCTGCACCGTCCCGGCGGGACCCGACAACACTGCTAATCTCGATCGGTCCCTCACCAGGTGTGATGCCTGACCGGACTTCCGCCGATTCCGCGACCACGGGAGTGCGCCGTGCCTCTTCGCCCCAACGGGCCCAAGACAATGCCGGGCCTGCGGCTGGCCCTGCCGCTGGGCGTCGTCGCCGTGCTGCTGGTCGCCTGCGGCTCCGCGGACCCCTCGCCGGCCTCCATGGACGGGGCCGCCCCGAGCACGGTGCGGGTGCTGACCAACGGCGTGCTGGGCAACGACCGCGAGCCCGCACAGGCCTGCGGCCCCGAGGCCGCCCCCGATGCGGGGGCGGCCGATCCGGCGACGATCGTGGCGATCGGCACCGGCGCGCTGGACACGGTGTGTGCACTCGGCCTGCAGGGCCGGGTCGTCGGCGCCGCGGTCGACGGCCCCGACCCCCATTACCTGGGCCCCTGGGCGGTCGAGGCCCAGCGGGTCGGCGGTGACGGCCAGGTGGACCGGGCCGCGGTGCGCGCCGCCGCGCCCGAGCTGATCCTCGTGGCCCCCGGACCGGACGGCGCCGCACCGCAACTGCCGGCCGATCTGTCCGACATCGCGCCGGTGACGGTCGTCGAGCCGGAGCAGGACTGGACGACCGCGGTGCGCGAGGCGGGCGACGCGCTGGGCCGCACCACCGCGATCGACGCGCTGATCGACGACTACCGGACACAGGCCCGCGAGGTCGGCGAGCAGCGGGCGGCTACGCAGACCCAGATCTCCCTGCTGCGCTTCACCGATGACGCGGCCGAGCTGGTCGGACCGACGTCCCTGCCGGGCCGGGTGCTGGCCGAGGCCGGGTTCCGCCGCCCGCCGGGCCAGCGGTTCACCGACTCCCCCGTGCGCGCGGTCGACGCCGACGACCTGTCCGACGCCGAGGCCGACTTCATGTTCCTGATGTTCGCCGGCAAGAACACCGGCCTGTCCGATACCGGCGGGCGCCCCGACTCCGAAGAGTACGGCCGTACCGTGATGGGCTCGTCGGCCTGGGAGGAGATCGACGTGACCGCCCACCGGACCTGGGTCGTCGACGATCACGTGTGGTTCAACGGCGGCGGTCTCGTCGCCGCAGCCACGATCCTCGAGGACGTCGCCGCAGTCCTGTAAGCCCGCTGCGGTACCCGCTCTCACGACACAGGGGCCCTATACATAGGCCCTCGGCACACCGATCCCCGCATGACTATGCTGTAAATCACCGAACTTTCGGATGATAGGGGTAGCCTTACCGTACTTGCACGTGTCAATATCGATCCATGAGTGCACAACCCTCTCGCCGCATGCGCGGCCTCCTCCCCCGCTTCGGGATCGCCGTGACGGCGACCGCCCTCGGGATCGCCCTGGGCGCCCCGGCCGTGCAGGCCGCGCCCGCCGACGACGGCCCGCAGATCGAGGTCTATGCGGCCGACGGGGTCACCCCGCTCGGTGACACCGCCGTGCAGCAGGGCGACACCATCGTGGTCCGCGGCACCGGCTTCGACCCCGAGGCCAACACCGACGGCCTGCCGGTGCCGGTGCCTCCGGGCGTACCGCACGGCACCTTCGTCGCCTTCGGCGCCTTCTCCCCGGACTGGCGCCCCTCGGCGGGCGCCCCGGCCGAGACCCGGGTGGGTCAGGAGCGGTCGGCCACCGCGTGGGTGCTGCCCGAAGACGCGCTGAACAAGGTGCCCGACACCCCGTTCGACCTGCGCCGGACCGTGCGTCAGCAGTGGACCGAACTCGAGACCGACGGCACCTTCACCGCCGAGCTGACCGTCACCGAGCCGGCCGAACTGCCGGCCGACGCGCGCTACGGGGTGTACAGCTACGGCGCCGCCGATGCGGTCAACGCCGAGGAGGAGCTGTTCGTCCCGGTCAACTACGACCCGGCCCCCGGCCCGAACCACCCCCGTACCCCGGACGCCGATCTGTCCTGGGGCTTCGCCCCCGGCTACGTCTCCACGGTCACCGACGACCTGCAGGGCGGGGTCGGCGGCGCAGACGGCGGCAACGTGGTCGGCCAGGACCTGACCTTCGAACTCGACGGTGCGGACATCGATCCGGTGACCGGCCTGGGCACCGTGCGCTACAGCGGTGAGATCGTCTCGTTCACCAGGTTCCACCTGCTGGAGATCGCGCTGAGCGATCCGTGGATCGAGTTCACCGACGAGGGCACCTTCCTGTCGGCCGAGACCTCGACCGGGAACATGGTCGGCAACGATTCGCTCTCCCGCATCCGGGTGGCCGAGCTGGATCTTCAGGCAGATCCGGAGCGCACCTCCTTCGAGGGAGTCACCGGCACCTTCGTCTTCCCGCTCGACCAGCCCGAGGTGCTGCTGGCCTACTCCGGCCGGCAGATCGCCCCGCTGGACTTCTCCTACTGACCGGTCACCGGCCATGGCCGGTGAGCGGCGCCGACGGCGCCCGCCCCGCACGATCGGGGGGCGGGCGCCGTCGGCCTGTCAGCGGACCGGATCCGCCGATTCGGCCAGGCCCAGGAAGCGCAGCACCGCGAGCACCCGGCGGTGTTCGTCGCCGCCGTCGGCCAGCCCGAGCTTGCCGAAGATCGCGGTGACGTGCTTCTCCACCGCGCCGACGCCCACGTGCAGGGTTGCGGCGATCGCCCGATTGGTCCGGCCCGCCGCCATGGCGGCGAGCACGTCGCGTTCGCGCGGGGTCAACGCGGCCAACGGGTCGCGGCGGGTGGCCAGCACCGCGGCGACCACCTGCGGATCGAGCACGGTGCCGCCGGCGTGTACCCGAGCGATGGCCGCGCCGAGTTCGTCGACCGACGAGACCCGGTCTTTGAGCAGGTATCCGACGGCGCCGGCGCCGTCGGCGAGCAGTTCCGCGGCGTAGACCGTCTCGACGTACTGGCTCAGCAGCAACACCGGCGTGCCCGGCAGCGTCGCGCGCAGCCCCCGGGCGGCCCGCACGCCCTCGTCCCGGTGGGTCGGCGGCAACCGCACGTCGAGCAGCGCCACCTCGGCGTCGTCGACCCGCATCCGGCCGGGCAGATCGTCGGCGTCGCCGTAGGCGCCGACCACCCGGTGCCCGGCCTCGGTGAGCAGCCGGATCAGGCCCTCGCGCAGCAGCACCGAGTCCTCCACCACCAGGACGCGGGCACCGGGATCGGTCATGGGCGGGTCCCCTCTACTGGCGGCGGTCGGTCGCGGGCCCGCCGGCGTGTGCGGTCGGCACGGTCACCCGGATCCGGGTCGGTCCCCCGGCGGGACTGTCGATGTGCAGAGTGCCACGGACCCCGTACAGGCGCTGCGTGAGTCCGTCGAGGCCGCGGCCGGGGTTCGGCTGTGCCCCGCCGCGCCCGTCGTCGGTCACGGTCACCGCGGCGGATCCGTGCGGGCCGGCCGTCAGCTCCGCCTCCAGCCACGCCTGACTCGCCCCGGAGTGCTTGGCGATGTTGGTCAGCAGTTCGGCGATCGTGAAGTAGACGGTGCGCGCGACCTCCGGGCCCAGTGCCGCGTCCAGGCCGGGGTCCAGCCGCACCGTGACCGGGACCGGCGCGGTGGCGGCGAGTGCGGTCAGCGCCGCGGACAGCCCACGGTCGGCCAGCAGCGGCGGGGCGACCCCGGCGGACAGGGCGCGCAGTTCGTCCAGCACCGCCTGGGTGCGGGCGCGGGTCTCCGCTGCCAGCTCCTCGGCCCCAGCCGTCTCGCCGCGGGCGATCCGCCGGTCGAGCACGTCCAGGTCCATCTGGATGCGGATCAGTCCCTGCTGCGGACCGTCGTGCAGGTCGCGTTCGAGTCGGCGCAGCGCCCGATCCTCCGCGCGGACCGCGGCGTCCCGGGCCGCGGCCTCGGCACGCAGATCGGCGCGCAGCTCATCGGAGCCCCACCGGCCGAGCATCCACCGCATCGGCCACACGTGCAGGGCCACACAGCCGCGCACGACCCACGGCAGGGTCACCGTCGCCGCGATGCCCACGGCCAGATAGACCCCGGCTTCGGCGACCCAGATCAGATCGGTGTCGAACGGCACCTCGATCGAACCGAACATCCGGTCCTCGGGACGCTGGTCGACGAACGGACGCCAGGCGAACGAGGTCAGCCCACCTACCGCCAGCGGCACCCACACGGTGATCACCACCAACGTCGCGGTGGCCACGGCGGGCTGGATCACGCCCTGATGGACCAGCGCCACCCAGTAGCGCGGGGTGCGGAAAGGGTGGAACATCCCCGGAGCCAGCCGGCATCGGGCGGTGCCTGACCCCAGTCCGCGGGCGGGATCGGCACGGCGGTGGCCAGTGCGGTCATCCGCGTGCTGATGAATGCGGTACCGCGCACGATCCACAGCGTCGCCCACAGCACCGGGAATCCGGCGAAGGTGATCAGCAGTCCGGCCCCGGTGCTGAGCCCGGTGATCGCCACGACCATCACCGCGATCGCCAGCGGCCACATCAGCAGCAGGAAGGCCAGGGACCGCGGCACCGCGCGCCACAGCCGGGCATACGAACGCTTCGTCGTCTCAGTCATGTGTTCAGCCTGCGCGGTCGGTGCCGGCAGCGGAATCCTGCCACCCCACCGATTCTACGGGGGTTATCCCCCGGATCGGCTGCGCGCAGGATCGGCCGATCCCGGCCCCTATGGCACCGATCCCGGCCCCCGGAACCGGGGTGCCGGGCGATACTGCACACCTGCACACCCCTCCCATGCCCCCCGATCCAGGAGTGCCGATGACCAGATATCCCGTGACCGGTAAGACCGTGCTGATCACCGGCGCGGTCGGCGGTATCGGTGCGGCCACGGCCCGGCGGCTGGTCGACGCCGGGGCGCAGGTGGCCCTGGTGGATCTGGATCCGGACCGGGTCGCCGTCCTGGCCGCAGAGCTCGGGCCCGGGGCGCTCGGGGTGGCCGCCGACGTCACCGACCCGGCCGCGATGGCCGCCGCGGTCGCCGCGGCGATCGACCGTTTCGGCCGGATCGACGTGTGTTTCGCCAACGCCGGCATCGCCGCGGCCTCCCCGACCACGATCGCCGGGACCGGGGTCGAGGAGTTCGAGCGGATCATCGAGATCGACCTGCTGGGGGTGTGGCGCACGGTGCGCGCATGCCTGCCCGCGGTGACCGAGGCGCGCGGCCACTTCCTGCTCACCGCCTCGGTGTACGCGTTCTACAACGGCGCCGCCAACGCCGCCTATGCCGCCTCGAAGGCCGGGGTCGAGGCGCTCGGCCGCGCTCTGCGGGCCGAGCTGGCCGGCACCGGCACCACCGCGGGCGTGCTGTATCCGGGGTGGACGGACACCGCGATCATCCGTCCCTCCCACGACGATGCGATCACCGCCGAACTGATCCGTCTGGGCAACCCGGGCCCGCTGGGCCGGGTGGTGGCGCCGGAGCAGATCGCCGAGGCCGCGTTGCGCGGGATCGAGCGTCGCCGTCCGCGCACCATCGCACCGCGGGTCTGGGTGCCGCTGTCGCTGGCGCGCGGGCCGTTCATGGCGCTGACCGACGCGGTGCTCGATCGGCACACCCGCATGCAGAAGCTGCTGCGCCGGGTCGATCGGTCACGGTGACCGCACCCGCCTGCCGGGCCGGGCACAGCCCGGCCGCACGACAGACCGCGGGCCCGGCCGGTCGCTCCCGTATGGGAGCCACCGGCCGGGCCCGTCGTCAGGTCCGTCGCCGCTAAGCGGTCACAGCATGCAGGACACGCAGCCCTCGACCTCGGTGCCCTCGAGCGCCTGCTGACGCACGCGGATGTAGTACAGGGTCTTGATGCCCTTGCGCCAGGCGTAGATCTGAGCGCGGTTGACATCGCGGGTGGTCGCGGTGTCCTTGAAGAACAGAGTCAGGCTCAGCCCCTGGTCGACGTGCTCGGTGGCGGCCGCGTACGTGTCGATGATCTTCTCCCAGCCGATCTCGTACGCGTCCTCGTAGTACTCGAGGTTGTCGTTGGTCAGATACGGCGCCGGGTAGTAGACCCGCCCGATCTTGCCCTCCTTGCGGATCTCGATCTTCGAGGCGACCGGGTGGATCGAGCTGGTGGAGTGGTTGATGTACGAGATCGACCCGGTCGGCGGCACCGCCTGCAGGTTCTGGTTGTAGATCCCGTGCTCCATCACCGAAGCCTTCAGCTCCGCCCAGTCCTCGCGGGTGGGCACGGCGATGCCGGCGTCGGCGAACAGCGCGCGCACCTTCTCGGTGGCCGGCTGCCAGTCCCGCGCCAGGTACTTGTCGAAGAACGTGCCCGAGGCGTACGCCGAGTCGGCGAAGCCGCCGAAGGTCTCGCCGCGCTCGATGGCGATCGCGTTCGAGGCACGCAGCGCGTGGTAGGCCACGGTCAAAAAGTAGATATCGGTGAAGTCGATACCCTCCTCCGAGCCGTAGTGGATGCGCTCGCGGGCCAGGTAGCCGTGCAGGTTCATCTGCCCCAGGCCGATCGCGTGCGACTGGTCGTTGCCGTAGGCGATCGACGGCACCGAGGCGATGTCGGTCTGATCGGACACCGCGGTCAGGCCCCGCACCGCGACCTCGATGGTGCGGCCGAAGTCGGGCGAGTCCATCGCCTTGGCGATGTTGAGCGAGCCGAGGTTGCAGGAGATGTCCTTGCCGACCTCGGCGTAGGTCAGGTCCTCGTTGAAGACCGACGGGGTGGAGACCTGCAGGATCTCCGAGCACAGGTTCGAGTGGGTGATCTTGCCCTTGATCGGGTTCGCCCGGTTCACCGTGTCTTCGAACATGATGTACGGGTAGCCGGACTCGAACTGCAGCTCGGCCAGGGTCTGGAAGAACTCGCGCGCCTTGATCGTGGTCTTGCGGATCCGGTCGTCGGCCACCAGTTCGTCGTAGCGGCCCGAGATGTCGAAGTCGGCGAAGGCCACCCCGTACACGCGCTCGACGTCGTACGGGGAGAACAGGTGCATGTCGGCGTTGGCGCGGGCGAGCTGGAAGGTGATGTCGGGGATCACCACGCCCAGCGACAGGGTCTTGATGCGGATCTTCTCGTCCGCGTTCTCGCGCTTGGTGTCGAGGAAGCGGTAGATGTCCGGGTGGTGGGCGTGCAGGTAGACCGCGCCCGCCCCCTGGCGCGCGCCGAGCTGGTTGGCGTAGGAGAACGAGTCCTCCAGCAGCTTCATGATCGGGATGACGCCCGAGGACTGGTTCTCGATCTTCTTGATCGGCGCCCCGTGCTCACGGACGTTGCTCAGCAGCAGCGCCACGCCCCCGCCGCGCTTGGACAGCTGCAGCGAAGAGTTGATGGCCCGGCCGATCGACTCCATGTTGTCTTCGATGCGCAGCAGGAAGCACGAGACCGGCTCGCCGCGCTGCTTCTTGCCGGCGTTGAGGAAGGTCGGGGTGGCCGGCTGGAACCGGCCCTCGATGATCTCCTCGACCATCTGCTCGGCCAGCGCGGTGTCCCCGTCGGCCAGCGAGAGCGCGACCATCACCACGCGGTCTTCGAAGCGCTCGAGGTAGCGCTGTCCGTCGAAGGTCTTGAGCGTGTACGAGGTGTAGTACTTGAACGCACCCAGGAAGGTCGGGAACCGGAACTTCCGGGCGTACGCCCGCTCGAGCAGGTCGACGACGAAGGCCCGGTCGTAGCGGTCCAACAGCTCGGGGTCGTAGTAGTCCTCGGCCAGCAGGTAGTCCAGCTTCTCCTCGTGCGAGTGGAAGAAGACGGTGTTCTGGTTGACGTGCTGGAGGAAGTACTCGCGCGCAGCCTGCCGGTCCTTGTCGAACTGGATCTTCCCGTCGGCGTCGTAGAGGTTGAGCATCGCGTTGAGCGCGTGGAAGTCCAGTCGGTCCCCGCCGGTGGTCACCTCGACCGGCTCGGTACGGACGGGTGCGGTGTCGGTGATGGTCGGTGCCACAGGTAGTCACTCCCCGATCGCAGGCACGGCCGGCCGACGTGCCGACGGTCCCCGCGGTTGTTGCTGGATAATCGTTGTTTCTTCACATCGCGGGAGTCACTCCCGCACATGACGGCGCGGCGGCCCCGATGATGGTCATCGGCGGGGCCACCGCGCACGGCCCCGGTGCGTAGGGGCCCGGTAGATCAGGCCGCCTGCAGGGCGAGCGACTTGATGCGCTCGGGACGGAAACCCGACCAGTGGTCGTCGCCGGCGACGACGATCGGGGCCTGCAGGTGGCCCAGCGCCATCACGTACTCACGGGCGTCGTCGTCCATGCTGATGTCGACCACCTCGTAGTCCAGCCCGGCCTTGTCCAGCGCCTTGTAGGTCATGGTGCACTGCACGCATGCGGGCTTGGTGTAGACGGTGATGCTCATGTGGCGACGACCCCTTCTGCTCCGACCGGCGTGCGCTGCGACTTGGCGACCGAACCGGTGCTTCACTGCTGGTGTTGACCTCGGTGACGTCGACTTCCCCATCACGCCCCGGGCACGAGACAGACACTACACCTAGTGGTCGGGTTGTCAATCGATCCCATAAGTTGTGTCGGCGGGTTCGGCGTGTTCCGGCGTGTCGATCGTCGGCGTGTCGCACGCGTGCACCGCGCGGACCTGCTCGGACCCCGGTTGGAACCTCCCCGCAGACCCGCCTGTGGCACTACCGTCGGGGCCACGGCCCGGGCGCGTCGGCCCGGACGACAGAGAGGGGCTTCGAGATGGTCACGGGTGTCGCCCACACGCAGGGCACGTTCACCGGGGTCGGCGGTGTGGATCTGTTCTGGCAGAGCTGGATCCCGGCCGAGCCCGCCCCTCGCGCAGCCGTGGTGCTGGTGCACGGCATGGGTGAACACAGCGGCCGCTACGCAGCGTTGATCGAGGTGCTCACCGGGGCCGGGCTGGCGGTGTTCGCCCACGACCACCGCGGACACGGGCGCTCGGCCGGTCGCCGCGCGCACATCGCCCGGCTGGACGACCTGGTCACCGACATCGGCCGCTCGGTCGCCCGGGCCCGCACCGCACTGCCCGGCCTACCGCTGATCGTGCTCGGCCACTCGATGGGCGGGCTGACCTCCACGCTGTGGGCGCAGGCCAATCCGGACGGCTACGACCTGCTGGCCCTGTCCGGCCCGCTGGCCGCCCTCGACGGGGCGAATGCGGCGACCCGCACCGCGGCCCGGCTGCTGTCGACACTCGCCCCCACCCTGCCGCTGATCGCGGTCGACGCCGATGAGCTCAG
>Ga0079226_10005131_pt1 | contig 10013 bp, 3 predicted proteins | sample Poulit2014_FD_76345 | JGI IMG/M metagenome (GOLD analysis project Ga0079226, IMG submission 76345) | Agricultural soil microbial communities from Georgia to study Nitrogen management - Poultry litter 2014 | ecosystem: Environmental > Terrestrial > Soil > Agricultural land | place: USA: Georgia... | reverse complement strand
TCTAGCAACAGAATTCGGAATATAATTCAGATCTTTCATAACCCTTTCGACCTTGTCTCTTTTCACTTTAGAAACAGACTCAGGATTATTGATAACTCTTGAAACAGTCGACTGGGAAACCCCTGCCTTTTTCGCAACGTCTTTTGAAGAAACCATGATCCACCTCATAAATTTATGTAAAACGCTTACAAATAGTATTAAATCATTCTCTGATAATTGTGTCAATATAAGTTCGAATGTTATTTAATATTAGGTTTGATTATTTATAAGTCACTATACTCTGAAATCTTAAATAATCCATATCCTGTATGATTAATTAATAATACAATTAGATTTGGACAATATTACTTCTCAGTTCTATATGCACAGCTGGAGCTACAACTATATCCTCGAATATGAAAAAATCTAATAAAGATAATAAATTTTTTTGATTCTATTAAATATTTTTTTGTACATTAGTAAGTTGTGAAAGATTAAATAATAAATGCTACAATGTTAATCATAAGAGATAAGCAAAAATATTTTAATAATATGCATATACAGGTGAAAAATATGACCGAAAAAATATGGCAATCTGTTGATGAAGTTCATAACCATGCAAAAAAAGCAGTCAATCAAAGAGTACGAGATTTAGTTAAAGATGAAACTTTATTAAAATACTACGATAAAAAAAATAATAAAGGCTGGGTTGGAAACTCAATTGAAAGTGATTGGTTTAGTATCACTAATAATTCTCGGAAGGAAGCCGATATACCATACTTAGACTTAGATATAAAAGTTACTCCTATTAGACTTACAAAGAATGGATGGAGTGCTAAAGAACGATTAACTCTTAATCTTTTTGATTTTAACGATGAGTATAATAAAACATTTGAAGAAGCTTCTTTCTTTAAGAAAGCAACTTACATTGAACTTCTTTATTATGAGTATAAAGATTATCTAGATAGTCCTGATTTTATAATTAAAGCTGCTAATCTTTTAAACTTAAAAAAATTACCTAAAGAAGACCTGTTAATTATCAAACAAGATTGGAATACTATTATTAAAAAAATAAAAGAGGGTAAAGCTGAAGAACTTTCGGATAGTTTAACAAAATACTTAGGTGCTACTACAAAAGGCGCTAAAACTGAAAGTAATCTTACTAGTCAACCTTTTAGCGAGATTCGTGCCCATAGAAGAGCTTTCACATTAAAAGGTGCTTATATGTCTACCTTAGCTAAAAAGTTTATGGCAGCCGATAAAGATTCTGAGAAAGTTATTAAAGATATAAATGAGCTAAAAGAACATTCTTTTGAAGACATTATTCTTCATAGATTTAAACCTTATATCGGACATACAAAAAAAGAATTAGCATCAATATTTAATATTGAGATACCTAAGAGAAACGACAAAGCTTCCTCTGCTACATTAGCGAGAAAAATGCTGAATCTTGACGGCGAGATAGAAGATTCTGAAGAGTTTAAAAAAGCTGGGATCTCTGTAAAGATTGTGACTGTCTCCTCAAAAAGTAAGAGGTCTAACGAAGGTTTTAAGATAATAATTCCTGGAGAAAGCTCTATCGAACCAGAGACTATATTTAACCAAAGTTGGGAGGATTCTTCACTCAGAGAGTATCTCTCTTCACAGCAGTTTTTACTCGTTATATATGAGCAAATAAATAATGAGACTATCTTTAAAGGTGTAAAATTCTGGCGCGTTAATTATCATGATTTAGAGTCTGTTATAAAAGATACCTGGACAAAAGTTAAATCTATTCTGAGTAATGGAGTAGCTCTTGAATATAAAAAACAAACTAAACCTACTGCAACAGGCAAACTTTATCGAGTTAAAAATAATTTGCATGGTTTAAGTTCTTCACAAGCTTTACATGTGAGACCATCAGCTCGAATAGCTTGTTATTATAATAATCCAAACTTATCTATGAAACTCCCTGTAAATTCTAAGTGGGTTAATAAACCAAAGCAGACAGATTGGATTCCCGGAACTAAGCCGAAGTCTTTACCTGTTAATGAGTTAACAGATGAATACATGACAAAACAAGCTTGGTGGCTTAATCCAAAATATATGTATAAGCAAGTGAAAGAGTTCTTTGAATAATACTAATCTACACATACAGAGTAAAAGGCATTCTGATATCAGAATGCCTTTTACTCTGTATGTGTATTAACTAAACTGAAGTCTTAATTTCTTTTTCCTCGTTAATTTAATTCTCCTCTAAAAAATTCACCTCCACAGCCAAAACTAATTATACACATTAGCTTATCAATGCCTAATACCTGATAATATTTCTGCTTATTAAGGTACCTATACACATGAGTAAAAAATATATACTTTTAAAACTTTTACGTGTAATTTATCCCCACGATTACTAGTAAAACTTCTTTTAAACCATATTAGTTAAATAATATCTTATTTCTGTTGTAGATTATCTGAGTCCTGCTTAGTCAATTCTAAATCTTTTATCAACTCCTTAAAATCTTTATATAGGTATAGTATAGTTATAATTATGGGAGGGATTTCAAATGTATGGTGCTACCAATTCAAAATTTAATACATTAATTAAAAAAATTACAAAAAACGAAATTAAAGATGCAAGCATTTTAACAATAAATCTTTCAGACATATTAAGATATAGAGTCATTTTGAAATCTGCTAAGGAAATAAGTGATACTCAGTATAGTATCTTGGGCGACTTGAAGCTCCAGGTTGAACAATATCAAAAATTTAAATATGAACCAATTTTAAAGAAAATAGAGACTATTATAGGCCAGTATAATAGTCATTCAACTGTACAAAGTGATAATCGTACAACTAGTTTTGTAAGTAGTATTCAAAATTTGAGTATTTCATCTAAAGAATCTATTGTTAATGCGGAGAAATTTAACACCTTCAGTCGATACATTCATGTCAAAAGAGACATAGAAGATGATCTTCTATATGAATGTACCGAACTTAGTAAAAAAGAGTCGGGATTAATACTTTTAGTAGGATCTGTAGGAGATGGGAAATCTCATTTACTTGCTTATTTAAAAGATACGTACCCTGAAATATTCAAAGATATCAAAGTACATAACGATGCGACTGAAAGTGATAGTCCGTCTCAAACTGCTACTCAAACATTAGAATCTCTTTTAAAAAATGTTTATGAGACTAATGAGAAAATGATAATTGCTATTAATATTGGGATGTTACATAATTTTTATTCTTATCTTCAAGAAGTAAATAACTTACCAACGTTTAGAGATTTTATTGATGAATCAAAAGTTCTCAATACCTTAGTTGAGTCACAAACTACTTTTAGTTCAAATAGTTTTGAGAACCATTCAATAGTATCTTTTCTCAATGAGCAGAAGCTAGAGATTGTAAATGGTAATATAAAACATTCTTTTTATAGTGAACTTATATATAAAATATTTTCTGAACATCCTGAAAACCCAATTTACAATTCATTTATGAAAGATGATGGTCCTAATAGAAAAGAGTCTGCCTATAGAAACTATTCATTTCTTTTAAATTCTAAGGTGCAAGATTCTATAATCTACATATTAAATTTAATTCAAGTTCAGGACAAGAGAATTTTAACTGCACGGTCAGTATTAAATTTCATATACGATATTATAGTTCCTACAGAAGTAGATAGAAACTCTAACTCGACTCTTCTTCCTTTTCTACTTTTTGAAAATAAGGATAAATCAAAAATATTAGAGTCTATTAGCCTGCATGATCCCAGCCAATCTACAATAAATGACTTTGAAGAGTTAAATGTGCAGATTTATAATACAGAGGATTTATTTAAATTATGTAAAAACTTGTTCAAAGAAGACTATGCATTAATTGAGCCTACTGTTTTGTACTTATCTAATCTCAATAACCATCAGAAGAAGTATAGTACTATCACACGGCTATATTTCTTACTAAACCATAAAGAGTTTATTACGGAAAGTTATAAAAAATATCTGAAGATTCTTGATAATAAAGACAAGAAAATTTTAAAATCCTTTGCAAAAAATTTAAATACTGCAATTTATAGCTGGAATGGCTCCCCTAGAGAATATTATCTCTTTAAAAAACCATGGAACACAAATGACAATATTAGATTGGCTATAGAGTTTGTTTGTAGAATTAAGGCCATTAGACCGCACAGGAACTCTATATTTATTTCAATATTTAATGAAAATGAATCCTCTCATCGGGCATATGAACTAGAGGTTGATTATCCCCTTTTTATTTTGATAGAAAAGATATCTTCGGGTTATATCATTAAAAATAAAGATCGTCATGATGCTATTAACTTCAACGAATTCATAGAGAATATTATAGAGAATACTAAGTCTATGAAGAGTACTATTATTAAATCTAATACTTCGAACAGATTATTTATGGTATCAAGTGGTATGTGGAGTCCCGAGATAAAGGAGCTGAATTAATTGCCTTCTGCAGAAAATTTATTAAGTAAAATTACCGATAAAAATAACAACATTAAATATAATAGAAGTTTTTTCAAGCATAAAATTCTCCCTTTTCATACGAGAGAACCAGAAAGAGCAAAATTTAAGAAGGGCTTTCAGGGAGTGCTTGGCTCATTGACAAGACTTTCGTTAGGTCTCAATCCGAAATTCGACAGAGAAGAAAGTCCCATTTCTATAGAAGAATTAGACTTAGATTTTACTCCTGATTCCTTGCGAGATGAGATTTTAGAAGAGTTAACTAGTAATAATACAGTAAATTCTATTAACCATCCATATTTTCTTAACTACCTCCCGTCGTCCGATCAAAATGATAGAAAAGGTGAGATAGACATTGCAGGAATTTTATTAGAGCTATTAAACTTAGATTTTAACCAAAACTGGAAAGAAAGTGTAGGAAATAAAGATTCCTCTAATTTATTTGAACAAATCCTAATTGAGTCGTTGAGTATCCTAGAAAGAAATGACTATAAGAAGAGTTATATTATTTTCAATAAACAAAACTATCAATATATTACGGCAGACTTAGAATATCTGACGACTAAAAATGATTTTTTTATGAAAAATATTCAGAAGTTTTTCGCTTTCTATTATTTTCAATATATTATTCAAACCAGTATTTATCTAAATAATTTTGAAAGTCACAATAATGATTTCACACATTTATATTTCACATTAGAAAATGAAAGAATAACTTCCACAAGAAAATCGGTTAAGAGAGGATTTAATCTCGTAGCATCTCTTAAAAATGATTTATTAACCAATGAAACTCTTATAGGTTATCTTAATTTTTTAATAAATTCAGACCACACCTACTCTATTCAAGAGATATTAGAATTTGATGACGATTCAAGGAATAGTCTTAATAATAATTTGATATCTTTCATGCAAGGGTATGCTCTTATCACCGAAGATAGAAATTTAGATACAATTACTTTCAATAAAGATCTCTTAGAAAACATTAAAATGTTAAAACAATGGCTGTTGAAAGATTTAACAAATGAGACGAAAACAAGATTTTCTAAATCCATAGACGAGATAGGCAATCTATATTTTCTTAAATCTCGCGGTCCCTTAGGTAAAGTGTTGAGCTTGGACACCGATATGATTATCTTGTTGTCTGCTTTGATTGTTAAAGATAAGACTATGATTTTACACGACGTGTTTAAAGGTTTTGAAGAAAGAGGGGTATGGTTTGATCAATATACAAAAGAAGAAATTGTAAATCTATATGAACGAATGAATATTCTAGATAAAAAGAGTGATAGCGGGGAGGCTAAGTATGTCAAACCAATTTTATAATTTTATAAGTTCAGAGTTACTAAAGTATATAGAGCAATCAAAAATCAGTCCAGGGGATAGATATTTTCTTATCCTGAGTGATTATAATGAGATTAATAACGTTCAAGAATCTCTTGAGAGTATCTCATATTATAATAAAAAACAATTTGAAGCACCTGACTATAATTTCTCTACTCTTAGCTTTCCATTAGATACCTCTGACGTTATTTTTGTCTTTATTTCTGAAGATGTAACTCATGATTTCTTAGTAACAGTGAGAAATAAAGTATCTAATCAAGAAGGTATTTGGAAGAACAAAAGTGTAGTATTTTTAATTAATGAAGATTTAGATAGTATAACTGGTGGTTCTTTTAGTTTATCTAAACAAGGAGCACCTTTTCATCAAGATACGCTCAAAGAAAAAATTAAAAGCCTTGTTACAAGCAAGGATCCCAATAATAATTTAGGTGTTGTCGAACAAAGTGTCCTTTCTTATATATTAGATGAAAGATTTAGTGATAACTATGTCCGTTATACTCTAAAAGATTTTGAAGGTATATATTCTATCTATCAAAAAAAAGAGATTACCAAAGCTGATTACCAAAGTCTGGAGTTATTTAACGATCAGCAATTGAATTCTTTCACGGATGAAAAAGATATTAAAAGAAGATTACAAAAGAACGAAGAATTATATAATGAGGTTTTACTTTCTCATAGTCAAGGTGATACAAGAGAGAAACTCAATAATATCTTCGAAAGTTCGACAATTGTTAAGCAATTAAATAATAGTGATTGGAAAGATACTGATTTTAACGGGATTTTGAAAAGTTATGAAGAAATGAAGAGACAGAAGAAAATTAATATTTCTTTTGAAAAGGACCAGTTCCTTGACCAATTTAAAGGTTTATCTTATGAAGTCCTGGAGAAACCTGAAGGCCAAACTAAATCTCTACTGAGGACTCGAAATATAATTATTAATACGAATAATCAAGAATTAGACGAATTAATACTACCTTTTGATACTAAAATAGAGAGAAAGTATGTAAACACTAGCAAAGCATACTTTATAAAGGAAGGTGTCAACGAAAATTTAGATTTCACAGTACGTGATAAGAATCTGACTCTAAAACTGCCTAAATTAGAAGATGACATTAGTTATTTAAATATAACTTACAGACATAACAACGAAACCTCTCTTAGATTCACCTTTAAAGTATTAATTGTGAACTTTAGTCTAGACTTCATTGAAAATCATAAATCGCAGTATTCTTTAAATTACCATAAGAAAGATGACTTGCCGATAATAAAAATTAAAGATTATGATTCTTTAATTAGTTTCGGGTTAAATAATAGTGAAGAAATAGTTTCTGAAGATACTGGTGAAACTTATTCTTTGGAAGGTAATAACTTAACAATAAATGTTAAAAGATTAATCGATGAAGATTCCAGCAATATATACTTTTATCTCAAGATACATGACTTCTTATTTAGGATTGAATTAACAACTCCGAAGATGTCACCGATTCCCAGATCCTCTCAATATCTATATAGAAAAATATATGAAAATTCATTATCTATGAATTGGAATGGAAGAATTTTAGTACAGGATACAGATGAGTATTATGTTCATGACTATTTCAAACAATATCTGGAGCTAGAAAATAAGATGATTCATGAGGAGCTTTCATCTCTCACTTATAGAGATGGAAAAATCACTTCAACTCCACTTCAACTTGATGCAGATATAGTAGATGCTTATCAAGAATTCTTTAAAATTATCATTGAAAATAAAACTCTCCCTAGTCTTGTAGCATTTGAGGGCAGTCTATATGAGGCCGCAGAGAAAATTTGTAACTTAGTAGAAGATAAAATTAATAATATTGAAGATAATAGTCGGCTAAGTAAGAACACTAAAAGTATTTCTGAAATAGGGAAAATTCATTATGAAGATGAAATAATCTTTACTATTCTTAACCCTTTCATTCTACGATATGAAATTGAAAAATTTAAATTCCTAAAGTCACAGAATATAAGTGAGAAGATTATTAATAAGTTCAACCCTAGTAATTTAATCCCCTTCTATGTTGAAGATGAGGAGGATTTCTTTTCTGAATATGATAGTCGTTATCCAAAATCTCTTATCTTTAAAAATTATGAAAAGTATAATAATGTTCAGGGTGAAAATATAGAAAAGATAATAGAATCAAGATTAACTGATTTCCAAAAGCATTTTTCTTATCTATTTACTTCTAATAAAAATTTACCTATAAGGCTCAAATTCAGTAATATTACTGAGTACAAGCATATCCTTAAAGGTGTAATACTTTATGTTCTAAGTCAAGCTGAACAGCCTAATAAGTTTGAAAAAGATATCACTCCTATTCATGTTTACTTAGACGATAAAACAGATATGGATTCTAATATAAATATATTTAGTATAGATGCTTTGGATGACTTACTTGATACATTGAATTTTAAAGTCTCCACTAAGCTTTCTACAAAATATGATGAGAGTGATATTTTAAAAATTATCAATTCGAAAATCAGTGTTTTCACCCATAATAGTGAAGAGAAATTTCATATAACATTTTATAATTTTAATCAAAGACCAAGTTTTGCAGTTTACGACTCATCATCTTTGAATTGTTCTTTGGCATGTAATGGTTTAGTTTCATCGAATTCAATACACACAAAAATGTATGATAATTATGTTTCTGGATTTGGTGTAAAGGGTATTGAGACAGAATTTTCTACAATTGTAGACTCTGCACAACTTTGGAATAGTTTATTTGTAACAAATAAAGACAATGGTCTTCATGCTTTTCAAAGTCATTCTACACTTGTTAATAACATTGCTAATATCGATTCGCAGGATTTCAATAGTCTTTTTAATCAATCATATTGGGTAACATTTATTGACCCTTCAGTAGATTTATCATACTTTGATGATTCAGAAAATCCATTATATATTATTCACTATAGTGATCAGACTTCCTCGCTAAACTATGAGTCTATTACTGTTACCAATAAAATTAAACGGTATGAAGATACTCTATTTGAGTATTTGGAAAAGGTTCATAAATCATATAAACCAGCTAATATTGAAAACATCATTCGATCTTTCAATATTTTGAATGGTGAATGGTTACTCAGAATAATTGGTGATAAGAAAGCGAATGATAACTCAGTCCGTGAAAAATTGAGTGTGATATCTGCTTATAAGAATGTAATGTCTTTATTAGATAATAATCGAATTACCTGGATTCCTGTATCACTTGAAGAAATATTACGAGTCAGTAGATTACAGGGTATTGATAAAACCTCCGATTTATTTTCAAACAGAGAACTTGGATATAAAGGTACAACCTCAGATGATTTACTTCTTATAGGTGTAGAAGAGGATAAGAATAAAGCCAACATCTACTTACTTCCTGTGGAAGTGAAAATCGGACTGAATAAGAAGAATGTCTCAAACAAGGCACAGTTGCAGCTCTCAAAAACTTTTGAAATATTAAAGGAACAACTTATAGATGATACTCAAAATAAAGCACAACAGACATTTTATAGATTTTTCTTCTTAAACTTATATTTCTCTAATCTAGAGAAATTTATTAGAAATGACTTAGTCAATGAAGAAAAATATACTAATATTTTAAATAAAAAATATCAAATCTTAAATGCGGATAATTTCTTTAGTCAAAAGCTCAACGAACAATATTATTCAGGTGTTTCAGTTCTATTTACCACAAATAATATTATTAGAAAATTTCACGAAATTCCAGATGAACCTATCTTAGAATTACAATTGAACGAACAAGATGGCTATACAGATACAGAAAAGAGCTATGAAGAAGTTTTAAATGAGTGGGAAAGTGGTCTACGTGGATTAGATCAATCATATTTCTTAAAAAATCACATAGGTATATTGAACGATTTTGTGGAAGATAATATAAAAACATCAACTATCACTAATGAGATTGACACACAGAAAACTGACATACAGGATACGACTCTTGGAACTAATGAAATCGAAGCACAGGAATCTGAAGTACAAGACACAACTCCTGTAAATGATGAAATCGGAGCACAGGAATCTGAAGTACAAGACACAACTCCTGTAAATGATGAAATCGAAGCACAGGAATCTGAAGTACAAGACACAACCCCTGTAAATGATGAAATCGAAGCACAGGAATCTGAAGTACAAGACACAACCCCTGTAAATGATGAAATCGAAGCACAGGAATCTGAAGTACAAGACACAAC
>Ga0079226_10005130_pt1 | contig 10013 bp, 10 predicted proteins | sample Poulit2014_FD_76345 | JGI IMG/M metagenome (GOLD analysis project Ga0079226, IMG submission 76345) | Agricultural soil microbial communities from Georgia to study Nitrogen management - Poultry litter 2014 | ecosystem: Environmental > Terrestrial > Soil > Agricultural land | place: USA: Georgia... | reverse complement strand
GCTTTGGCAAAATAACTCTGAACGTAGTTCCGATATCTCCATTTTGCACTATTTCAAGTTTTCCTTCATGACGCTCGAGTATTTGCTGTGTTATCATTAGCCCGAGACCGGTTCCATTTTGCTTCGTCGTAAAAAATGGTTCCCCAAGTTTATGTATAACTTCCTCAGGTATTCCGGGACCTTCATCAATAACATCAATTAAAATTTCCTTCTCACGTAAATGGGTTTTAATCTTTATTGAGCCGGAATCATCCATTGCTTCAATGGCATTTTTCACAATGTTGATAAAAACTTGTTTGATTTGGGAGCGGTCACAACTGACGTCCTGACTGATTTTCTGATCCAGCTTAATTTCAATATTCTTTAATTTGGCTTGTGGCCTTAAAAGTGTGACAACATCTTCAATCATTTCAGATAAACTTTCCAATTCCTTATGAGCTGTCATCGGTTTTGAAATAAATAACAATTCTGATGTAATAGCTTCCATTTTTTCAATCTCATCAACCATGATCTTATGATAGGCTTCTTTCCTGTTGACGCCGGCCTGCAGCAGTTGCAAAAATCCCTTCAGCGACGTAAGCGGGTTGCGGATTTCATGGGCTATTCCCGCAGCAAGCTGACCGGCAACTGACATTTTTTCGGATCGGATCATCATTTCTTCAGCTTCTTTTTTATCGGTGATATCCTTTGTAGCGGCGATATAATAATAATTGCCCCTTTCATCCTGGATGGCGCTCACCATGTTTTCTGTCCATACATTCTTGCTGTATACATTCTGAACGTTAATATTAAAAACTTGCTTTGTTTGTTGCGTTGTATCCAGATGCTGTTTTATATATGTAACATCTTCTGAGGGAATCAGTTTATACCACTTTGTTCCGATAAGATCTGAAGCGGTATAGCCAAGTAGTTGTTCCACTGCCTTCGAAACATAAATGAGTGTACCATCTACGTCCCATAAAGTAATGAAGCCGCTCATATGGCGGTCTATCCAACTGAGGATTGAGGAGGGTAATGAAGTTATACTGTAAAATTCCTGAAGTTTGGGGGGATTTGTCGATGTCGAATGTTGTTCATTTTCGTTGATTTCTGCTGATTTTTTGCTGTAATTGTTTGTCATCCTCTTCCCTCCTGTTCATATTTCTCCAATCAGTCATTCATATGACAAAAATAACAAAAATATGCTACGATATTTGTGATATGGTACCTTTAAAGAGATGGTAATTGTATTAAATTATAGTACAATTCATCGACAATGTAAAAAATATTAACAAATAATTCTTGCAAACCGTGAGGAAGCGCATTTGATACTATAATAATAGCTTATTGAATATGAAATTTAAAGGAAAAAATTTCTATTGTCTTATTATAAAGCACAAAAAACAGGTGATAATATGTCAATAATTGACGATATGTTTATCGTTTTATGGGGTTTTTTGCTGATAGGTCTCATGGGGATTGGCGGATTTTTCATGTTCCGCAAGTTTCTTAAGCAGCTGCCAAAAGAAGATGGGAAATCAACAATGGACTGGGAACAATACTATGTAGACAAAACGAAACATATGTGGCGGGAAAACGAAAGATTATTGCTTGAAGAACTTGTTGCGCCTGTACCCGAATTATTCAGGGATGTGGCAAGACAGTCAATAGTCGGGAAAATTGGCGAAGTTGCTTTAAAAAAAGAGGCCGGAATCATAACACAAGAAATATTAATTGAAGGCTATATCCTGGCGACTCCGAAACGGGATCATAAATTTTTAAGGAAAAAACTTAAAGAGAAAGAAATCGATGTAACGCCTTACGAACACCTATTTGAGCTTTCCCGTTATAACTACGCCAAAAACTGGAAGTCCCGTTACGAAAAAAAGATAAAGAAGAATAGTCTTTAACAAAAGCGACGAGCTAAAGTAAAGTGGCAGCTATCCGCATCAAGTTGGATCAGTTGCCACTTTAACATTCGGTTTCTATTGTGTTAATTCTGAGTATTTAAGTTGCTTTTCCAGCTTTTTAAACTTATAGAGCATTGCAAGCCGCCATGATACAATCATGCCAAAAGCAAGCAGGAAAAACATGCCACTTGTTTCTCCAAAGGAAATCGTTGATCCAATCATCAGCTTAATGATAATCCTGATAAATAATAATCCAAACAAAATAAAAATAAATGATTTTGACGGAATTAAATAGATATCGCTATTTTTGATTTCAAACTTGGATGTTTTAATCAAAAATACCGAAAAAATCATACCAATCACTATCGCTTCCAACACCTGGAGCATACTGACCCGAAACACTGGCAATATAAACATAAATGCGCCTGTACTCATAAATAATGGCGGCAACATAATCTTTTTAACGGACGCTGGTTTCTTAGATGCCTTTAACCGTATGAATATCATGGTAACAGCCATAAAAGCTGCAACGATGGTACTTGCTGTCAGCCAAAACATAAACGATCACGCTTCCCCACCTAATTGATCGGTTCAAATCACGCAGAACACGGTTAACCTTTTCAAAAATGATCTTCATCAAAGGATTTGACGAAAAATTCCTGAGCACAAATTTGGTTACCCCGACGGTTACATACTACTGCATCATACCTTATCACCTAAGCATTATCGCCTAAGTATTATGTTTGATCTTCTGCAATCGATAAAATGATGGTAACGGTAACACCCAGTACTGTAAAGTATACGCCAAAATCAAATAACATCGCAGTGGCAAGCTCCAGGTCACCGAAAATTGGAAAATGAAAATGACCATATGTATGTGATAAAAATGGCTGCTGAAACAAGAACGACCCCACGCCTGTTCCGGCTGCAATGAGCAATCCGACAGGAACCAGCAGACGATAATTAATCGGCAAAATTTTGTCCAGCACATTCGCACCGTACGCCATATACATCAGAACGATTGCAGCAGATGTCATTAATCCGCCAATAAAGCCCCCACCGGGTGAATTATGACCCGCAAGCAGCAAATAAATCGAAAAACCCAGCAGGATAAATGCAATCAGCGCCGTCGTTGTCCGAAAAATGAGATCATTAGGTTTGTACATTTCAACCGATGCCCCTTTTCCATAGTTGTCACATCTTACATTCAGTTTATTATAAAACAATGTAAAAATCCAATTCCTACAAATAGCCTAAAAACCAGAAAACCCGAACAAACTTGCTAAAAATGCTGTCAAATCCGTCATCCAGTCAAAGTACAATGCAATCCCCATAAATATCATAATGTAGCCGCCAAGTTTGACAATCATGGTACTGTTGCGTTTGATCCACGTCAGTTTTCCAATAAAAAAGGATAATATGAAAAACGGAATCGAAAATCCCAATATATAGCTGAGCATCATAACCATACCGATATCAGGATTGGTTGCCGCCAATGAAATGACAATCACCAAAATTGGCCCCATACAAGGTGTCCAGCCCAAAGAAAATGCCAGGCCGATGATAAAAGATCCGAAATAACCTGCCGGGCGATTTTTAAATGTTATTTTCCGGTCTTTCATAAGAAATTCAAAATTAAATACGCCGACGATGACAATGCCGAAAAATACAATCAAAATGGCACCAATCTGCCTGATTATATCCCGGTTTGAATCAAGAAATTCGGAAATAAAGGATGAACCGAATCCAAGCATAATAAATATCAAAGAAAAGCCAACCAGGAAGAAAGTCGTATGCAGCAAGCTTTTTCTTGTCAGCATTTTATTCTCATTTTTTAATTCATTGACACTCATCCCCGTAATATACGAAAGAAATGCCGGATAAAGCGGCAGTACACAGGGTGATATAAATGACAGGAATCCTGCTCCAAACGCTATAAAAATGTTTATTTCTTCCGACATGATAATCCTCCTACACCGATTCCTGACTTCATTTTACCAGAAAACGCATACGAAACCGAACGTGTTTTTGACAATAATACGACAGTTAAAATATGATGGGTATCATATTTTTATAATATTTGCCAGAACAATAAAATACCCCTTCTATTCTGCATTAACAAGGGGTATTTTTTAGAAAAGTTCAATGTTCTATGATGAATGCATTCAATTATTTTCCTTGCTGCTGATTGTTCATCGCCCGCATCATCTGATTGATTTTCTTCTGTGATGGCTTCTGCCCCATTTGCATCATCAGTGTACGCAGCATTTGTTCATTGATTGGCGGGTTTTTCTTCAAATAGTTCATCATGTATTTTCTGGCAATAAAAAATCCAAGTGCAACGCCTGCAATCAATGCCAATATTGCTATCAGCACAACCCAAATCACGTCCATTAAAGCTTTCCTCCTTCATGTTGTCTCTCATCCAGTATAGTAAATCAAAGATAAGAATACAATACTTGTCCCATCTCGTCATGTTCCTTTAGCTGAAGAACTGGTGAAATCCAGCCAAAATCATTGGGGCGAGTTCCTACAACGAAAAAGTAGGGCTGGTATGATCGTAAAGCGGGGAAAAGCAGTCCTTCCGCATCATGAATGATATCTCCCCGAAAGTTTATACGTTTCTGCTCGATATGTAAAGAAATCTGACGTGTCCCTTCATGAAGGTGTAAAAAGCCATCCTCATTTTTAATGCTGATATGGGCTGGCTGATGCTTCATGATATGGGCTATAAGCAAATTTTGCGGCATGTCCACAGTGATATACTGGAACTGCTTCTTCAGATCTTCTCTGTTTTGGTAACGGTAGTAACTTTTAATGAACCGGCATAATATGTCACTTCGGTAGTAAAAGAAGTGTGCAAATTCTTCTTTTATCCAATAAATGGCATAATGATTCAACATAATCACTCCTCTTTTACCTTTAATTATACCGATTCTATTTTAAAAGTTTGTCAGACTGCGCAGAAAAGAAGCACTAATTTTGTCGATACAAAAGAAAAGTGACTCTCCCTTTCCGGGAAAAGTCACCTACATCAACTTATTTAAGTAAAGCTTCCACACGTTTAACAATATTCTCGACATTAAAGCCGTATTCCTCAACCACTTTGTTCCCTTTGGCAGATGCACCGAATCGGTCAATACCCAGAACATCGCCCTGATCCCCTGTGTATTTCTCCCAGCCAAACGGAGACGCCATTTCAATTGCGAGTCTTTTCTTGACATTTGGCGGAAGCACTTTATTCTTATAGGCATCATCTTGTTCGTTAAATCTGTCCCAGGATGGCATGCTGATAACGTTAACTTCAATCCCTTTATCGTGCAATGCTTCTTTTGCTTTGACGGCAAGCTGTACTTCTGAGCCTGTAGCCAGTAAAAGCGCATCCGGTGTTTCTTTATCGCCTTCACTGATAACATAAGCACCTTTTTGGACGCCTTCATGTGCATGCTCTTTCGTACCTTCCAGCATCGGAAGCCCCTGTCTTGTCAACACGAGAGCAGTTGGCTTATCGGTTGACTCCAAAGCCAGTCTCCATGCTTCGCGGACTTCATTGCCATCTGCCGGTCTGATGAGTGAAAGACCTGGCATAGCTCTTAGTGAGGCCAGCTGTTCTATTGGTTCATGTGTCGGTCCATCTTCCCCAACGGCTATCGAATCATGGGTGAACACATAAGTCACCGGGTTGTTCATGATGGCGGACAGCCGTAATGCCGGGCGCAGATAGTCGCTGAATACAAAAAATGTTCCGGCATATGGTTTGATGCCACCATGCAACGCCATACCATTTGCTGCAGCCGCCATTGCGAACTCGCGCACACCAAACCAGATATTTTTGCCTGCATAGTTGCTGTGGGAAAAATCTTCTTCGTCTTTAATCGTCGTTTTATTTGACCCCGCCAGATCGGCACTGCCCCCGAACACATATGGCACAGTTTTTGAAACTGCATTCAGAACTTCACCTGACGTGGCACGTGTTGCTTTCGCATCATCCTGTGGGTTATATACAGGAAGATTTTTCTCCCAGTTTTCCGGCAGCTCACCTCGTATGGCATACGCCAATTCATTACCAGCTTCTGGATATTTTTCTTTATAGGTTTCAAATAACCGGTTCCAGTCTTGCTCAGCTTTTGCGCCATTTTCAGCAATTTTTTCCCTGAAATCGGCATAAACTTCTTCAGGCACATAAAAATCGTCATGTTCCCAATTGTAATGCTGTTTTGTCAATTTCACTTCTTCTTCACCAAGTGGCGCACCATGTGAAGCCGCAGATGCCGATTTATTCGGTGAACCATAGCCGATAACGGTTTTTACTTCAATCAATGTAGGCTGATCGGTATTTGCTTTAGCTTTCTTGATAGCCTCACGGATTTCATTCAGATCATTGCCGTCCTCAACACGGATGACCTGCCAGCCATATGCTTTAAAACGCTCCTCGGTGTTATCCGAGAATGCACGATTCAATTCACCATCAAGTGAAATGTCATTTGAGTCGTATAGTGCAATCAGCTTGCCAAGTTTCAGATGACCGGCAAGTGATGCTGATTCATGAGAGATTCCCTCCATTAGATCACCATCGCTTACAAGTGCATACGTATAGTGATCAATAATGGAAATATCGTCTTTGTTATATGTTGCAGCAAGATGCGCCTCAGCCATCGCCATTCCGACTGACATGGCGATACCTTGTCCAAGCGGGCCAGTTGTTGCCTCAACACCGTCAGTATGGTGCACTTCCGGATGCCCCGGTGTTCTTGAATTCCACTGACGGAATGACTTCAGGTCGTTAATGGTTACATCATAGCCTGACAAATGCAATAGCCCATATAAAAGCATGGAGCCATGACCGGCCGACAAAACGAAGCGATCCCGGTTAAACCATTTGGAATTTTCCGGATTATGGGTCATAAAATCAGTCCATAATGTGTACGCCATTGGTGCAGCCCCCATAGGAAGACCGGGATGACCGGAGTTTGCGTTTTCTATCGCATCAATTGCCAATGTTCTGATGGTGTTAATGGATAGTTGTTCAATTGATTCTGACAAAACGATACCCCTTTCCTTTATTAGCATTGATTCATGTCCTTCTTAATTCTATAATGAAAAAGTTGCGGTAACAAGTCATAGCCTGTTTAAGAGGTTGTTCAAAAAGTCCTGTAAAAATGACGCGTCGAGGTAGAGGACCTTCGACTAAACATCGACATGTCCTGTGTCGAACGTCGAAGTCACCACATCCTGTGGGAGCCCGCTCCTCTAAACTGCGCCGCCTCGAACTTCTCGGTCCTTTTTATCCAGCATGTAATGACCGGTAACCCGTCAAAAAACGGCGGCTAACTGACCTTAAATGCCCGATTCGGTTCAACTAACATTCAGCGGAGAAAATCGTTCCGCTGAATAAAATGTCACTTTATCGTCCTTTTGCACACACACTTTAATGCTTCTTGTTTCTGTCCTGCAGATCACGCACTTTTTGAGGGGTGACATCATTGCCTTCCGGATCCTTGACGGTCATTGACTTTAATTGATTCTTGAAAGACTTGCGGACATTTTGCAAGTACTCCTGCCTGAGATTTTTTTGTTCCGCTTGCTCCTTCACGGTTAAACCTTCTTCTTTTGACTTTTTTGCCAATTGATTTATGCGATTAAGTTTTTCTTTCGAGATCATACTTGAAACCTCCCGGAAATCAATAAGGGCAAGAACAATATGGCTGTTCCTGCCCTCTCATACTACACGTCAAATGCTTTATATTCAAGTGTCGAGGTACTGCTGATACCTGCGATGTACCGTCGCTTTTGATACTGAGTACCCCAATCCATTCAGTGTATCAGCAATTTCTCTGAACGTCATGTTTTTTTGCCGCAGACGGACCACTTCTTCAACCGGAAATGACTTTCGTTCTTTTCCGGGAGCTTTATCACGATTTGACAGATTTTTGCTTGGATCAAACCCATTATCAACTGCCTTTTTCATGCCACGTTTAATTTTGGCATTATGAATCTGACGTTGATATTCTTCTACAATACCGACTATCTGAAGCACCATCGAGTCTGCTTCTGAGAGTTCCAGCTCCCCATTATGAAAGCTCGTGTAGATGCTTACGTCCAATTTACGCAATTGATGAAATAAAGCAATTTTTGTATTGCCCCGTCCCATCCTTGTTTCATCCTGAATAAGTAAACAGTCCGCCCTTTTTTCGGAAAAGTAATCCAACATCCGGAAAATTCCGTCCCGGTTTATGTCATACCCACTTGCCTGTTCTTCAATACAGTCCACAACTGTAAAACGATAATTTCCGGCAAGTTTCATCAGTTCTTCTTTCTGTCTTTGCAATGACGTTTCCTGAATTTTTTTGTCAGTGCTGACCCGGCAATAGATAATGGCTCTCAACTTAATGTCCCCTTCATATTATCCGCTGGTAACCATTGAAATATATAGAAATACAAGTGCAGATGCAAAGGCTATTAAATAGAATATATCCGTTTTCGTGATTCTTTCAAACATATTTACCATCCTTTCCATATGATAAAAAAGAACCTTTGTTCGAATCTACTTATTATTATATACGAACAAACGATCTTGTCAACAGTTTTTCGAACGAATGTTTGCTTAATTCGGATAAACATGCTATACTGACTTCAATAAATATTATGTGCGAGGTGTTTGATTAATGACGAAACTTTCAAAGCGGCAGGAAGCAATTCTCGACTATATTAAAGAACAAGTGAACGAAAAAGGATATCCGCCGTCGGTCCGGGAAATTGCAGTGGCAGTAGGACTTGCTTCCAGTTCGACCGTTCATGGCCATTTGGCACGGCTGGAAAGTAAGGGTTTTATTAGACGCGATCCCACGAAGCCAAGAGCAATAGAAGTTTTAGATCAGTCAGAAGAAAGCCATATTCCGAGGGAAGAACCACGATATGCTCCTGTTATTGGTAAGGTGACAGCCGGCATTCCAATTACCGCGGTGGAAAATATCGAAGAATTTGTTCCATTACCAAGCTCGGTCACAGGAACTGATGATACCCTGTTTGTGCTTGTCATTGAAGGCGAAAGCATGATCGAAGCTGGCATATTGGATGGTGATAAGGTCATCGTTAAACAGCAAAATACAGCCCAAAATGGTGATATTGTTGTAGCCATGACCGAAGAAGATGAAGCCACTGTGAAGCGATTTTTCAAAGAAAAGGATCATATCCGTCTGCAGCCGGAAAACGCAACAATGGAACCGCTCATTTATCAGAATGTGACGATTTTAGGCAAAGTAATCGGCCTATATCGTCATATTGAGTGATGGTTCAACTAATTTCTGAGATAAGTGCCAACCGCACACCAGTACTGCAGTATACTGAAATGATTCCCGGATTATCGTTTCGCAAAAAAGACTTCCGTCATCTTAATGATGACAGAAGCCTTTTTTGCTTTTAATATCGATATAAAACGTTAATAGGTTGTCAGGTATTGCTCCCGCTCCCACGGATGAACGGTTGTGCGGAATCTACTCCCTGTTATTTTATGCTGTTTAATTAAATCAAAAACAGCTTACTAACAGGGTTTTGTTATATTCTCTTTTTCAACATGAATTGTATGATTTTATTTTTTCGTGGGTGATACGTGGGCGTGTTCGTGGGTGCCCATTTTAAAAATGTGGTCACAAAAACCAGAGGAATTAGGTTGTCTCTTTACTCTAACATAAAACGAGCTGCAACAAATGTAGCTCTTTTGCTAGACTCCTCTCTCTATACACGTACAGGTCTTGAACCAAGTCAAGAAGGCCCTTTCCTATATATATTTCTTCGGTGCAAGAAATGTAACGGTAACACCCCCAGGATTTCGACCGATTTCTATAGCCCCATTAATGGTTGCCCGGTTCATCACTTCCGGAACCGTAATATCGAATAAATTTGCAGCTCTTTACATTCCATTTGCTGTGGCGTCATTAAGCGTTGCACCGGTTCCGACCGAAATAAGATACGATTCCTCGAGCTCTATTGATTGTAGAAAAATAAATAGGGACTGCTGAACGATTTTCAAGCAGCCCATTTTAGTTCTACAGAAATCCCAAAAAAGCGTTGGAAAAAATAATAAAAAAGAAGGCGGAGTCTGCGCTCCAGGTTCATTACCAGCAG
>Ga0079226_10005129_pt1 | contig 10014 bp, 8 predicted proteins | sample Poulit2014_FD_76345 | JGI IMG/M metagenome (GOLD analysis project Ga0079226, IMG submission 76345) | Agricultural soil microbial communities from Georgia to study Nitrogen management - Poultry litter 2014 | ecosystem: Environmental > Terrestrial > Soil > Agricultural land | place: USA: Georgia... | reverse complement strand
CGGGTGGCGGTGCGCCACAGCCGGTCCTGGCCGAAGGACAGCACCGTGTTGGTCACGTCGTAGCGCCGGGCGACCGCGTCGAACATCGACGCGACCTCGCGCGGGTCCTTGGCCAGCGAAGCTCTGTTCACGTCTTGGACCGTACCGGCTCGGCTGCGCGCGGCGTCCGCCCGGACCACCACAGCGTGGCCCCCACCAGCGCCCAGACCACCAGCAGCACCGAGCCGACCGGCACCAGGGCCACGGTGACGGTGCGGCCGGCCACCCGCACCAGGTCCGGGTCCCGGGAGTCGTATTCGACCTCGATGTGCTGTCCGCGCAGCAGATTCGTCGGATACAGCACGCCGGCCCGCGGGTTGCGGGTCACCCCGTCGGGGGTGACGAAGGTGATCGTCGAGCGCAGCACGCCCGGTTCGAGCACCTCGGCGGTGGCGGTCTGCCGGTGGGTCTCGATGGCCCGGTCGTTGCGCCAGACGCCGATCAGCAGCACCGTGCACAGCACGGTCACGGCCACCGCGAGCCACAGCACGATCCGGCCGATCAGCCGGCGCCGGCCCGCCGCCGCACTCATCGCCCGGCCGCGTCGGCGATGCGGGCGTGCATCTCGCGCAGCCCGTCGCGGCGGGTGTGCACGTGCACCACGCGCAGCCCCTCGCCGGCCAGTGCCGCGGGCACCTGGTCGGGGGTCACGGTGGTGCACGGGATGCCGTGCGCTCGGCACAGCGCCGGCAGGTCACCGCCGTGCGGGGCCGCGAACATCCGCTCGAAGGCGTCGGCGAAGCGCGGATGGCCCTGTTCGAGCAGGGTGAAGATGCCGCCGCCGTCGTCGTCGGCGACGACCAGCACCAGGTCTTTCGGGCGCGGTTCGCCCGGCCCGATGACCAGCGCCGTCTGATCGTGCAGGAAGGTCAGGTCGCCGAGCAGGGCGACGGTGCGCGCCCCGGGGACGTCGCGGTCGTGGGCCAGCGCCGCCCCGATCGCGGTGGAGACCACCCCGTCGATGCCGGCCACCCCCCGGTTGGATTCGACCGTCACCCCCGGTGGGATCGGCCCGGTCAGCGCCAGGTCCCGGATCGGGTTCGAGGCGCCCACCACGAGCCGGTCGCCGCTGCGCAGCGCCCCGGACAGGGCTGCGGCCACGTGCAGGCCGGTCGGCGAGTCCGTCTCGGCCAGCACCTGCGCGGTCGCCTCCCGGGCGCGGGCGTCGGCGCGGGCGCACCGGGCCGCCCAGTGTTCCGGCACCGCGCCGCGCACCTGCGCGCGGGTGCCGACGCGTGCGGCCTGCCCGGGCACGTCCGGCCAGCGCGGATCGGCGCCGAGGACGATCACGCGCACCGCCGGGTCGGCCAGCAGAGCGGCGACCTTCCGGTGCAGGGTGGGCCGGCCGAGCACGATCACCTGGCGCGGGGCCAGCAGGCCGAGCGCCAGCGGATGCAGCGTGTTCTCGCGCGCCCCGGCGGTGGGTTCGGCGACGGTGGGCACCGCCGCCAGCTCCGGGGCCGGGCCCGCCCCGTGGCCGGCGATCACCACCGTCTCGACCGTGAGGTCCACGGGCACCGGCGCGTCATGCGTCCCGGCCTGCGCGGCGGTCCACGGACCGCCGCCGGATCGTCCCGGCCAGACCTCGGCCGCGGCCTGGGAGGTCGTGACGCCGGGGCCGGGCACCAGCGGTTCGGCCAGCGGGATGTCGAGTTGGACCGGGCCGGCCGGGCCGCCGTGGCCGGCCGCGGCGGCCACCGCCCGGCACACCGCCGAGCGCCAGCGCCCGTTCTGGCTCTCGTCGTCGGGGCGGGCCAGGCCCAGGGTGATGTCGGCGCGCACCGCGCGGCCGAACAGGGCCGACTGGTCGATGGTCTGGCTGGCGCCGGTGCCGACCAGTTCGACCGGCCGATCGGCGCTGAGCACCAGCAGGGGGACACCGGCGTGATCGGCCTCGAGTACGGCGGGACCGAGGTTGGCCACGGCCGTGCCGGAGGTCATCACCACGGCCGCGGGCCGGTCGGTGCCCAGGGCCAGGCCGAGGGCCAGGAAGCCGGCGCCGCGTTCGTCCAGGCGCACGTGCAGGCGCAGCCGCCCGGCCGCATCGGCCGCGGCGAGCGCCAGCGCGAGCGGTGCGTTGCGCGAGCCCGGGCACAGCACGACCTCGCGCACCCCGCAGCGCACCAGCTCGTCGACCACGACGGCGGCCTGCATGGTGGACGGGTTCACTGCGGCGACCGGGGTGCGGACCGTGGGCGGCGGACCGCTCAGGCCCGGCCCTTCTGGATCTCGATCATCTCGGCCCGGTCCACCGAGCGCACCCGCGGACGGTCCTGCTCGGCACCGCGCTCACGCTCGACCTTCTCCAGCAGCGCCCAGCCGTCGAAGCCGACCCGGTCCGGGCAGCGCTCGGTCACCAGCGCCTCGAGATCCTCGCGCCCCTTGACCGTGCGGTCGATCAGGCCGGCGGCCACGTCCTCGCCCAGCGAGGTCACGGTGTCGCCGGCGCATTTCTTGTTGGTGCCCAGAAAGCCCGAGGGTCCGCGCTTGATCCAGCCGGTGGCGTAGACGCCCGGCAGCGGCTGATCGGTGTCGGGGTCGATCACCCGGCCGTCGATGTTGGGCAGCACGCCGCGATCGTCGTCGAACGGCAGGTCGGCCACGGGCCGGCCGCGGTAGCCGATCGACCGCAGCACCAGGCCGGTCTCGATCGTCTCGCGCTCGTCGGTGACCACGGCCTGCAGTCGGCCGTCCTCGCCCTCCTCCAGTCGGGTGCGGGCGACGGTGATGCCGGTGACCGCGTCGTCCCCGACGATCTCCACCGGGGAGGCGTAGAACTTGAGCACGATCCGCTTGTTGCCCGGGGTCGGTTCGGTCTCGGCGAACCGGCGCAGCCAGTCCATCTTCGTCTCCAGCGGCAGCGGTGCCTCCGGCGATTCGGCCAGGGCGCGGCTGTGCTCGTCGAGCTCCAGGTCCGCCGGGTCGACGATGATGTCCACCCCGTCCATCTCGCCCAGGCCCATCAGCTCCTTGCTGGTGAACGCGGACTGCACGGGCCCGCGCCGGCCCAGCACCACGACCTCCTCGACCGCGGCCTCGCGCAGTGCGGCCAGGGCGTGGTCGGCGACGTCGGTGCGGGCGAGCGCCTCACGGTCCGTCACCAGCATCCGGGCCACGTCCATGGCCACGTTGCCGTTGCCCACGATCACCGCGCGGGTCGGGGTCAGGTCGTAGACGTCGTCGGCGTTCTCCAGCGCGGCGTTGTACCAGCCGACGAAGTCGGTGGCGGCGTGACTGCCGGGCAGGTCCTCGCCCTCGATGCCCAGGCGCCGGTCGTCCGCGGCGCCGACCGCGTAGACGACGGCGTGGTGGTATTCGAGCAGTTCGTCGTGGCTGATGTCCGCACCGACCTCGACGTTGAAGTGCGCGGCGACGGCCTGCTTACGCGTCATCGTCTCGAAGGAGTCGGTGATGACGCGGGTGCCCTGATGGTCCGGGGACACCCCGCCGCGGGCCAGGCCCCAGGGCGTCGGATCCTTCTCGAACATCTCGACCTCGACGTTGCGGCCGCCGCGCTCGAGCAGGTGGTCGGCGGCGTAGGTCGCGGCCGGGCCGGTGCCGACGATCGCCACCCGCAGCGGCGCCTTGTCGGCCCCGATGCGGATCGGGGCGGGCGGTTCGAAGGAGTCCCAGTCGACCACCAGCGGGTTCTTGTCGAAGTAGTCGGCGTTGATCTGGAGGTACTTGTAGTTGGCCTCGCTGAGCTCTTCCTCCGGGAAGATCGCGTCCACCGGGCAGGCCTCCACGCAGGCGCCGCAGTCGATGCAGGTCTCCGGTTCGATGTAGAGCTGCTCGGTGGTCAAGTACTCCGGGTCGTCGGACGTCGGCCGGATGCAGTCCACCGGGCACACGTCGACACAGGCGGTGTCGTTGCAGCACGCCTGGGTGATCACATAAGCCATCGGTCAATCCTCACACTCGACACCTGCGGGACGGGCCACCGGCCCGGTTTCCACGCCCGCTCCCCGGCGCCGCCGACACCCGCACGGCCGACGACGAGAAACTAGAACACGTTATTGAAATCATAACCGTTCCCCGCCGCCGGGTGAAGACCTGCGCTCAGCAGGTGCCGGTCGTCGGCGCCCCGGCGAAGCGGTCCCCGAGCCAGCTCACCGCTTGCCCCTGGGAGCCCAGCATCGGCAGCACGTGCCCGACCCCGGCGCCGCGCAGCACCGAGGGCTGGACGAACGGCTCGAACTCCACGTCCGCGCCCGCGGCGCACCAGTCGGCGGCCAGCTGCTGCACCTGCCCGTGGGGCACGACGTCGTCGTGGGTTCCGCCCCACAGGTAGATCGGCACGGTCGGCCCGACGGTGCCGATCCTATTGCGGTCCATCACCTCGCGCGCCACCGGCTCCTCGGCGATGACCTCGGCCAGCGACCGACCGGAGACGGTGAAGTCCTCGGTGCGGGCGAACCCGTACTGCAGCACCGTCTCGCCGATGCACTGCTCGGCGACCCGGTCGAGCATCGCCCGGCCGCGATCGTTGAGGTGCCGGTCCATCACCGGTTCGATCTCGTCCGGGTAGACCGCCCGCATCGCATTGAGCGCGTAACCGATGACCCCGGCCAGCGAGGAGCCGTCCACCTCGTCCAAGGTGGCGGCCAGGTCCGCCGGCGGCGCCCCGACCAGTGCGCCGACCACCTGATCGGCCACGTCCGGGCCGTAGGACCCGAGCTGTTCGGCCGCGGCCGCGACGGCGCCGCCGCCCTGGGAGTAGCCGTAGAGCCCGATCGGGGTCGCGTCGCCCACGCCCGAGTCCGGTAGCCCGCGGGCGGCGCGGGCCGCATCGATCACCGTGTGCGCCTGCGAGTCACGGTTGACGTAGGTGTGCACCCCCTCGGTGCCCAGTCCCTCGTAGTCGGTGATCATCACGGTCGCGCCCTGGGCCAGCCACACATCGGCCGGGATGGCCTCGTAGCCGAGCGCGATCCCGCTCGGCGGGGTGACGGTGACCAGGGAGCTGATCGACTTCGACGGCGCGCAGGAGTCGCCCTGGCCCTGGGTGCCCGGGGCGATGACCACCAGGGGACGCTCGCCTTCGCCGCGCCACTCCACAGACGGGGTGAGCAGCACCCCGGACACCGCGATCGGCCGATCGTGGGCGTCGCGGGAGGCATACATCACCCGGGTCGCGTCCCCGGGGTAGGGCGCGCCGTCGGCGCCCGGCAGCGACCAGGCCATCGGCGCCGCCTGGGTGCGCAGCACCGCGCCGGGGTCGTCGGGGATCTCGGCGGGGGTGCGGTAGAACTCGTCGGCCGCCCCGAGTTCGAGCGATCCGGTGCCCGACCAGCCCAGGGTGGAGTCGCGGTCGAACCCGTCGCTGAACGAGTACACCTCGGCCGAGCCGGTGTCCCCGGCACCCAGCCCGGGCAACAGGCCCTCGAGCGCGGTCGCGTCCGACAGGCCTTCGAGCGCCGACAGGTCCGTCGAGCCGGTGGCCTCACCGTGCTCGTTCAGCGCATCCAGGCCGGCCAGCCCGGCCTCACCGAGCAGCCCCACCGGGCCCGGATCGGCCCCGGCCACTCCGGCCCCCGCCGCCACCAGCGCCGTCGCCAGCGCGATCCCCATCGTCGTGCGCGTCCGCCTGTGCACCGTGTGTCCCCTCCCCCGGCGCCGCGCAGGCGCCCGCATCCCGACGGCTACCGATCGGTAACCATGTGAGGTGAGACTCTGCCGCCAACCGATGTAACGGTCAAGCGGTGGGCAGCGATTTGAGGACTTCGTGACATCGGACGATGCGCTCGCGCCACCACCGGGTCCGGTCGGGATCGGCGGCCAGGCGGCCGACCGCCTCCGGGTCCACCCGGCCCAGCCGGGCCGGTATCGCCCCGCCGGCGATGGGGTGCGCCGGGCCGACGTCGGCGGCGAAGAATCCGCCGGTGCCCAACCCGCAGGCGTGCGCGAGCGTCGGCAGCGCGGCCGCGGTGGCCAGCCCCGCCCCCACCCCGACGACGGTGTCGAGCGCACTGGAGACCACGATCGGCATCGGCAGCCGCTCGGCCAGGGCCAGCAGCCGGCGCGGCCCGCCGAGCGGGGCGACCTTGACCACGGCGACGTCCGCCGCCTGGGCCCGGGCCACGGCCAGCGGATCCTCGGCCCGGCGGATCGATTCGTCGGCCGCGATCGGCACGTGTGGCACCGCGCGGCGCACCGCGGCCAGCTCCGCGACCGTCCGGCACGGCTGTTCGGCGTACTCCAGCGGGCCCTGTGCGGCCAGGGCGGACAGCGCGCGGACCGCCTCGTCCACCGTCCAGGCCCCGTTGGCGTCCACCCGCACCCGCGGCACCCGCGCGCGCACGGCCGCCACGCGGGCCAGATCGTCGGCCAGGTCCTGTCCCGGTTCGGCGACCTTGACCTTCACCGTCTGCGCCCCGGGGAACCGGTCGAGCAGGGCGGGCACCCGGTCCGGACCGACCGCCGGCACGGTCGCGTTCACCGGCACCTGTGTCCGCACCGGGTCCGGGGGCCCGAGCCAGGCGCACTCCAGGGCCGAGGCCAGCCACCAGGCCGCCTCGTCGTCACCGTATTCGGGGAACGGCGCGAACTCGCCCCACCCGGCCGGGCCCTCGATCAGCGCGGCCTCGCGCACGGTGACGCCGCGGAAGCGCACCCGCATCGGCAGCGCCACCACGCGCAGCGAGGCCAGCACCTCCGCCAGCGGGGGCACGGCGGCCGGTCCGGGCAGATCCATCGCGGTCAGGGCTGCCCGTCGAGCAGCCGGATCATCAGTGCATCGGATTCGGCCAGCAGCTTCTCGCCCTGGTAGAGCCGCCCGGAGACGAAGGTCTTGCGCCCTTCGGCGCGGTCGACGGTGGCCTCGGCCCACAGGGTGGTCTCCAGCGGGGTCACCGCCCGGTAGTCGACCTTCAGGTAGCCGGTGCGCGAGATCGACTCGCCCGACATGTGGGTGACCATGCCGAACAGGTCGTCGAACAGCAGCGGCAGCACCCCGCCGTGCGCGGCCATGTTGCCGCCCAGGTGGTAGCGCCGGAAGACGCCCTCGGCGGTGATCCGGCCCGGATCAGGCTCGTAGCCGGTGACCTTCCACGGCAGCATCAGCAGCGAACCGCGGCCGGGCAGCCCCACCGCGCGGTTGGCCGGCGAGCGCCCCTCCTTCGCCTTATAGGGGCGCAGCAGGGCGGCCAGCTCCTCGGCCCTGTCGGCGGCGGCGTCGAACACCGCCGGATCCTCGGGCGCGGTGGCCACCGCCAGGTCCTGCAGTTCGCGCATCGCCTCGACGAACCGTCCGAACCCGGGCCCGCCGTCGTCGGGGGCCGCCTCGAACGTCGGGAAGCCGCCGCGTGTGTCGGTCGTGTCCTCGCTCATGGTCTGGCACGCTAACCCGTCTCGCCGCCCGCGCGCCCGGTGGGACGGGTTTCGACCTATCCTGCAGCCGTGACCTTCAACGCTGATCTGTGGCAGCCGGTGCCCGGCTTCGACGACCTGACCGACATCACCTACCACCGCCATCGCGAGCTCGGCGTGGTGCGCGTGGCCTTCGACCGCCCCGAGGTGCGCAACGCCTTCCGGCCGCACACCGTCGACGAGCTCTTCCGCGCCCTGGACCACGCACGGATGAGCGGGGACGTCGGCGCGGTGCTGCTGACCGGCAACGGCCCGAGCGAAAAGGACGGCGGCTGGGCCTTCTGTTCCGGCGGCGATCAGCGCATCCGGGGCCGCTCGGGCTACCAGTACGCCTCGGGCGAGACGGCCGAGACGGTCGATCCGGCGCGTGCGGGCCGGCTGCACATCCTGGAGGTCCAGCGCCTCATCCGCTTCATGCCCAAGCCGGTGATCGCACTGGTCAACGGGTGGGCCGCGGGTGGCGGGCACAGCCTGCACGTGGTGTGCGACATGACCCTGGCCAGCCGCGAGCACGCCCGGTTCAAGCAGACCGACGCCGACGTCGGCAGCTTCGACGGCGGTTTCGGCAGCGCCTACCTGGCCCGTCAGGTGGGGCAGAAGTTCGCCCGCGAGATCTTCTTCCTCGGCCGGTCCTACACCGCCGAGCAGATGCATCGGATGGGCGCGGTCAACGAGGTGGTCGACCACGACCGGCTCGAGGACGAGGGCATCGAGTGGGCGCGGGCGATCCTCGGCAAGTCGCCGCAGGCCCAGCGGATGCTCAAGTACGCGTTCAACCTGATCGACGACGGCCTGGTGGGCCAGCAGCTGTTCGCCGGCGAGGCCACCCGACTGGCGTACATGACCGATGAGGCCGTAGAAGGCCGCGACGCCTTCCTCGAGAAGCGGGCCCCGGACTGGTCGGGCGCCCCCTGGTACTTCTGACGGCGCGGCGGCGATCGCGCATGGACCCGTTGGACCCGTTCGGGATCGGCTGGCAGCGCCGGCTGCTCCAGCCCGGCATCCACCGGATCCTGGACGCCTCGGCCGAGGTGGAGAAGCTGATCGACACCGGGGTCGGGCTCGGCCTCGGGATCGGTCAGGCGCTGTGGCCGGCCCGGGTGTCGACCCCGCTGACCGGCCGCACGGTGCCGCTGACCCCGGCCGAGGCGCTCAAGCAGGCTCTGCACTCGGTGGCCGATCAGTTCCTGGACCGCACCGTCGCCCTGGCCGCCGGGGGCGGGCAGGTCACGATGGTCCCGCGCACCCTGGACACCGAGGTCGACTCGCTCGGGTTGGCCCGGGGCCAGTTCGCGCGCATCACGCTCACGGCCGAGGACCTGTACTGGCAGGTCGGCGACCGGCGCTATCGGGTCGAGCACATCGCGGTGGACTTCGACGACATCCGGGTGCGCACCGTCTACGCCCCCACCCTGGTGTTCGGCTCGATCACGGTCGCGGTCACCGTCGCCGAACGGCAACTGCGCGAGATCGTGTCGGGCCACCAGCCGGATCTGTCGGTGAGCATCGGCGGCGACGGGGTGCTGCGCGCCCGCTGGGCCCGCGCCCAGCGGCTCGGCCACATCGTCGTCGAACCGACCGTGGACCGGGCCGGGGATCTGGTGTTCACCCCGGCCGCGCTGCACGCCGGCCGGTTCAGCGTGGATCTGCGGCGCCGGCTGTCCGCGCGCACCGTGCCGGTGCGCGCCCTGCCGTGGGGGTTCCGCCTCACCGGTGTCGACACCGGGCCGGGCGTGGCGATCCTGCACGCACGCAGCGAGCAGATGCACCGCCCCATCTCCACCGTGCCCATCGGGGAGCTGCCGGGGCTGATCCGCGCCGCGGTGCGGATCAAATGACCGGCCGGTGACCGGGGTCCGACCACCCGGTTGCGCTGCGATGACCGGCCGGCGTCCGGTCGGCCACGATCGGGCTGCCGGGCACACGGAAGTGACGGCGGGCACGCCCGCCGGCGTCCACCGGGTACCCGCCAGGTTAACGACAGGTGAAATCTTGCGGTCCCGGGCGCCAACATGCAGGTCAGGGCGATACGGCCGGTCGACAACCCACCGGTAAGGCCCCACACTCGGGGGCGTGACCGCAGAGTTGCTGATCCTGGGGATCGTGATCGCCACGGCCTTGGCGTTCGACTTCACCAACGGTTTCCACGACACCGGAAACGCGATGGCGCCGTCCATCGCCACCGGGGCGCTGAAGCCGAAGACCGCGGTGGCGCTGTCCGCCGTGCTGAACCTGGTCGGCGCCTTCCTGTCGGTGGCGGTGGCCGCCACCGTGGCCAAGGGCATCGTGAGCCTGGACGCCGTACAGGGCCAGGCGCTGCTGATCATCGTGTTCGCCGGTCTGGTCGGCGGCATCCTGTGGAACCTGCTGACCTGGCTGCTGGGCATGCCGTCGAGCTCCTCGCACGCGCTGTTCGGCGGACTGATCGGCGCGGCCATCGCCGCTCTGGGCACCTCCGGCGTGGAATGGGGCGGGGTGCTCGGCCGGGTCGTGCTGCCCGCCGTGCTCGCCCCGATCGTCGCGGGCCTGGTCTCCACGGTCGGTACCCGACTGATCTACCGCTCCACCCGCACGATGGACCGCGACGAGCGCACCCGGGGCTTCCGG
>Ga0079226_10005128_pt1 | contig 10014 bp, 5 predicted proteins | sample Poulit2014_FD_76345 | JGI IMG/M metagenome (GOLD analysis project Ga0079226, IMG submission 76345) | Agricultural soil microbial communities from Georgia to study Nitrogen management - Poultry litter 2014 | ecosystem: Environmental > Terrestrial > Soil > Agricultural land | place: USA: Georgia... | reverse complement strand
TGGCGGAAAAATAAAAATTAGTAGCCGGTTTTTGTGGAGGAAAATGGAGAGTTTAACCGAATAAAAGCCACCTCTTGGCTGGTTTGGTGGTATATTTGGTTTGACGGGATATTAAGTAGCTGTTTACAGTCCTGTGACAAAAACTAAGGGACAAGTCTGTAATAGATTGAGACCATGATATGCCCATCCATGAATTAATCGCTTACATCTACCGATTGATTAACAATAATTATTAGGTTTTCAAGACCTCTAATAACTTTTTTAGTCCAATGAAAAACGATCATGTTCTTTTGATCCTGGAGGGAACCTATCCCTGGCACAGGGGAGGAGTAAGCGAGTGGGTCCATCAATACCTGCAGCATATATCCATCCGCTCATTTAATATCCTGCAGATTGCCGACGGAATACACAAACAGATGCCGCTTGCAGAGGCTCTCTACACCGTACCCGGGCACGTTCAGCATTTCGAGCGTATTTCTCCGCCGAAGCTAAACGGACGCTGGAGGGAGAACTCATATCGCTGGTGGCGCAGCCTGCTTAATCGGGTTGGCCCATTAGCCGAACACAGCCGGTTCATTCATATCGTGAATACCGGCTTTGCTGGCTGGCTGGGGAAAGAGCTGGCTGCCCGCTATGATAAAAAGCTTATCCTCACTGAACATGCGCTTTACTGGAAGGAGATTATGATGGGAGCGGCGGCATTGGAATGCGGATACAAAGTTCCGGAAAAAAAGGCCGGGAAAGAAAAAATTGCCGATCTGGTGCAAGCTATTGCGGCAGAAATATACCGCGCATCTGATATCGTCATAAGTGTTTCCAAACATAATATCCCCGCACAACAAAAACAGGGGGCCCGCAAGGTACGCTATATACCCAATGGGGTCCCGGCCGCATGGCTGGGAGAGCCGGCTTCCGGCAGGTCAACAGCACTGACCATTGGTTGGATCGGCCGGTGCGCGGAGATGAAAAATCCCTTGAAATTTTTTGACGTAATCGATGCTTTTAACCGCTACGGCAGGACAAATGCCCGGTTTCTCATGGTAGTCTGCGAGTCGGGCGAACCCGGACTCGAGCAAAAGGTCAGGGTTGAAAGCCGGAAATATGCGCACCTGGAAGTGGTTTGGAACAGATCTGCGAAGGCCTATATCGATCAAATGGACGCACTTTGCATAACGAGTCATAATGAATCTCAGCCTTTGGTGTTACTGGAAGCGCTCAGCAAAAAAGTATTGCCGGCAGGCTGGCGGACAGGAGATGTGACCCGGGAATTTGGTCTGATCCTTGATCCCCGGGCTACCGCTGATAAGCTGGCGGCGGACATTATGGAACTCTGGCATGAGCCGGTAAAATGGGAGAGGGTTGTTAACAGGCGATTCGTAAAGATAAAAAAGCATCATACGTGGGAAAAGATATTTGCCCGTTACGATATGCTCTTTTCATCACTCACGGAAACAGATATAATATGAAAAAAATTGGATCGTAAACCTGTCATATTGTTTGAGACAGAAGGGACTTATCCATATTCGGGAGGGGGGGTATCTACGTGGGCTCATATTCTGTGCAGCAAACTAAGGGAGGAAATAAATTTCATCATCCTGGCTCTGACCGGGATGCCTTATGTAAAATCACAGTATGAGTTGTCCCAGAATATCAAATCAATCATTCACATTCCGCAGTGGGGGACTGCAGAGCCCATCAGTTATATTGACCGGCACACCCCTTTTTCTGAACACATACAGCGCAAGTCGCGCACTGACCAGAAAGTGATACGGACTATTTTCATGCCGCTGTTTCGCGATTTAATCCGCCACGTGCTCGACCCGTTTAAGCCCGCCAAAACATCCGGAGAACTTATTTACGGCTTCTGGAAGTACTACCAGGTCTTCGACTATAAAACAACGCTTTCAAGTCCGCTGGTTTGGTCCGAATTCAAACAGCAGTTAAACAGCTACCGCTCCGCGGGACCCAGCGAGGAAGAGCCAAAAATGATAGATGTCACGTTTGGGATGCGCTGGATATATCACTTTATGCTGCCCCTCGCCGTCCCGCTCCCCAAAGTAAGCGCCACTCATTCCTCGCTGGCGGGTTTCCCGGCTATCGCATCCATTGCCGCCAAATATGAATATGGTACACCGATGGTACTCACCGATCACGGGGTCTATATCCGGGAGCGGCTGGTCAATGTGAGCCAGACCCGAATGTCGTATTTTTCAAAGAAGTTGTTATTGGACCTGGCGACTTTTATCACCCGGACGGTGTATCATTATGCGGATATCATAGCTCCGGTCACGTCGGTTCATAAGAAATGGGAGGTGGAATTCGGGGGCGGGGAAGAGCAGATCCGGGCAATATATAACGGCGTCGACACCGATAAATTCATCCCGCGTCCAAAACCGGAACATTTACGGGATACGCCAACGGTGGTTGCCGCGGCTCATTTATTTGAGCTAAAGGATATTGAAACCATGATCCGCTGCTGTGATTTTGCACGCCGTGAAATCCCGAACATCCGGTTCATACTTTATGGCAGCCTGAATGTGGATAGAGAATACGTTCGGAAATGTAAATTACTGGTACAGGAACTTGGCGTCGGCAGCCATTTCAAAATCGGTGGATTTCACAATGCTCCGCATGAGCTTTTTTGCGAGGGAGATATTTCGATACTTACTTCTATTTCAGAGGGTTTCCCCTATACCGTCATTGAAGCCATGAGCTGCGGACGGCCGGTGGTTGCAACCGATGTGGGAGGGGTCAGTGAAGCCATTGGTGATTGCGGGATTGTATGCAAGCCCCGGGATGCCCGGTCACTGGCTGAAGGGGTATTGAGATTGTTAAGGGATGATAGCCTGCGTAAGCGTCTCGGAAGTAACGCGCGGCGCCGTGTCCGCGAGCATTATACCATAGATGAACCAGTGAACCATTACCTGACCGTCTACCAACGGCTGCACGAGCAGCATCCTGAACCCGCCTCCCATTCTATTGAGTCAGCGTCTGTAACACGAATGATTAAGGACTTGCGGGCTTATGGCAGAACAGATTGAGGCTGCATGGCTTAAAGTTTCCTCGCATGAGGAGCTGAAAGCTGAGGTGAAAAAGCTTATCGGCAATCCGCTCAGCGTCTGGGCAGTCGCCGCGACGCTGGAGTCGCTCGGGGTGCGGGAGATTGACGCGCGCAGGGAGTTTGGCTTTGATTCTATCTTTGACCTGGCCGATCAAATTTACAGCGAGCTCAAGCAGGAGATCCGTGAGGAAGAGTATTCGGAGATCCTGTATAATGAAAAATTAAATACCCCCGGGCCATGGAGCCAGATTACATACTTTGTCACCTACTATTTCCAGGGGCTCCTTTTTTCCCTGCCCCTGATAAGCCAGATTCTGGCCTTGTTTATCTTTCGTTATTCGCTTTGGGCCTGGCTGGAGTTTAATGAAGCGCAGGCAACACTGGTGGCATTTGGGACCATAACCGCTTTTGTTGTTACCGGCGGGTTTATCCAGGTGCTGGGCCATTCCATATCCAGTTACATAAGCAGCGATAATTACTTCCTGGCCTTCGAGTCGTCGAAAAAAATTGTCAAGGCGGGTATTACAGGGGTATCCGCTGTTTGTTTCATAATAGTGGTCACCAACCTCATTATACCTTTTTATCCCTGGCCCATAGTCTTGCTGGCCGTGATTTATACCCTGCTGATTAGTCTGTTGCTGCTGACTTCCGGCGTCCTGTTTGCCCTGAAACGCCGGCTTTCCATTTTGATAATCATCGTTGCGGGAACGCTGCTCGTTATTGTCAACCGGGAGATATTTCACCTGTCTATTTACCTGTCGCAGTGGCTGGCCATGTCTGTAACGTCCCTGTTGCTGGCCGGATATAGCTGGTTCTATTTCAGGCGGACTATCCGAAAAAACCAGGAGGACGGGGCATCGCAGTCGCTGCCTGATATTGAAGTGCGCAATTTTATCAACTACCGGTATTTTATTTACGGGACGGGTTACTTCCTGTTCATTTTTATGGACCGGCTGCTGGCATGGTCAACGGGAGAACCCCCGCCGCCATTTATCCTGTGGTTTAACACGCCGTATGAGATTGGCATGGACTGGGCTCTTATAACCCTTATTCTGAGTTTCGCCATGCTTGAATACAGCGTAAATATCTTTTCAAGAGCGCTCAAACCTCTGCAGGAAAACGTATGGTTCCGGGAATTAGATCGGTTTAACACCTATTTCAAGCGGCTTTACTTCAAACAGCTGCTATTAATAATCGTGACGGGATTGATCTCCATCGCAGTTACCTATTATGCCGTCAGCAGTCTCATAGTCTACCAGGATACGATCCCGGAGGTACGTGATTTTTTCACCAACTTTATGACCACCAAGGTGTTCTGGATTGCAAGTATTTCATACCTGTTCCTCAATATTGGCCTGCTGCACTGCCTGTTTTTCTTCACGCTGAGTAAACCCGCATTTGCCATGCACTCGATTTTAGCGGGACTGGCGGTGAATTTCACCGTCGGATTTATATGCAGCAGAGTGATCAGCCTGGAGTATGCTACCCTCGGGTTGCTCGCAGGCTCCATCGTTTTCGCAGTCGTATCCGGGCTGATAGCCCGCACCTTCTTTAAAAGGCTGGATTACTATTACTACTCAGCTTTTTAAAAACATAATGACAAGTTGACAAGAGGACTTTGAAAACCAGGTATTTTGGTCAATGTCAAAGCTTGAGCGATTTCTAAACCACAGCTTATGGTCTATAAGTGAGGATGTTGAAATCGTGAAGATGCAGAAATTGGTCAAAAGAACGGTTTTGTAAAGATCTCTACAAACAAAAAAAGGAGAGCATAATGATTTATATATACTTGTACCTGCTTCTAACAGCATTCATTATTTCAATTGGAGATTGCGCCGGTCCCGGTCCCGATATCACAAAAGAGGATACGCTGCTGGAACCATTTGCCGTCAGTTATGAAAAGATTGCAGATCTTGCCGGGGCAGCGAATGAGTATAAGCTGCTTATAGTCGAACCTGAGCACTACTCGAAAGCAGAAGTCGATTCGCTCAATACCGCATCCAATACACTGCTCGCATACGTCACACTCGGGGAAGTAGACCGCAGCAGGTGGTATTACCCGCTGCTGGAAGCACGGGGATTTTTAGGCGTAAATGAAAACTGGGACAGTCCCTACCTTAATCTGGCCGACTCTGTCACCCGTTCGATTATGCTCGACCGGGTAATTCCGAATATTATGATCAAAGGGTATGACGGCCTTATTCTTGATACTGTGGATGATGTAGCTCCCTATACCGATCGTGCCTGGCTGCAGCCCCATATGGTTGATATTATTGCTGAAATTGACCGGGAGTATCCCGATGCCTTTATACTTCAAAATGCCGGATTGTTCCTGCTCGACAGGGTCCACAATTATATTGACGCCCTGATGATGGAAGATGTGGCGACCAGCTATAATTTTGAAGATCAGACCTATCATTTAAAACCACAGGAAGATTATGATAATAAAGTTGATGTCATTGAGAAGCATGCATCTGCCTTTAATAAACCGTTGCTCATTGTTGATTATTCAGTAACAGATTCACTCAGTGAGCGGGTTATAGAGAGACTGGACAGCCTGTCTCATCCCTATTTTATTGGATCTATATGGTTAAACGACATCACTGAGACGATATCGAGTCATCCTTCCCGCTAAATTTTAATCCAATATTTCCCGACGGCTCCGCTTCGGGATCATTCATTACAAAATGCAGTTTATTTTAGAATTCTTCGCTGAGTATTCCTATTGGATTGAGGCCCTTTTGGCTGCCTGCCGCATCATTTTCTGGTTCGCTATATTTTTTGGCCTTATAGGTCCCTCACTGCTGTCCTTTACCCGGACATTATCTTTTGTTGAAAAAACGATCTACTCCTGGGTAGGGATGGGGGGGATTCTTATTTTCTGGGTTTATGCCCTGACCATGCTCAATATTTATGATTTGGTCAGTATACTTTTGATGCTTTGCCTAAATCCTTTCTTCCGGAACTTCTCAAGAAGTAATGCCGCGAACATACTTGACTATTTGAAGGAGTGGGAACTAAAAGCACTGGTCAGGTATATGCAAATATTGGAGAATGAAACCCAGTCTTTTTGGAGCGAACTAAAAAAGAAGATTGCCCCTTCCAGGAACATTAGCTGGCATGAGATCAGTGAAACAGCGGCAGTCGGCACTATTGCGCTTGCAGGGGCCGGCATCAGGCTGTACCCCGTTTTGCAAAATGCCGCGCCGTTAAGCAGCGGCTGGTTTGACCACCTCGATCGCATCAAGAATATGAGGCTGCAGGATTACATCGGGGCTTCACCGGAACCCGGCGGCATGCACGCTCTTGTGAGCTCGTTCAGCCTGCTGACCCAGGTGAGCCCCGAGATGATTTTACATCTTTTGGGAGGCATCACCACCTTCTTTTTATGCATCATTGTCTACTGGGCGGCAAAGGGAATTAGTAAACCCCGCTATTCGCTGGCGGCCATTTCAGGGATGGCTGTTTATGCACTGACACCGCTGCTCTTGATGCCTGTTTCCATCGACCAGGAAGTGGACGCCGGCAGCCTGGACCTGGCACTGTGCTTCGGGATCCCGACCATTGTCATCTTTATAAGAAATTTGAGGGGACAGTTCGGCAGTCCCTGGTTTTACCCGTTCATGGGTTTTGCGGCTACTGCCATGGTTGATTTATTTGTAGCTTTTACCGTTCTATTGACGCTGATATTTATTGTATTAGTTACCACTCCACTCCAAAAATACCGGCGGTCATCGTATAAAATACTGCTCTATCTACTGGGGATCAGCGCCCTGATTATACTCCCCTACCTGGCTTTCTGTTATTACAACGGTATTGATTTCCAACAGTTTTTCCTCGCTCAACTGTTCAATATCCACGTGTATAGCTATTTCCCCTTCCTGCTGTTGCCGCTGGATGAACTGAGCCTGGTATATCTATCCATTGCCGCCGGCCTGGTTTTGTATTATTTGCTGAGGTGGATGATAGAGAAGAAGAAGGGATATAGCGAGTTGATATTTTTAGCCTTGTTTTTGCTTCTTTCCTCTATTTATCTCCCCGTTACTACTGTGGACGAACTGTTGTGGTTTGATATAGATCAGTTTAACGGTTTTTATGCGATCATGATTGCCATATTCATCACCATCGTCTTCGTTACGTTATTAGAGGTGATACAATATATTTTCATGATTGGAAAAAGGGGAATGCAGGTCTGCTCCTGGGTCATTCTGGCCGCAGCGATCAGCGGATGTATTTTTCTGCAGGGCGGTATAAAAACGAGCCGCGCCATTCCCGACACTATTCCCAACGGGTTCATGGAAGCCTATTACAAAATTATTTCAGAGCGGCAGCCCTATACCTATGCCACTGTAGGACCCAAGGTGCAGCAGGTTATGGCCAAAAACCGGAATTATTTTATGGAATACAGCTTCTTTCTGAACGAATATGCCCGTGTTGACTCACTTTACCGTCAGCAGCTGCAATTACCCAAAGTCGAACGGGAAGGCAAACGAATACCACCCGCCTCGGTATTTGTCTTTGCAGAAAAGGCGCCCTACACATCCATACAACAGGGCATTCTTTACAATTCCAAATCAGTAATGCAGAATATAGAGCAATGGATTAGCCATTACAGAACGCTGCCAAACAGAAAAGTAGATGTTTTTTATTCTGATCACAGCACCATCGTGTATGAACTCGTAAATCGCCATGGCGCATCTCAAATATATGAAATTCTCTCTGATACTTACTTCCTGAACAACCAATAATACCCGTCTTATGACTAACATACGACATTCCATATGCACCTGCTTCCTGCTTGCCGCCATTCTGAATGGTTGCATGGAAGAGGGGGGGATTTTCAGACTGGCCGGTGAAGATTCAGCTTCCGATGCCGTCAACCCGCTTGCTTTGCTAATCACTCACCCGGAAGATTCCAGCTCAATGAACCACACGGAACAGATATCTCATACCCTGGATTATGCCAGCATACCCTACGCCGGTCATGACCTGTCATCTGAAGATGATACGCTGCATATCCCTTCGTCAGTTAAAATAGCCTATTTAACGACGAGCTGGGCAGAGGAACTTACAGATGAAGAAGTGGAGCGGCTCGTACACTTTGCAGCGGCGGGAAACCAGGTGAGTATATTAAAACCTGTTTATGACAGCCGTATCTCATTTTTGCTGGGATTGAAATATAATACCTCGTTTATAACTGATCGGCACGCAAAAGGATATGAGTTTAATATGGAAATTTTTCCAAATTATGAGAACAAGACCGTGCTAATGGAGAGTGACGGTGAGCATGAGGGCTTTGTGAGTTCAGAATTTATAGCGAATAAAAATATTCTCGCTACAGCTGCCAATGATTCGACCTATCCGGTGATAGTAGAGCGACCTATAGGAGAGGGGAGGGCCGTATATTTTAACACACATCAGCTGGGGACCAAAACGTACCGGGGATTGCTGTTTTCAACCAGTTTAGAAGCTTTCGAGGGCATCCCTTATCGCGTAGCCAATGTCAGTACTATCTTTTTGGATGATTTCCCGGCCCCGCTGTATAATCGCAAAATGCCACCGATCGATCAGGAATATGATATCACTCATGCCGAGTTTGTACAAAATGTCTGGTGGCCGGAAATGAAAGTGCTGGCGGATAGTTTTGATATCAATTATACCGCGCTGCTTACCTTCAATTATAACGCTACGGTTGTTCCCCCTTTTAATTTTGATGAGTGGGAGGGAAACAAATTTACCATCAACGGGATAACGCAAAGTACCAGTTCCTGGATTGTCAACGATATCAATGAAAGCAGGCATGAACTGGGCTTTCACGGGTACAACCATTTTTCATTGTGGCTAAAAGACTGGCAGCACATGGGATTTATGGAGGCGGCCCTGCGAGCTGCCAGAAAACGGTGGATCATCAATAATCCGGCCATGCTCCCTCAATCTTATGTACCGCCTACCAATCTGATAGATTCCATTGGGTTAAAAAGTATTGAAAATGCTTTTCCCGAGATTCAATATATGTGCTCTATTTATCATGGAGTTGTAGAAAGGGGAGAGGGCCGGGAGTTTGGTCCGGATCCCTATGTGCCGTCATTATTTAACTATCCCCGCGTATCCAGTGGATTTGTTGATAATGCGAATTCAAATTTTAACCAGCACAGCTTGTATTTATATACGGGGATTTGGACCCATTTTATCCATCCCGATGACGTATTCCAGGTGGTCCAGCGCTCTGAAGATGATTACAAGAGCCGCAATCCGCTTGGACTGGGATGGCATAGTAATGAAGAATATGATTATGGCTTATATGAAGTTTTCAGGCAGCGCCTGAAAAGAACCGTCAAAACATATCCTCTCATAAGATTCAGGTCCGTGAGACAGTCCGTGCCGGTAGTAAAAAACTGGCTCAATACCGAAAGTGTATATCACTTCAGCGATTCTACCCTGCAGGTAGTCGCCGAGACAATGAATCCGGCGATCCAGCAGGGCGATCAAAAATTTTGGTTTGCCTACAAGAGCAAGGATAACCTGATTCCATTCGAGCAGTCCCTGGTGGATTCAGAGATAGATTTTGCATCTTCGGATCTGCTGGATGGAAAACTGTATCAGTTTTCAAGCGCGTCCGATACCTTGTCATTCCCATTTCCGAGGGGGGATTACAGCCCGGAATTGAGTGATATTTCTGTTGCCGGGATCATGGAGCAATACCGTTCATTTGCCGCCCGTGCCGAAGCGTTTGCCGCATCGGGATGGTATGACACGCGTCTCAGAGATGCTATCGCTGCTTTGGAAAAGAATCCGGCGTCAAAAAACCTGCAGGATAGGGTTATTGACCTGTCCCACGAATTTGACAGCGTCCACACCGCCATACCTATCCTGGAAAGGCGATTATTGGTTCAGTCCGAATGGAGTACCGATGATATTCAACAGCTGTTGAAATATTATGGATGGGAGGGAGC